>Ga0126335_1002309_pt1 | contig 11341 bp, 10 predicted proteins | sample OlaspJWI45metaG_FD_108409 | JGI IMG/M metagenome (GOLD analysis project Ga0126335, IMG submission 108409) | Marine gutless worms symbiont microbial communities from Oahu, Hawaii - Olavius sp. 1 OAHU.JWI-45 metaG | ecosystem: Host-associated > Annelida > Digestive system > Unclassified | place...
AGCCGAGTGGTTAGCGTGCCGTACTCAGGCTCATAAGAACATGGGTTCAAATCGCAGTAGCGACGCTGTCGGGTAACAGTCTTAGGCAAACTGTTCACACCCATTGTGCCTCTGTTCACCAAGCAGCAACATTGGTAGCAGCCCGCTTAAGGGTTGCGGGGGGTAACTGCATGCCTGGCGGAAAGTAATGGCAGCCTACCGCCGGGTTAATGACTCACATCACCTGCAGGCTGACTGCCGAGAACCGGGAGCAGCTCCGGAACCCTACGCTCGGTAATTGAGTATGGGCTACCTTTACCTTTAGGTGACGCTGCAAAACTGCACGACATCACAGAGGCGAGAGTCAGGAAGACACGGGGAAAAATGGTGTATCGATCTGCCATCTCTGCCTTAAGAAATGAAGATGAAACTGGAAACAGACAGGCGTATCGTGTTCGCCGCGAGGAAGTCAGAGCACATAACTCCACTCCTCCGCGAACGGCACTGGTTGAAAGTTCCAGAGAGAATTCAGTTCCGGCTATGTGTTCTCATGTATCGTTGCCTTGCTGGCACGGCGCCGTCATACCTTGTTGAGACCCTTCACTCAACTGCCGACGTAGGTTCACGTCGGCGTCTTCGGAGTGCTTCCACGTCGACGCTGGTCATACCGTTCACACGACGCACCACGCTGGGTGATCAAGCCTTCCCGGTGTCTGCTGCCCGAGCGTGGAATGCTCTTCCGTCATCTGTGCGTTCTGCGCCATAGCTACTGCAGTTCCGCCGCAATCTCAAGACAGCACTGTTTCAATCATCGTACTCTTCACCATAGTGTCGAGCTGTGTGACAGACTGTAACTTAATACTGTAAGGTGCCCCTGCAACGGACTTTTTTCGTGAAGTGTCACCGTAAACTTAACATTGACATTACATTACATTACATTACATTACATTAGTGATTGACGACAGTGAGCGGTCATGTTATGCGTGCGTCGATGAATACTCGGGTCACGTTAATACTCGACGAACTTTCGGTATAGGCGTCGCATATGCTGTTGCCGGCGTGTTGTAACGTTAGGAGTTGGATGAGAATAAACACGCGTACATGTTGACGAGTGCCGCGCTGCACTGGAGAAAGCAGCGTCGAGCGCATCCGGCCTCTTGGCGTAGCTCGTCGGCGACTCGCGGCAGGCGCCCGTACACCGTTACCTGCAAGCGTTCGACCTGCGCGATTGCAAGCGTATCGTATGTGAGCGTTGGCTGGATGGGTGAGTGCCTGGCAGTGCAGCCCCAATGTGTCAGCCGGTCAGCTATAGTTTCTGATTGATGGCGCAGCTAGACTATACCGATTACTATAGAAACCTATGCTATAGGCCTACCGTCAAGTCCAGCTTCAGCAGCCATAGATTGCTGTGCTGCAGCGGCAGCTTACGCAAAGAACCACAGAAACTCTGTACGACTGAACGCGCAGACTTCACAGTCGACATATCAACAGTACAAAAGTCTAGACTCCAGACTATAGAGGGGCTTGTCACAGTTGGGTCAGTTTACAAAATGCTGAAAAAATCGCATGACCCACGAAAATGCGATTGAATTTGACTGGGCCACGAAGCGTCTGGCATGAATAACACGCTCGGTATTGACTCGTAGGCCTACGTGACGTTTTTCGAGGACGCTCGGGCGCATGCCAATGTACCATATTTTAGCAAAATCAGACAAGCAGCGGCCGAGTTCTTACGATATGCGACACATTTTTTCGCTGGCTGCCCTAAGGGGAAATTGAGAGTTGATACCGTTCGAGTTAGTTGACCGCAGCGAACTGTACGGAGAACACCGGCGCTGGACGAGTTGTTTGAATGATTCCGATAAACTGCTTGATTAGAAATGAAACGAAGGCAACTCGAAAGTGGTAAAAACAAGTGCTCAAAGTAATTTGACAAAAAGGCTATACAGAATGATCCAGCGCACACGGCACGCGGCTACACTGCACGCGCCGCCGCCGATTTAAACCGCGAGTGACAGACTGACAGACAGACAGACACCGCGAACATCGGTAAGAATAGTCTGCATCTCATGCATTCGATGCCGCCTAAAACGTTGAGATTTTGCACCGTGTTGTTTAGGGAAGCGTACGGGCCGAGATCAGATGAGATGACAGCTAGACCACAGCTGACACAGTGACACGGGGCCTTCTTTTTCTGTCGTGGTTGCAGCGTGATTTTGGAGATATGTGTGTGTACGACAGCATCGAATTATAACGCGGGCGGCTCTGTGATAGCACTAAATCGATGGTAACCTCGCTGCGTCTACAAATATTAGGCCAGGCGTCGTTACTGCGACAGTTCCTCATCATCGTCCGGTGGACCGTATTCAGTCAACAGACATACGAGCTGAAGCGTCTCAGCTGCTCATGTCGGCAGTGTTACTTTACGTACTGTTAGTGCTGACGAAGCAGCGCACGCTGTGACGACCTCTAAGAACACCTGCTAAGCTCAGCAAGCAATGATAGCGTTACCACCCAGAGCGCGCAGCTATAATTATTACAGTTGGCGTCAATAGATGACGCCCGCCCACTCGCGTGAGCCCAGTGCGATCCGTATGCAGTCTTCATTTTATCGAACAGGGCGCCAGGTTTTAAAGTTGTACAGCGCCTCGACGCCTGGCGGCGACTGGCAGTACTTCGACATAAGCCAAACGGACAGCGTTCTGCGTGCAGAATGAGTGGCGTCGCCGTCGGCTCGTGTTAAGCCGCCAGTTGTGGAGAGAGTGAAATTGACAACCTGTTATTAAACAGTCGAATCATGCGCCGGAATACTGCAGGTTCGCTTTGGCCTCATACGGTTTACGCGTTGACGTCAACGGACACCGTTAACTTTTGCTGATCTGCGTTAGTGACGAAACTACGATCGCGTACTGTAGGCTATATAGCATATGCCGCCGACTGTGCACATTACGCCTGCATTTTGTTCGACAGCTTGACTACTACATCTGCAAGAAGGAGGTACAACAAAACTTCTTGGTCGTTATTCCCCCTACGTACTTGGATGCACCCCTGCCCGTTTCCCTCTCCCCTCTCCTTCCTTCCCTGGCGTAGCAATGGGGTGGGCAAAGTCCAGGGGGCTCCCGAGTGAAGGGGCCCCTGAGTTCCAGTTCTAGGGACAAAGTTACAAAGAGGCGGATAGGTAAGGAGAGAGTGGAATGGGGAAGGGGCCCTTGGAGGGCTGTCCTTGCATTTTTGCCCAGGGGCCCCCGAGTTCCAGTTACGCCACTGTTGATACTGTTCCAGAAATTAGTACCGTACAGACTTACATGTTTAGCCACGTTCCTCTTGCATCTCAAGACATCTCATTAACCAGCCCCTTGATTCATTAGTGAGGTAACAGGGCTGCAACCTGGGTTCAGAGGAGCCTCCAAGCAATGCTGAAAAAGTTTACAGCTCAATTAATTCAGCCTATGTACCTCTACATCAAAAATTGGGAGGACAAAAGCGTATACGAGCGATGCGAGCAGAACATTTTATGGCTTCAACTAGCCCACCTTGGCCTTGGGGAACACTTCTTGACCCTACCATTTATTCTTGGGGGACAGTTGCCCCCCGAAAATGAAGCCTCTGGGTTGTACCATGGTAAATGAACCATGGTTGTACCGTGGTTGAACTACGGTAGTCGAATTAGGAAAGACGTCCATAGATTTCTTGCATTTGTACTTGTGTAGGTTTATACCTTGAATTGGTTGGTGGCGTGGCGCAATGTTGGTAGGATCAACGAAGTTAATCAACGTTGGGCCCGGTAAGTACTTGGATATGGGTGACCGTCTACGGAGTGTCCATAAGTGGTAACAGGTGGCTCTTTTGCCTCCAACTTTGTCAAATTTTAACCGATTTTCAAAATTTTTTCATTGTTGGAAAAAGCAATAAATTTCCAACTAGTAATAAAGTAAGATATCTCGCCGCACCTTAAATATGTTGCTGCACTACCTTGGGAAGTGTTAGAAATCTATTTTAATGTTGTATTACAAAAGATGCTACTTACATGTAAAAGCATATCATATGTGTTAGAAAATTAAATGTTTCATGTTATACCGTACTGAGTGACCCGTAACGAAAGTCTGGCTGTCACGAAGCACTAAGTGACCCTGTCACGAAGTCGAGTGACCCGTTATATCAGACAATTGTTATAACGATGATGAGTGATGAGTAGAGGCTTAACGTCCCACTCGACACTTTATACATGCACACCTTACATAACGATGATGAGTGATGTCTACAAACAGCCAAGAAAATAGTTTAAAAACCTTTCCGTGTCGCCATCTGGCGACTGTCGATAAACGTTTTGTTGAATTGCAACGCATACGGCTCAGTTCGACGTTGTCGTAGAAACAAACACAAATCGCCTTATAGAAGCAACGAGAAACAAGACGCCAAAGTAATTTTGCGATAGCCGCATCGAATATGCGCTGCAATGAGGCGCTTCTAATGAGCTTTGCTCACGGGTTGCGACCGGAGTTATATAGGCTAACTGAATGAATATTGATACTATCAAGACAGTTGCTCGAGCGTTTACTATTTGCCGCAGACATCTTAAAGATGCCAGTGCCATTCATCAATTTCACAGTCAATTATGCATTTGCTAGTGATGTCACGACCGCCGTCGCTGTTCTAGCTAGCTCACGGTTTAAAGGGTCGTCTTCAGCTGATGTACATAGGTCTGCGGGTTCTCCTCCGGGTGCGCATTCCCGGCTGGAGTTCTCCTTACACTGTTGACTATTCGGCTAAAGATCGAGGCTCTCTAATATGGATGACATAGTGTCGGATAACAACAGCAACAAGTGTATATGCTAAAAAGCAAAAATAATGTTAAAGACATCCCACTCGTCGGCAGAGATAATGATCTAATTAGTAAACCTAACGCTACGGAAAAAGCTACAGTTTTGAACGACTTTTTCTGCTCTGTATTTACCAAGGAAGACATATCTAATGTTCCTGTTCCAGACTTATGCAACGAGATTAGAAGTACAGACAGATTAAGAGGACATAATAATTAAACTGGAAACCATTGCAGCAAAACTGAAGAAACTGAGGTCGGACAAGGCAACAGGAGATGACAACCTGTCGCCACGTTTACTGAAAGCCTTGAGTGCAGAAACTGCGGTTCCAATTTCAATGCCCCGCACCCCGCACTTTACACTTTACACTTTACGCTTTACTTATTTATATAATTTACTCTGACGTAAACTTTTAGCCCGTGACTGCAATAGTTTGTTTATTATGAAAAAGTTGGGTGGTAGTTTGTGTGTTTATTCGTATAAGAATTCAGTCTGTTCAGCTTGTACCGCACTTAGAGAGAAATAATTAATTCGCGTGTTTGAATGGTTGTACGAAATTAAAGATGTAAACTGCTGCAATGTGTGCCAACAAATTTCGGTGTGGGTTACTGTTACATGGACTGCTATGAGGCTGGTGGGTTTCTGTAGGCAGTAGACTAATAATCGGTGTTTTATAGCTTGTCATGCTAGTTCAGCAGTAACGCCGTCGGCACTCTTGCATTTTCACTACCTCACTTGGAAATCCTATACTGAACTAATCCAAACTTACCACACGCCACTCTCTCGACTATATATTCATGTGGAATCGAATAAAACACGCAAGTAAAAGCTTTTAACTGTTAAAATTGCGAATGAGTACCGTCAACATACGAAATGGCAAGGCCAGCTATTCAATGGAAGTATATAAACTCGGGCACGGCAGCAGAGTAGTGCTGCTTTGAGCAAGCGTAAAAGTACTGAAATGCCGCGTTCATAACTTCATGGCCCGAATAGATTCCTTCTGTGTGCTATCATGACAGGACAGACGACGGGTCACTTGAACGTCGACTTAATTAGTGCTCATTATGACTAGCTTTGTCCCGTCGTCAATCCTGTCATCCCATCGTCCCGTCTTTTCGTATGACCGGATTTAGATTACAGTTAAAGCCACATTGACATGCACATTTTACTATTAGGACATAGGTGCATTCACATTTTACCCGTGGCCAGTGATGGCTTGTTGATATGAAGTAAAACACGCGGTCCTTAACTTCCACTTTCTCAGTTCTCACTAGATAATTTTCACGGATTTTCATGAAACACCGTTGTTGTGCATTGCATTCTGTTGTTATGTGATACAGCAATGGATTCGGGCATGTGATGCGCTGACGTACTTTCACTGCTGCTGAGTACAGCGTGTTGTTATGAGTGACACTAGTGTCAGGGTGGCCGTCAGGTTAGTTCGGTTATTGGACAACTGTAGATTCATGAGTGCAATAGGTTTATACAGTGGTTGTGTCAAAATACTTTTTGATGTAAATTAGTTAATACCGGCAGGCCGACACTCGTCCAAACGATAAAACGTGTTTTACTTATGTAAACCTTACTAATGGCAAGTGACTTTAGATTAACAACTTAGCGCAGTTTAAAGCAAACTTTATGCCACTTAACAATGCGACCATGCCAGCTGCAGGAGGCGTGGCTATAGTTCCAACATTTCTTTGGACAAACTTGCAACTTTTGACAACAGTAAGTTGCCTGAAATAAATGATTTCATCGATTGATGTGTCAAAAATATCTGGGGAGGGGCTAGCCCCCTCCCCAATCATGCCATGCAAACCTTAAGACGAACTTAATGACATGAATTGTTTTAATACTGACTACAGCCGGCATCAGATAACATATAATGACAGTATGTGCATTGAAACTAGCAACCATAGTTATTGTATCAGTGCTCAGCTGCACCCATGTTTCGTCCAGCGCAGTCTAAAATGCACTACAGCTTATGGTGAAATTGCGATGTGAAATGCTGCGATATACCGATCAGCTCTGGGCTACGACATGAACACTAATAGTTTCATAGCATATTGTCAAGAGTTATCAGCAGTAAAATATGGGTGTGATGTAGATGTAGATATGAAAAGATAGTCAAAAGTCGTAGAAATCGATGCTAGGTATTTGACTTTTAGATCACATTAAAGAATTGTGTGAGGCATTGCCCCGCCCGTCAAACAGAAAGACTGTCAATGCTTGTGATAGGCTGTAGGATTTGCCAGTTTGTAGTATTACTGAGCCTGGTGGCTGATATTGGTAGGCTGAGTTGACTTAGTTTGCTGATTACATACATAGATGGTTTACCTGGATGAGTAGCCACATAATAACTGAACCTGACATTGATTAAGTTTATTGATCAAGACCAGCATGCTAACCGCTACGCCATGTCGCCAACCATGTTTGTGTGTTGTGTTGTCATTAGGGTACGGCCGCAGTTGGCAAAAGAACGCATTGACATGTGTCAAATCTGTACATTTGTGACTCCTGGTGAGCCTCAGATTGTCATTGGGAAAGACAAAGCATTTACATTCGACTATGTGTTTGACTTGAACTGTGATCAGGAACATATCTACAATACCTGCGCCAAGGAGCTCATTGAAGGGTTAGTGTTAGTGCTTGTGTGCATGTAACAGGCCGGTGAAATGATGCAATAAATTTTCTGAATTATGCAAAGTGCTAAAAAGACCACAGATTTCATTGACGGAAACAGAGTTTTGTCCATAACATCTTCAGTGACATAAACACAAAATGGTTTTTATTGAATGTTGATATAGTTTTGGCACTACAGCTCTTGGAAATTTGGCTGAAATTGTGCACTCGCTGCTATGAACACTGCTGTTGCAAGCTGAGCACAGCGAGTACTTACTGGGCCACATCATTGGGCCTGCCGTGCCGACCGGACGCTAACACTGTAGCGTGGCAGAGTGTCACAAATATGCTGCCATTGCCACATTGTAGACCGGCTTAGAGGAAACAGTTGACGAGAGAGGTGGAAATAGGTGTGACACCCCACAGCCTCGTTGCCTATCGGCTTGTACACTTTACAGTCATGCATTTCTGCTGCCTGGAACTAGCGTGCTCAAAAGTCTTTCACTGACGTTTTTAAGTTTATGCTTCACTCATCCATTTGACTTATATGCCTAATAGCAAATGGTAATGACATGACCTGACCCGACTTGTGTTCCACTGCGTCAGAAGTTATTATTACGAGGTTGCTTTTATATCAAAGGCTCGTGTGATCTTGATGGCATTGATAGTTCTTTTGCAAGATGTGCCTGCATACCAGTAATGAACCATCGCTAGGTCAGTACATATAAACGTAAAAAATATTACCACACCACTCCACATTATACATGGGTTGTAATAGTAACTTGTTAGTCCCCCAGAAAATTGCACTGAAAAATGCAACTTGTGAGAATAATTGGGCTAAATTGCGGAAAATTGTGCGAAAGTTGCAGGCAGATTCTGGCTAATTCACACTAACTCAGTAGTGACTTTCAGTAGAAATAAACAAATACAGTGAAACTGATGTCTGTGTAGCAGTCTTTAGTCATAAAGCAGATTACTGTCGAATTCCAGTTTGTTAAACAGACGGCTGTCTGTGTTGTTGAACTAACAATTGGCTTGCAGTATCTCAGTTTGCATGCTACTGATTGCTGTATCTAACATTGACTCGTCATTCAATTCCAACGTTTATGCTGTACCTAATAGCAGTCCGTTCAGAATGTGGCTGCGATATTGGTTTGTAAATTATGCCGGATGTTTGGTGGTTTGCATTTGTTGTCCACGAGGATTTTCGAGTATGGTCCAAGACCAGGTTAGAGCTAGACACAGTAGCTTTCCTCAGTCTTGGTACGTTGTTCTTTTGAATTGTTTGGTGCAATTACGTGCATTGACATTCCCAGCATGACTCGGGTCACTACTCTGATTCACCTGCACCGGTGTCATTTTAAAAAATAGCAGCTTCGACTGTAACTGGTTGGTTTCTTGACCGGGCGATACTTCAGTCTTGTCATCTGCTGCACAACGAACATCGCTCACGCCTGTCACTGTTTTCACTGACTCAGATGATGAAATAACAGTAACAGTTTCATCGCAGTCAAATGTCGCCATATTACGTTGTGTCTTCATTTACGTTGCTATGCCGTTTTTCTATGCAACCCGCCCAAAAGCTGACAACAGTAGCCCAAGTTGAGCACAGATTGTGCAGAAGTTGCGCAAAACTTGCGCGCCATGGCAAAAAATTGCCCGATTGCAGAAAAAACTCAAAATAGCGCTCTGTCGCGATTTTCTGGGGGGGACACGAACTTATTATTATCACAGCATTAGCGATGTTGGTCTGATAATGTCATTGTTGCTGTAGTGTATGTAGGCACATGTGATGTGCATGTGTGTGCAGCACATTTGGTGGCTACAATGCAACCGTATTTGCATATGGCCAGGTTTGACGAAACTTTTGCTTTGTTAATCTTATATAGTATGAAATATCGTGCAAGTTGAGTCTGTGACTCACAGAATGGCTGCAGTATGAACTTGAAATGTTGAAATATTAATGTCTCGTCATAATTGTCATTAGCAGCACTTGATGTTGGCAGTTTGTGGCATGTCTATTTCACTTGAATCTCTGACTGGTTTTGATGCCGTAGCCACTTGCCACTTCTCATTGTTATCTCAATGTATTTGTTCTGCTATTTTTTCATTTTTATCCATTAGTTGTGGGATGGATAAAGTCACTGGTGTAATGATGAACACAGTGGTATGCTTGCAGACTGGTTCTGGCAAAACATACACAATGGGCACGGGCTTTGACGTTAACGTTGACAGAGACTTCGTAGGCATCATTCCGCGAGCCGTTGAGCATTTATTTCAAGGCATCGAGGATCGTCGCAAGGAGGCATCGAATGCTGGCCGGCCACCGCCAGAGTTCAGTATTAAGGCACAGTTTATTGAGGTATAATAACGTTCAGTTCTGTCATTGTTTGACGGCAATCTTGACATTGTATTTCATTAGAGTGCATATGGACATTGGTGTTATTGGTACTTTATACTGACTTTCTGTGCAGTGAAGTACTGCGGCACTTTACTGTCTCTTCATGCCAAGTATCAGTGCTGTCATGTTCATATTTTATCGAGTTAAATAGCCTTATATGCCTTCAGTGCTTTGATGCTGTTGGTTGGGTGGCAGGAAGGGCATCCGGCCTGTAAAACCTTTGGGGGGTTTTGGGGGGTGCCGTTAGTCTGGTTGGGGTGGTACCCACCCGGACTGTCGGTGCCTCTGCCTTCATTATCTTCCCTTGCTCCATAAAAATCCAGAAGACAGGAGGTGGGGAAACCCAGCCTGAACGCAGCACAGCCCTATGCTAAGGCAGTAAGCAGAGTATTTCTTCTGGTACCGGCCTACCCGGGTTGTCCCGGAACAAAGGCCGTTAAGCAGTTGTTGTTGTTGTTGTTGTTGTTGCTAAATAGCCTTGATCGTATCTTCATTTTTTCACTGTTTTCTGTTATTTATGTAGTAATCGTTTTTTGCATCATTGTAAGGCACTGAGAAGCCTACTCTGTGCTGGTATGCCAATAAGAAACTACTCACTTCCTCATTCATTGCTTTCACTGAAATACTCTGAATACCTGTCGGCACTAGAGAGTGATTTAGGTTGTAATGTAAGACCATAGTTTTGGCTTTGTTTACGTGTCTTTGACTCTAGCAGTCAAGGTCTAGCTACAGTTTACCCCCAACCTCCGTGCCTCCGTCTTCAATCAGGAGTCTGTGGGATGCTGATTAAGCTGCAGCTTAGAAACTGTAATACTGTACTGAGTGGATTGATTGTTAGATGCTGCTGCTGCTGCTGCTGTACTGTAGTATTGAAGGTCGGTATTCTTGTGCCATGCGTATAGGTGTGCATGGTAAGTGTATGGTAGAGCTTGTTATTGGTTAGTTGTCATTGTGTGATGTATGGTTATTGTAGCTTTATAATGAAGAAATATTAGACTTGTTAGATACAACGAGAGATCCATCGCTTAAGGTAACTGAAATTTTCTCTCAAGTTATACTGTTAACTTAAGGATAATATTAAGTTTATTTTCGTTTGTAGACTGTTTGCATTTTGCAAATCATTTCTTTTTAGTGTTAGATTTTTCGTTGCAGATCAGATGAACACTTTTGCAGATGCTGACTTTTTAGTTATGGCTCTGCCACCTATATAAGCACCAGGCATTATGTTTGTAGCTGGCTCAACATCAGCTTTGACTGCTATAAACTTGTGGCGGTGACATTTGATCGCAGCATGATATAAACCCATGCTGGTGGAGATATTTGCAGTGATCAAATGCATTTTGGCTTTTAGTATGTCTTTGTATTGTATTTAGTTGGAATTTTGTGCGTCACTGCGGCAGATTGGGTTTTTGTCACACTGGGACCCTTACGCTGTGATTAGCCTAGAGGCGGTTGCCTACAGTTAGCCTAGTTCATATTGTAACACAGTGGAGTGGTTCTGGTAGGACTGAAGCCTATC
>Ga0126335_1002310_pt1 | contig 11341 bp, 11 predicted proteins | sample OlaspJWI45metaG_FD_108409 | JGI IMG/M metagenome (GOLD analysis project Ga0126335, IMG submission 108409) | Marine gutless worms symbiont microbial communities from Oahu, Hawaii - Olavius sp. 1 OAHU.JWI-45 metaG | ecosystem: Host-associated > Annelida > Digestive system > Unclassified | place...
CACTAATTACAATCACATCGCTATAGTGTTTCCGCCGTTGCCCCTTTTAGATACACACAACCGTCTGTTTCGCCGACCTTCGGCAGCATATAACTCTGTCAATCCTGGCTCATTTTCAAAATGGAGACCAGCAAAAGACGTCAAATACCGACGACAAACGCGTGTCCAAATTTCAGTTTCAGAGGCCTTCGCAAAAAATTCGTTACCCTTTTTCTTGACGGATTTCGTGACTACTTTCGTGACGCTTATAAGTTGCACACTAGTCTGCGGCAACCCAGTACGCGCACGGGCGAGTTTACTATGGCCGCAGCCGGCCGGGCCTACGCCCGGAATAAATAATCTTACATCACAGCTAACGTTATCATAACTCATGAAAATTCGAGTAATCTCGTAGTTATCTCGACGGTGTGATATTCGCCTCTTCTGCATTTTTTCAATTTTCCTAGTTTTTAGTTTGTGATCGGAGTTGGTGCCTGCTGAGCTGCAAGTAATCACGATGTTGTGCGTTATCTCGGCCAGACAAAACTAACCCGTTGTAGGCCTATATGTAGTGTAATACTTAAGTGTCAAATGTAACCAGACCTTAAGCTTATTGTGCTGCACAGGCCTATAGCCTGTGCAGCACAATAAGCAGCACGATTAGGCTGGCCGGCCACAGTTCTAGCTGTGGCCGGCCAGCCTAATCGTATTATAATGAAATGTAAACACTGACCTAGGCCTTCCTTCGCAACGTCTTCGCTGAATGTCGTCATGATGAACAACAAAAGAAGTTGATGAGGCTGGTGAGATGATGCTACATATAGCTCTCTACATCTAATCCCGTACACTAACTTCTTCACACAACACATACACGTAGGCCTATACGGACCGAGTTGTCCGCTGGCATTGAGACCCCACACGTAGATGCGTTCAGTCTTGTGAGTCCGAGCGATCGTTCCACTGTTGCCAGCCCACACATTGCAGAAAGTCGTCTCTCCGTTGTTGAATTTCACACAGCTTGGAGTCAGCGAATACGCTAAGACGCATCGCAACACAACGACTTTGTCCTCAGCAAACTTTAAGTATTAGTTACAAACTAAGGAGTTTGTAACTGTGATACTTTAGTGGTCCTAGAAATAGCCATGGTTCTTTAGGCCAACATAAAAAAATTATTACATTAGATATTATTTCATTACAATACAACACACAGGTCACTTCGGACAAGGCCTTTCCGAGACTCCAAGTAATCAGTTGCATCAGTACTGACAGCCACACAAACGACAACTGAGAAAAACAAAAAAGCAACTCGAAATCTGGCTTCTCAATAATGATACTAGAGTCGAGATCTGACCCATGCTGGCGATGGACTTATCTAAACTTGAAACTTGTTGTAATATCCGAAACGATTATGATCGTCTTATGAAGTTAATAAAATTGTTTTTCAATCGAATACAGACCACCTGTGTGTTTTTTGATGCCGTGACCTTGTTCTTGGTTCCATGACCTTCATAGCTGACCTTGACCTAGTTATTAGGCCCCTACGCAGTTTATCTACGTACAGTATTGTAATGCAGTTTTAGGCCAATGCGTTTAAAAGTAACAGGTCTCTCCCGACTGTATGGCGTACAACCTCACGAACAACCTCACTGAGTTTGCTGACTTAAGAAATGGTAAGAAACGCAGGCCTTATATACGCACCAGACAAGTGGGTTTTCGTGTCGTGCATAGGAATGCATCTTCCAAGCGCGCCACACTCCGACGATCCTGTGTTTATACAGTTGACAAAATACTTGTCGCTGTTAATATGTCGGTCAGCGTCCTTCTGTTAATATGATAACATTTACGAGGAATCGCATTACTGCAATAGCAGTAGCCTATATAAACGCACGCGCAGATTTATAGCCCTGTTACGCGAGAGACGCCAATCAAACCATTTATAGAAACTATAGACAGGAACACACTTTTGGTTAGGGGGACCATAGTAGATTGGCGCATCTTGAGTTGACCGTGACGAAATCCGGGCCTATTACGCTGTGAAAGTAATCGAATGCTTTGTTGAAATAACGGCATTAGATAGCCGTGTCTATCGTCTGCACAATTAGTATTTAACAAACTTGACACAGAGCTTTACGGGGCCCATGATTTCCCTGCCACGAAGTCTAAAGAGTAGCGCCGTATGGCGAATAACGGCGAATTGTACCCGTAAGCAAAGCCCTGCATTAAAGTTTCGCCGAGGAATATTAAAATTTTAAAGTTTATCGTTATATCTGGAGATGCTGTTACCTCCAGATATACCCCTTCCCTTGTGAGGGGGGCGGACAAAACGTTTAAACGACTGAAAAGTTGTGAAATGTGCTTCAGTGCATACCCATAGTGAAGATGCCGTGATACCAGGTGAGGCAGACAAGATGTTCGTTGCCGCTGACTATCTTCATCGTAGGAAAGGTTTGCATCACTTCTACCGGTCTCGACGACCAGCGAATTGTAGGAGTTAGACGCAGCTCGCCGTTACTGTCCTGCGATTTATACACGCCACCATCATCGGCAACAACACAGAGGCATCGTTTGGGAGGGGGGGGGCTAAAATTTAGGGAGAGGCTAGACGGGTTAGCCTACTTAGAATTTTGCCGTCTGATGCAGTGCGTTGGTTCAGCTATTGCTATGGCGACGTGGCTGTGTGGCTGTCTGTCAGTGTGTCTGACACGTTGATGTTTTGTGTCCTGACGACTGTATCCCAGCCAGTCTAGTTTTCCCATACCCAATATGAACCCGATAGCTCAATGGGATACCTCTCATCGAGGGCGTCATATGGAATGGCGTAGATACGCAATGCTGGGAATACGACGTGCATCACCGCTGCCCTCTAGTGAATTAAAATGAAGATATTTTACTTCACCAGAGGGCAGCACATAGGCCTAATACGCAATACAACTCGAGCGGTTTGTCAGCGACAGCTGAGCTTCTTGTTCTTGTTAGTAGCAGTGCAGTCGTGCCTGGAGAGACTCGACTCCTCTCCAATATGACCTGGTATGTGTCGAGCGAGACGTCCAACCTTTACTCAATCACTGACGCAACAACAGAAACGTCGTCATTCTGTTACGGGTGGATCCAGCCGGTCGCCAACCTTGAATCAAGACAGACTGAGGTCTTCACCAACCGTCGTATACCGTGCACGATCGGTGACCGTACGTGCCTTCGCTGTCGCTGTGTCACGTGCAGGGAAGATGTGTCTGCCTGACTCACTACACAAATGGTCGACTCTAAGGGGCCGTTCGAATATTCCTGCGTCAGACAGGCGTGGCTAGTGTGGGAGCAGTTAGATTGCTCAGTAATTTACGAACGCTTTTTCCAACCAGCGGCTCGTTGCCATGCCAATGTAGCCTATACGACAACAAGTGAACAACATGGGACGACGCAAAGTTACTTTTTATGCGAAACTCGACGTTTTGTTAGATGTCTATTACTGGAATTCATTGTTGCTGGAAGCAGGCGTCAGGACGATATCGAATGTGTAGCATCATTGAGAGCTGCCAGATACTGGCAGTTTCACGCCAAACCGACCCCTGAAAATACTTTTATGTACTGATATATACTGTAAAGCATATTATATCACAGATTGGAGATAAGTTATATTTCGTGTTGGAAATAAAATTGCAGTCGTCGAAAAGCTGACAATTTGTCTGAAAGGCTTATTGAAATAACTTTGTAATAGGCCTACCTTGGGACACATCTATAGGGCCTAGGTGTTTATTTGACTTTGCAGGCATTTTGTAAATTTGTTTTATTTTTTTAACAATTAGGCCTATTTGCCGCTACATAGTTATTTGTCTACAAATCATTTAGTGTTGATATTAAGCTTAGAAAAATATATCATAGCATATTTCTTCATATTTGCAAGCGGAGTATAATGAGTAAAAATAATAATGACAGGTTGCTTGAAAGTAAGGTCAGCTGCGTACACTATATGAACAATAGTATTCTGCGTTAGTTTATACTGTATGTTATTATAAAGTTGAATGTTGTACACATACACGTTAACAGAAAATATTAGCACGGTTTGAAATTTTGAAAATTATCCTTAACTGCAACATAATTTAGATGAATTCAGATAGCATCAGTCATATTAATGTAAATAACAGAAACTCATTTTGAGTTTACAAGAAAGAAAACTAACATTGTGAATCAATTTATTCTAAGAACAAAACCTGAATTTCAGTTTAAACAAAAAATTGCAAAATTGTCTTTTCACCAAAGGCGACACCACACGAGCTTTTAACTACAGTAACCTTGACTATGACGCAATGACCTTGATATACACAACGAAGAATTCTGGTAACACGTAGGCTTACTCTCACTATCTTCCACACAAAAATGACATTTCAAGTACAACAATTTACAGAAATTTCGTACGACAAACAGACAGATGGCACAACAATTAGTGGTCAAAGTAATTTTGTGAAGGCCACATCAAATCCTGCTAGTGAGAGTCTCCACTCCAAGCAAGACCTCGATCCATGTAGCCGTTTTAGTCTGCATCCCATGCATTCGATGCAGCCTAAAAACTATGTACAATGTACCACCACACTCATATGTGGATGGTCAACAAAAATGAAAAAAAAACAGAATTACAAATAAAAATAACACATCATAAGAATTTCAACCGAGGAAGTCATAATGACCTTACAAAAACATTAATTTTTTTAAAATTTCGTAAACGCAAGACATGAAATTATGAATTATAAATCAGTTGAGTATATCAGTCAAAAGTACAATTCTGCATTGCTATAACTCTAAGCAAAATAAACAATTTCCGAAGAAACCAACCAAATTTAATTAAAATCTAACAGTATTTCCTTAACAACACTGAAATTAGAGCAGCCATTTCCTTTATTATATAGTTATTGTTATAAAATAGTATTACACAGAGAGGATGGCGTGGTGGCTCACTCAGTTAGACATCGGATTCGTGATCAGTAGGCCTATGTCGCGGGTTCAAGTCTCAGCTGGCTGGGTACCGCTGCGTAGTAACCATGGGCAAGTTATATACACCTGCCTTTGTCACCAAGCAGTATAATTTGGTACCGGTTATGGCTGGAGAGAAACAGGCACACCATGCGATTCACTAGCCCCATATTCATGGCCTCGCAGTGTATGCTAGTGTCTGGCTGAGGGCTACCTAGACGGAGATCAGCGCCGCCCCGTGGGCCAAGTAGCTCCGGAAGAACTTTACTGTTACCTTGTTTAATCATTGTGTATGGAGAAAATATAGTAAGTCAACTGCATGAATTTTGCTGCAATTATGAGTTGGCCTTAGCCAAGTGGCGTACGTGGCATTAATAACTGATATTTGGTGTAAAATACGATTACTACTACAACAACGACGACGACTGCAACCACGACTACTAAGCTTACTGCAGCAACTACGTACTACAACAGATATGATGACCACGACGAGTACAACGAAGACTACTACTACGACCACTACTACAACCACTGCTATTACTACTACGACTACCATCAAAAACTGCTGCAACAACTACAACAACTATTATAAAAGTTACGAGTGCTACTGCAACTACGGCAACAAAAACATATGTGTATGTATGTATATAGATTGTACATATTCCAGCTGTCCATCTGCAATTGCAAATTTCACATACATACGTAGCCAATCAAAATTTTCAAATACACTATAAATTACCACAGCTACACAATACATATATTGCAGGTATGTCATGTACACCGCACAAAATTAATAAACAACCATAACGATAACACTAACAGGGACTAGTGTAGGCCGACGTTCGCACACTAACCTAGAGTTAGGTATACTGTTGCTAGGTGAGCGTCAGGGTCAGAGTTGGCCTAGTGCTAGTGCGATGGTCAGTGTTAACTGTTAAGGTTAGGACGATATAGCTGACATAGCCCGACACCAAAATGGTGTGTGAGAAATGTATACTAGACCCACCCTAACCCAGGCTAACCCTAACCTATTCTAAATCTGCAGCAATAATACGCAATTATCCTGTTGGGTTCATAGGCAATTTAGCCCCAAGTCAGCTCGTCTCCTGCCAACTCGTCCCCAAGGCTAACCTAATCAGTATTCCTGGCCGTAACCCTATACCCGGCTAAACTTAACCCCCTGCTCTAATAACGACACTGACACTGGCTCTAAGCTTAACCCTAACGAGCTGAGTTGGGGACGAGGACAAATTGACTTGGGCACAAGTTGACTGCCACGTACCCTCCCGTTGCTAATTTTCCACATTCTGCATTCCGCATTTTACCGGTGGCCGAACCATATTTTAATTTGTGGCTTAAAGTCGTAATAGCGAATTTTTGACATTTTGTTATTACTACAAAGCAGCTTACACTAACGATAAATTCGTAGTTGATACCAACAACTATATCAGCATTTGGAATGACTTACATAAATTTCTTCTCAACTAATCGACAACATCAGCAAAGTTCCCGCCACATTTTTCTCCGAATGCTCGACGTCTTAACACCAAGTTGAGCAACTCAGATTAATTTAGGCCTATAGGTATACCCCGGAATAAACAATGCAGAATAGGCATAGATTGTTGATCAGATTAATCGCAGTGGTATTCTCGAACGACAAATTGTTGTCAGATATGTCCAATGTAATAATCGAACGCAACCTAAGTAACTTTAAGAGACATTTGAAGTCTTACTTGTTCAAATTTTCACTTATGCAACAGGACATATTTTGACGTTAAGCGCAAATGAGGTAGATTGTGTTGCTAGCGCCATATACGTTGTTTACTTTACTCACTTACTTACTTACTTACTTACAAGTCACGTACCCTGAAAGCACCGCAGACGTAGACGCGTCCGTCACGCGACAGAAGGGCCGTGTGACTGTCTCCCGCAGACACTTGTGCTACGACGATACAGCCGCCTAGGTCCATGTACAATGGATAGAAACACAGTTCGTCTTCGTCATCACCACATTCACGACCCAGCGCCTTGTGATCGTTACAGCCGAACGTATACACCTACGACCAGTAACATTACGACAACTCAGTCTACCATCCTTCCGGGGTTGGTAAATGAAGGTCAGCATTGGATGGGAAAGCAAAAGCATGCGTAGTTTATCCCGTTCGTGGCTCGGTGGTGTAGTGGTGAGGATGTCGGACTTGCAACTCGCAGTCGTAGGTTCGAATCTCAGTCACGGCACTGCCTGTAATTCTCTGCGGCAGGTGACAGTCTCTGGCAGGTAAACTATCTTTAGACTAGACGCATTTCTTAGAATTGTGAATGTTTGGTTCATTTTGGGGTAAAAGTGCGGAACCAGATTTTTTAACATAATTGAGGCATACTGAATTCGATAAGCCCGGTTCCCAAGTCGAATTTTGAGTTTTTCACCTTCTAATTTGCATAAAACAAAATGGCCGCCAAACGTCAAAAACTAGGCACTTTCTGAACCTTGGATATCTATGATCATGTAACACCAGCAATTTGTACAAGGTAATATGTTTTTTATTACTGATATACATTGGAATGGGTCTTTTGATAACAAAAATAACCCAGTTGAAATATTAATTGTCTGGAAAAAATTAATTTTAATTGTTATCCACATTAGCCACAGCCATGACCAGAAATTCTATTTTCTTTTATAACTCGGTAACTATGCATGCAAAAATTGCAAATAATGTGCCTGGGACCATGTTTTTAGGTATGATAAAAACACTTCGAAGGTAATCAGAGGTCATACTAAATTTCTTATGTATAATGCAATCATTCTGGTTAAGAGTCTAGGCTGCAAGATCAAAGTTCTCACAAGTCTCTTTAGATTTTGTCCTTCATCAGTACACGTGCAAATACCATTGTCACACTACTTGAAGTTGAATCACATTGTATTCATACAATGTTTCTGTTCATCATTCTGTTGTTGACATGTGCACATTGATGTGCATCGCAATGCTGATTTACGGCATTTGCAGCGGCGCGTTTGACACTGCTTCCGACATGCGCATGAAATCATTTCAAGACAGCTTTCTGAAATTGGACTCAAAGACATCAGAATAGGCTGTAAACCTGAATCAATATTTTTTCATCCATCCCATTTGCACAGGTGAAGGAAGTTCGTGTGTGGCACAATGAGCATTTCTCCATATCGTAGTTTGATAGTGTACTGGCATCAGGGGAAAACGGAGAGCATCACTTGTTGGTGGCAGAGCCTTTGGTTTAGTGGTTTTGCAGAACAATATATGCCTAGCAGCATCTACAGAGTCGGTTTTGTGGACATTGTATATCCTGCAGACGAATGCTTCTGAAGATTTAATTGTCGCATCTGTGAGCTCACCAATGCCCAAGACCTCCAGCAATTTTGTTTCGGTCATTGAAGACTTCCCAGGATGACTTTTTGGTGTGATTTGCAATGTAGGAAGTGGTATCACACCCCATCATTGCATGAAATAGTAAGAGTGTTGGTGCTAAATCCTTCGGTAGATTGCTGAAAACTGCTTCAAGTGGAATGTATCGCCGTTTCTTTGATGTGCCACACATCAACCAGAGGTTTTTACACCGGGCACGAGGAGAATGGGAGACAAGAAGCAGGAGAACATCGGTGTCCCTTGAAGACACAACAACAGTATTGAACTCACAATGCACAGCATGTAACACCAGCCTTGTATCTGCTTCTTCATGGGTAGACCTAAGAAAAGACAAATCGGTTGTCTTCTTTGATGACCTAACGTCGCGTTTATCTCTGAATCTCCCACGTTCAGTACACGTCTGGTGGAAGGCTCAAGTTGCTAGTGTAACATCTTGTTTTTGTCCCCGTTGCCACACTGCCGTTTGAGTTGCATGAAAATGTTTTTTCCGTCCAGTGTCTCATCTAGGATGTCGATGTTATCAGCAGTATAGTGAATAAATTTGTTGGCTTCTAGCTTTGGTGGAATGATGGCACGGGTAGCCGGATCCAAAGATTCTACAGTGCTCTCGGCCAAGGTAGTGTCTACTTGCAACACCTGCTCATAGCTTAGGCAGTGTCCAGCCTTATTGAACAACCTAACCAGATCTTTCGACCGAGTGGCTTGATTGAGTGTACAGGCAAGCACTACATGTTTTGGAGTCCATTTTTTTGCCACCACTGATGCAGTACACCAGATCCTGTGCTACACTCAGAACTCGGTTTTGAACTGTGTTTTCATCTTTATCACTATCCTCTATCCTGACCACCAAACATAATTTTCAGAAGCATATATAAGCTATCAGGAACACAGGTTATTGCCTCATTTTCGCTGACAGAAAAACTTTTGTGTCCAGGGGTTGCTATCATGTCCCGACGAATTTTCAGTGCTACATGTATGAGTGATAAAGTAATGTCATCATTGGGCTCATATCGTAGCAAGATGATCGTTTTTCAGCCTCCTGTGTTTCATCTTCAAGCTACTGACTTGTCAATGAAACTACAATGTTCGGTAATGGTGGCTGCTAATTTGAATATGAACAGATAATTGTCATCTTTTAAGCTAATTAACATTTCTAATGTGTTACTTTGGTTGTAGGGAACAGTTTTGAAAGCATAGCAATAAAAATGTATTATTTGTCGACATACTTTGATTAATCAAAGTTAATGGAAATATGAGGCTTAGAAAGTGCTCATTTTTGGCCATTTGGCGGCCATTTTGTTTTATGCAAATTATAAAGTGAAAAACTCAAAATTCGGCTTGGGAACCGGGCTCATCGCATTCAGCATGCCTCAAATATGTCAAAAAGTCTGGTTCCCTACTTTTACCCCAAAATGCACCTTGATGATTACTGGAGGCATTATTTAGAAATACATCTAGTCTACTTGGGATGTAACCACCACCCAGGTCAACTCAGCCTTGCATCCCTTCGGGGTCGCTAACTCGAGTACAGGCTTCGGCTGTGGTAAAGGTGAGAAAGTCACCTCTGCCGGGTGGCAGGTAACACTGTGATTCCATATGGTATGTGATTCCCCTTAGCAATGAGGTGGTTTAACAAACTCCCTTTTTAGATTGCATCGAATGCATGTGATGCAGACTATTGTTACCGATGATCCCGGTGTCTGTCTGCCAGTCAGTCTGTCTTTTTGTCTCTGTCACGCAGCTTAACTCAGCTTTAGGCCTACTGTGCAACAAGAGGCCAATGTAATTTGGCAAAAACTGCACCGAATGACCCCCGCACAGTGAAGCCGAGTTAAGTGAGCCGCGTGACATACAGACTAACGGACAGACTGACAGAAAGACACCGCGCACGTCGGTAACAATAGTCTGCATCTTATGCTTTCGATGCAGCCTAAAATGGCTGAACTGATCAAGATGCTGTTTGGGGTGAACACTCGCGGGGGCATAACGCACATTGTGTTAGACGGGGGTCTGGTCCCTCCAAAGCGAGGGGGATTCGATGCAGCCTTCGCCAAATTACTTTGGCTGTTGATCAAAATTGTAGTAGATTGATGATGAAGACGCAGATGAAGACTGCATTTTGTACTCTGTTAAAAATATATGCTTGGATGCATGTAGGAAACGTTTTAGCTGCAATATGAAGATGGCTAGTCTTTAATGCGAGTTTCTGACTCATCGCTGACACTGGCTCAGTTCTGTATGCTCTCGAAGACCGTGATTTTGCAGAACTTATGAAATACGAGATTAGCGCCTCCGCGAGAGTTTACGTAGTAGGCTTAACGACTGCTGCGCGAACACAAGTGTACAATACTTGCTAATTTACTTAACGAATGTTTCCTGGGTCTAATAAAGGTAAAATAAAGTTAGATAACACTTTTAGAGCACCTCTTAATAAGGCAACCTCGTCACAAAAACGTTTAGGTATGGCACGCGTTGTCAAGGGATCACACAGTTTTACCTGTCACCGACGCGTTTATAACAAGAGTCGACCAGCTTGAACTGGTCTTGAGTGATCTCGTATTAAGTCATGATAACCATGTGATCAACTGGCCGGCATATACAATCTTATATAGGGAGTCTGACAGAAGTACCAGATGGATCAAGGAAGCGGTACACATCCGGAAAGAGGAACGGCGTTCTATGAACGGGGATGAGGGTAGCTACACACTGAGCCGCAAATACGACCGATTTCTTGCCACGTCGCATCACTACCGTGGCAAGAACCAGAAGAAGACCTGAACAAGCTTCTTCTGACGAAGGTCTCTGACAGAGATCGAAACGTTAAGGTAAACGAAGTCTGGTTGTTTTAGCTGTAATTTTTATATAAATGATTCTACCAACCTAAAGAATATGTTAAACTAGCTGCTCTATCCGCCCAGTGGGGCTTCTTCGCCACCCACCCACAACTCCTCCCGCTCAACCCACCACTTCCAGCCCTCTTTACTTCCGAACCTCGTCAATTC
>Ga0126335_1002311_pt1 | contig 11341 bp, 6 predicted proteins | sample OlaspJWI45metaG_FD_108409 | JGI IMG/M metagenome (GOLD analysis project Ga0126335, IMG submission 108409) | Marine gutless worms symbiont microbial communities from Oahu, Hawaii - Olavius sp. 1 OAHU.JWI-45 metaG | ecosystem: Host-associated > Annelida > Digestive system > Unclassified | place...
ATTTATCTAAGCGGCTTTTAAAACAGTTAACAGTATCAGCAGAAACTACATGGTTTGAGAGACTATTCCATATGGGTATTACCCGATTAGTAAAATTAAATCTCCTTAAATCATAACAGCAGTCTGTATACTGTATATCGTATACAGACTCTTTATCACACTTTACCACAGTACGCTTCACCTGGCTCTGGGCATCCTGAGGTGTCCCACCATGCAGGTGACAGCGGTCTTTTTGTGCGACGGCTACCCCCAGTATCAACATTAGTCCCAGTGCACGATTCGCCATGGGCGCCTCGAGCTCCTGGTCCTGCGTCGGTATGTGGGGGCAGCATTCGTTTTTTTATCGTTTCCTCTGGCGCTTCCGTAAAGCACCTGAGGGTTTCTTCTTTTTTTGAACCATGACTGGTTCGCCTGTCAGCTGCAAAGAGCTCTTGCGGAAGGGTTCCCACAAGGGGCCCCTCTCCCGAATGTTTCCTCTTTCACTCCAGTCCATCATCAGTAATCAGATGAGGCACGGAGGTTGAGGGGTGCCTGGTTTAGTCGCTTCTTACGACATCCGGTTAGGAGACGGAATGAGTTTATTCTAAGCCCCGGACCTATCCGGGGGGGGGGGGTATATTCGTCTTACGTTACGTTACGTTTTTGAGCGCGCCATTCGTCGTTTGCGCATGCGCGTCGATTGAGGTTTAGAATTTTGAGTTGAGTGAAGTTGCGTCTGTGAAATTTTCGTTTGAAAAGGTACATTTTTATTTTTGTGTCTTTGTCATTTGTATTTTTCAACATTGAGCTTGTTCTCTATGTTTGTAGAGATATATTTAACTGGTTCCGAAATACGAATAACCGAAATTTAGTTGGAGAAATGTAGGAAGTCGCACTCTCGAGCTCAGGATGTCCGTACCTTTGCAGTCGGTATGTTCTTTTTCATTGGTCGGTTCAGATCCGACTGGTCTGTTCCGTAACTGGCCATTCTTTTTCCACCTGCGACCAGGTCCGGCCAAATTGGCGAAATTGGCCCGCGTTTTTATCAACGGTCAGACCGGCTGGACCAGTGCAGATGTGGCAGACCGCAGAGGCGGTACTACTAAACGCCGCGATTATATGATACTTCGTCCCACGCCTTTGAAGTCTAAGTAGACACTACGTCCCACTTGGGGACGGGTGCGGTGGCGGTAAGTGTTTAGCAGCGCGTGGAACGGAGCATGCCAAAACCACAAACCACACGGAAGGCTTCCACCGCAGCCTCAATAGCCGTTTTGGGCTCCCCCGTCCGTGTCTGCGCACCTCCCTGAATTGGTTGCAGAAGCTGCAGTTGGAGGTGCAGGCACGGATGATACAGCTGCAGGCGGGCAGAGCACCAAAACCGCACAGTGTTATGTTGACAATGATGCCGGGCTGTGGTCTGCAAAGCAGCAGTACGGAAGTGTTTCTTGTTGAAGCCGTTTTTTTTCAAAATGACAAACTGCATTCTCTATAGGCTATGGTAGTTGGAGCTGTTCCACACTTTTCGCGGTCTATTGCCATAGCAGTTCAGGTAACATTTTGTGCCAGTTCGTAACTGTACATGTTGTACAATATTTTAGAAGACATCTAGTTATTAGACTTATAACTTGAGTATTTTTATGCTATTTACATGTCTTTAACATTTATAGGCTTGTTTATTTCACTGTGTATTGTACAAGACATCGACCTAGTAGACTGGGCTATAATTTGTGTATTTGTCTTTGTATGTGAGTATCTGTACGACAGTGTATGTGGGTTTAAAAAAGTCACACAGACATTGTGACCATTCTTGCATTGTGCTACACGCGCTTAATAGGCTCCACCACTGCCGTCGCCCCTCCCACTCTATGGGACGAAGTGTCTGAACCCAGAGAACAATAGTGTGGGACGAAGTGTCTGCACACCAAGCCCGCTAGTGATTACTGCCACTGAGATCTTTTTGCATCTCATCTGTGACATCACCAGTTCGTAGTGATGCACGAATTCACAAGTGCTGTTCTGCTTTTTCTTATTTTAATCATAGCATCATTGTTGCAGTTCCTGCAAATCTTCATGCTGTAGGCACTTGTCATGATTCTTTCATCTGTCTATGCTTACAAGCAGCATAAGACACTGTAAAAATCATATGAGACGTAAAAGTATATACAGTGTACTTTAACATTTACACACAAAAAATAATAAACTTTTCAATAATGCCACAGTATTATTTTTAATACACCTATAGACACATGTGGTCCCTTGCGGTCTCCGGACCATGGCAGTCACTTTTGACGGTCCTTTGCGGTGTTTAGTAGTACCCATGCAGAGGTTAGCCGTTTTTCACGCCCTTCACGCCAGTTTCCCTTGCAATACGTGGATGATGGCAGAAGATGTTTATTTGCATTTAGCTACTTTGTACAGTATTTACAGGTGATGTAAAATCCTGTAATATTCTGAAGTTAGTGAAATTTCCGCCAGTAATTACAAATAAATGGAAATAGTCATGGGTTTATAGCTGTAAACAATGACTTAAAACCATTCTTTTTTGTCGTGTCGGACCTGTTCAGCCCGAGAGATTTGTCACGAGTAGATCGGCCCGACTGGGTCAGACCATTTGAAAAAGAACTAGTCCATTGACCAAATATTGTTGAATATCTTAGTAAATATATATTTATAAAGTAAATGTAGCACTGTAGTTATCATTGGGAATGACTGAGCAAAGACGTTGTGGCGTGTGTGATGAGATGGTAGTGTAATATTACAGTACTGGTTGCCAGTTGGCTGTGTTATTGCACTGCAGATGGCTGCTGATTCTGCTGACTCTAGTGCAACAACTGCATTGACAAGTGCCCTGTCAGTGTCAGAACTGACTGAGGATCCGTTGTCGCCAGCATGTGGTGACATTGACGGTGGGTCCGGAGACTGCGCTGCTGCTGATGACCCGTTCTTGTGCCAGCTCTGCAGAAAGCGCTACCAGCAGCCGCGTGTGCTCAACTGCCTGCATGTCTTCTGTCATGGCTGTCTGGACCGGCTGTTGGAAGACAAGGAAGGCCTGGGAGATGGTGATGCGAGTGCAGAGAGTAGTGTCAAGCTTGCTGCATCACTGGAACAAGTGTCAGTGGTTTGCCCGACATGCAAGCAGGACAGTGAAGTGAGTGGTGTGTCAGAGCTGCCACTCGATGTGGTCATGATGAATTCGATGGATATGTTTGACATCAATGCTTCACGCATTCTCTGTACGAGTTGTAAGGCAGAAGAAAAGGCTGTGGCTCGGTGCAGTGATTGTGCTAACTTCCTCTGTTCCAACTGTGTCACTGCTCACAAGTACATGCGCTGTTTTGAGAACCACAAGGTCAGAATACCACCATGCTATCACTCTGAGCTCTTCTGATGCCTTTGATTATGAAGCTGTAGAATAGTGACGTTAAACGGTAACCGGAAAACCGGTAACCAGATTTATATCCGGGAGCCGGTTAAGAAGGTGATAAACCGGTAATCGAAATTTTTTATCAATGTATTATGCATTTATACATTGATAATTTTGATAAATGACTTTTACTGATGCTGATCGCATAATAAACAATCACGCATCGTGGCAGCCATTCCCATCATCCCACAGTATAGTAAGCAAACGTAAACACAACGTAACGTATGTCGCATAACATAACGTCGACTATTTGCAGCACGACTTGATCAAACGACAAACTTGTGACCTTATTCATGTACTATCGTACAGTAATGGTGCCCGCATGTGCCGTTGACATCAAAAGTTCACAACTTCAAAGGACAATGTCTGTCGTTCATACAAATGCAAAATTGTCGAAGGTATTAGCAGGTGTAGCCTGCGTACAGAGACTGTTTGTTCATATTGCTTAGAGACTCAGGAGTCTAGAATCTCTACTGCACTACCGTACTACTGCAGTTGTAATGTGATCAAGACGGGCATTATTTGTTTTAAATTGTTTATTAGGCCTTCTGCTTCTTTCAGTGCTCTGACACTGTTGGTTGGGTCATATGACCTGTAAAAGCTCTCTGAAATGATCTATAAAGTGTCGAGTAGGACATTAAGTCTTTGAGCTGTCTGTTCTATGATATGTGCATATGTCACCTATGCATGTCCTTGGTAATGCTTGCTTTGTGTATGTTTGTGTCACATATGCGTACTTGTTTCTTTTGCTGAGTCAGCAAGAATGGCAACAGCTATAGTTAACTCTGCATTGCGTTGTTGTATGTTACATGCAAATACCTGTCTCTTGAGACAGAGCTGTGGTTGCTGTTGAATGTCAGTAGGAATATATAACATCAGGGTTTCTGATTGTTGAAAATCTGCCATTTGACTTGCCATTTTGGCATGTGTTGCTATGTCCCATCAGGAATGATGCCATGTTGTTGTAAGTTGTGTTCTTGACTGCTGTCAGCATCTTAGAATCGTTCGTTTCTGCCCGACCCGGGACTGTCACTTGTCGTTCATTTCAACATTGTGCTGCCACTACTTTGCACTTGTGACTGCTTATGCTGTAAGAGCGACACATACATACATACACTAGTAAGGTGACTAATGTCATGGGGTCCTCAGTGCTTAGCAGCATGTGGAGAATCCGCTCGTATGTTTGTGCGTATGTTTCGCCACCGTGCAAGCGGAAAAGAAATTAACGTTTTCAAATGTTTGCCGTTTTTTGCCAGTTTTGCCTCAATTAAAAAACTTTTTTTTAGAAATCTTTAGTGCATGCATCATTCTGATACTAGATACCACCTGTGTGCCAAAGTTGACGTTCTAAAGCCTTCTCAGTCCTGAGCTATCGTTTGGAGAAAACGGTGAGACAGACACATGCACCAGGTTATTTTGCCACCCATGAACGTCAATGCTCCGCACTGAGGAATACGATGCTTTGATCTCTATACCACTTGACATTCGCAGTTGTGACACTTAATTGGCTCTTTCACATGTTGACTAAAAACCACTTTTTAAAATGAGCCTTTGCCGTCTAGTCACCATATGTATGCATACAAATAGCATTTTGCCACATACACTGCCTGACAGTATTATGTATTTACATGCTTGTGTAGCTGAGCATTCTCAGTATGTTGTCGCTGCTAGGTGGAGTCATTTGACAATCTCTGTAAAGATGACGGAGTGAGCATTCACAAGCCATTCTACTGCAATTTGCATCCTGTGGAGAGTGTTAAGTTCTTCTGTAACACTTGTCAGGTGAAAGCACTCACTGTGTTGATTCATATCTGTGTCACAACGTGTGTTATAGGGATGTACCACCTAGAGATTTTCATTGTGAGTGGCTTAAGGACCGTAAGACACATTGACATCTGAGTTGAGTCGACTTACTTGACAACAGTTCTACACCGTCTCTGTGAGCACTCAGTAATTCGGGGACAGAACTAGTTTGACTTGGACACTGAGACAGCTGAATGGGTGGAGTCACAAGTTTTGTGTTTGAGCTTGTGATGTCATCGTTCAAATCCAGTCAACTGAGTACTGAGAGGCACCCCGTGTGGGTTCCGGGGCTTAGAATAGACCCACTCCGTCTCCTGGCCGGATGTCGTAAAAGGCGACTAAACCAGGCACCCCTCAACCTCTGTAGCCTCATCTGATTACTGATAATGGTCTGGAGTAAAAGAGGGAACATTAACACAGCTGCTCTAGTTACAGTACAATACTCTTGTTGCACGATGTTCAATGCAGCTTATAGGTCCTGCAGATTGGGTTTTTGTCACACTGGGACCCTTACGCTGTGATTAGCCTAGAGGCGGTTGCCTACAGTTAGCCTAGTTCATATTGTAACACAGTTGAGTGGTTCTGGTGTGACTGAAACCTATCTCAGTGGCCAACTGGCTTCCTTCAGTGCTTTGGCGCTGTTGGTTGGGTCATCTGCCTGTAAAAATCGTCCCCAAAATGATCTATAAAGTGTCGAGTGGGACATTAAACCTCTGCTCAATCAAACAATCAATCTACTGAGAGATGAGTAATCAACAAAATAGTAAGTAGGTAAAATTAATAAATTATCCGGTTTTTAGACTGCCAGGAGTCGGAACCAGATAGTAAAAGTGGCCGGATATCCGTCTGGAACCGGATACTACCGGATATCTGGTACATCTGTAATTTGTTACCACTTGAGATGTCTGCTGTGTTTGTATTTTGTCTTTATGTGCCTCCACCATCTGACAGTTGTTCCAACAAATTTCGTCTTATAATGCGTCTCATTGTCAGTCGCGCAGTCCGATGATCTCGTCTTAAAATATCTGTCATTTTTTCATCTTGTAGTCATAGACTTCCAGTTTCGGTGGAGGCGAAGTTGTTTTTCGTAGAAGCAGGTTGCAGATGGGCCTATAGTCCATCCCCCAGTAAAGCCCCTGGTATTTCTTACCAGGGTACTATGAAAACCTCCATGAGGATGTAAAAAACCTCAAGAGGTCTCTAACTGTTATATGGTGTTTCTTTCTGTTTCTTCAGGCGCTTCCGTTGCGTGCCTGAGGGTTTTTTCTTTCTTTGAACCATGACTGGTTCGCCTGTCAGCTGCAAAGAGCTGAGTTCTTGCGGAAGGGTTCCCATGAGGGGCCCCTCTTCCGAATGTTCCCACTTTCACTCCAGTCCATCATAAGTAATCAGATGAGGCCACGGAGGTTGAGGGGTGCCTGGTGTAGTCGCCTCTTACGACATCCAGCCATGAGACGGAGTGGGTCTATTCTAAGCTTCAGAACCCACACAGGGTTAGTCATAGACTTGGTCTTAAACGTAAAGTTTACTGATGGCTTATCGTATAATTTCTTTATGCAGCAATCATTGATGGCTTTTCCGTTGCTCAATACTGTAAGTTCAACTTGGCGGTTAGTTTGTACTGGATGCACTCCGCAGCACTGCGCCTTGTTACCTCTCCTGTATGCTGAGATGTGTTGTGGATATTCTGTTTCGTAACCATCTGCTGTCGTCGTCAACGCACGGTCCGTCTGTCAATCTTTGCAACCGCCAGGGAACGCCGAGACTCTGGTACAGTGATATTACTGATGCGACATCACTGTCAGTGTCCCAATGAAAACTGAAAACACTTGTTTCAGCAGTCATATCCGGATGTTATTTTGTAGTCTGTTGACAGTCCTCACCATGGTGGTCCTACCGGTTTTTTCTACTTAGGCCATCTGGAAAAATTCTAACGTAATGTAATGTTACACTCAGTTGGTCGACAATGTTGTGTATTTGTGTACAGATCCCAGTGTGCAGTGAGTGTATGCTGTGTGTGCACAAAGCACCAGAGCACTCATGTGATCGTATTGTTGACATTGAGTCCAAACAGCTTGATGAGCTCAAGTCCATCGTGCTGGAGTCTCAGTCAAAAGTGAAGGCTTGTGAGGCGGTGTCGGCCAACCTGGAGACCATGTTGTCCACGCTACAGCAGCAGAAGGACACTGCTCATGCCCGCATTGATGAGGCATTCATGACCTATGGTACTTTGCTTGAGAAGAGACAGGTATACAACTATACATTAGAGCTCTAAATCAAGTAAAAAAATTTAATTGATTAATCGACAGGTTTAATTGATTAATCATCAATTAGTCATTGTCTCTCAGTAGTGTAATTCTATAATGATGATTGGGCGCGCTGCTTAGTGGCTTATATAGCAAACTACAGGATATGAAGTGCAGAATTTACATTCTCTGCTGCACAGCTACGCATAATTGTGACATTTTACTTTACTTAGAGGTGATTAATTTTATCTTCAATCAGTTAATTGTCCAGACAAAATTAATCGATTCATCAAGCTTTAGTATATATAATTATATATACATGTACATACTAAAGCTCGATATATATATATATAATCTGGTCTTACAGCTCTGTACTGTTTGATTTTTGTCAATTTTTCTGTACTATTTCCTGTTAGTAAGATGTCGTTAGGGCCTGCAGAATTATTCAATTTCTCACATAATTTGGCTGTTTTCACATAATTTTTACAAACATCACATAATTTCACATTTTTTATTTCATACAATGCCAAAAATCTAATAATTTATCGCTGTTCAGACATCACCAAACGAGCAGTGTTGTTGAAAATACGACACTTACTGTCGCTGAACGTATCCTGTTGCTTGAGATGACGTCGAGCTTCATGTGTTGGTGGCCTCAGTCGGTCGTCACAAGTGATTTGCCTGTGACCAGCCAATGCCATACATGCCAAGCCAAGCATCGACCAATTTTCTCTTCCTGCCTCATAGGGTGAAAGGGGGTTTCAGGTAGGTAGCTGTGTCCGAAACATTAAACAAAGCCCGAAGAAGAAGATTTGTCAGATGGTGCCATGTGCTCTGCTCATCGAGAACTTTCTCTCACGAAAAAGACTTGGCTGGACAAACAGAATTTGAGGAGAGATGCTCTTTTTGATGAATTTATTGACCAGTTAACCAAAACTATTAACCGGTTATAACGGGTTAACTGACGGCAGCTGCATCTTGCTGACTGCTCATGTAACTTCACAATGTGACGTCGCTCGATCATATCAGTCAGTGCTAGAGATGGTCCGATCCAGATAATAGGCGGTGTCTATATCGGTCTACATGAATGCCTTTACAACGTGATAAACTGATAATGATGATGAGGATGGACAAATTAACTTTAACATGGCATAAGACTTCAAGGACACGTAACAGTTAAAAAAGAGTCGCATTGTTTCAAAATTATTGTGAAAAATTGAAAGAAAAATGATGCTTTGCAAGCTGAATTTTACTATTACTGCTGTCACGCTGCCATTTTTGCCGCCATTTAATAATAATAATAAAGCTTCTATAGCGCCATAAGGTGGTGACTTCAGAGGCACTGGGGTCGGTCAGTCAGCTGTGTGTGCTAGTTAAACGCTAAACAGAAAAAGTATGTCTTTAGTCTACATTTAAACACTGGTAGTGAGTCGCAGTTGGTGATCAATTTCGATAGCGAGTTGCCGACGGTGCAGAGTGTCGGAAAGTGCGTAATATCCATGCAGGCTGGCGCAGCGTGAGATGCCGACTGAGGTACGTTGGTGTCGCGGTTGTGCGGACCTTGTAGGACATCACAGCCAACTTGTAGTCAATTCGGTACCGAACCGGCAGCCAGTGAAGTTGGCGTAGTAATGGCCATGCATCTGATCGTCTTGGTGCTTGCAGAATTATCTTGGCTGTATTGTTCTGGTTTTGGTTTTGTTCAACCAATTTGCTAACCAGTTTAACAATTAATTGTGAACATCGTTAATGTTAAGTTGTGTTAATGTGCAGAAGGATCTGTTGAGAGAGCTTGATGAGACTCACTTACAGAAGGAGCTTGCCATCATGGAGATGCATCGCGGTCTGGAGAAGGCCGTAGAGAAGATTGAGACAGCGAGTGCGTTCACAGAGCGAGTGTTGACTCATGGCAACGGTGTAGAAATTCTGTCGATGAAGAAAGCAATCATGATGCAGCTGATGATGCTGCGTGATAATGCCACGTCTTACGACTGACATCCACCTCGAGTTTCGCTTTGACCCCAAGGCATTCGCTGTTGCTCTGCTTGCAGCGTGCGGACAGCTCAGGAAGAACGCTGACGACAAGGTATATACCATACTTGACAGTCTCTCTCCCAAAACATCTACGTTAAGGGAAATACTGTGTGACCATTTAGTAAATTTTAAACCCTTTCTGCGATTGAGTTTTGACAAAGTTACAACGTGGGAAGTTTTTTTGGGGACACCGTATATACTGGTACACTGTTACAGTTACAGCTTGCTTGTTTGCTGCTTGTTGGGAGTTGGAAAATATTGTAGAATGTTATAATTTATATTATAAAATATGATAAGAGTATTTTTGAAGTTGTTAAATTTATATCATTGTATCATTACACGTCGTTAGTTAATTATGTCTATAACAGTTGTTATTATGATTGTTTTGTTTGTGCAAGAATGCTAAAACTGATAGATTGATGTGCATGATACATTAAAGCTCACTCCACACTACTGTATTTACTGGCCATGGAGACGTCATGGTGTGAACAGAGCTTGACACTTGTTGCATATTTATCAACATTAGAATACATGAGAACCTGAGCATCATCTTTGTTGTTCGCTGCTCATTTCTCAGAACTTTTTTACTTACTTGCTGAACACTCTCAGTGTCAGAATATCATTTATCCAGAAGAGACAGCCATGTTTAAAAACCAGTTCACATTATAGGGATTTATTGGATATAGATTTTCACTATCGGGCCGGAACTGGAATTTACCGGATTCTGATGTAAGGATCATAAGGCTTCAGGATTTTGCGAGTTTTTGCCTAGCCCTCTCCCATTTGAAGTAGATCCCTTCGAGCTATCAAGTTCATATTTGGTACGGGAAAACTAGAATGGCTGGGCTACAATCTGGTGAAGATCGCATGATGATCAACTCAGTCATTTGGGCACAATACATCAACGTGACAGACAGACACAGACTGCCACGCTATCATAGCAATAGCCGCCCTAACGCACTGCGTCGGGTGGCAAAAACTGAAAAGGCAAGTTGCCGTTTGCTGGATTGATCGCAAGAAGGTAGAAATTGTGGACGACGGCGGGGTCGGACCTCTTACAAATGCAGAGCTGTGTGTGTGTGAAGTGACCGTTACTGATTGCAGGTGGGTGTGATGACGTCGTTCATGACAACAACGGAACTAGTTCCAGTGCTGTCTGCTATGCCTGTCGGTCCCATTGCCATCCCTGCCATGGTGAGTTGTGCTGGTGTACCTGTGCCCGGTCATCCTATGTCGTCACTAACTGACCGCAGCCTAGCGGCACGTGGCAACCATCTGGTGGGACCCGCTGACAACATTACTGGACCACATCAGAATGTGTTCAACATGGCAAAGCTCTCTGCTGTCACTGAACATGGTATGAACATACAGCAGAGTTGTTAATTGTTCACTTCACGATAGGTAATGTTAAAAGTAAAGGTAGAAGACAAAGCCTCTTTATGGACCAACCCCATCACAGAGGCGCTGAAGTATGGCACGTGTTTTCAAGGAATCACACAGTTTCACTTGCTATTTATGCGTTTATCTACGAATGGAATGAACCACACCTACCTTTGCCTTCCCAGCCGAAGCTGGTCCTCATTTACTGACCCCTGAGGGATGAAAGGCTGAGTTGGCCTGGTTGCAACCATGGTGAGTAAACAGTCTGCCCAGGATTGCTATGTGGTGGAAATTACAGTTGTTAGCTGCTCAGACCGTCACACCTCACTGGGAAACTAGAAACACAGCAGGCTACGAGCGTCGAACTCATGACCTCTCGGGCTGTAAGCCGCGACGCTAATGACTGAGTCACGGAGTCATAATCGAGGTGTGGGGCTGAGCCACGGAGTCATAGTTGAGGTGTGGGGCTGAG
>Ga0126335_1002312_pt1 | contig 11341 bp, 3 predicted proteins | sample OlaspJWI45metaG_FD_108409 | JGI IMG/M metagenome (GOLD analysis project Ga0126335, IMG submission 108409) | Marine gutless worms symbiont microbial communities from Oahu, Hawaii - Olavius sp. 1 OAHU.JWI-45 metaG | ecosystem: Host-associated > Annelida > Digestive system > Unclassified | place...
CTCTGGAATATAGGCCTAGCTCAGTTATTGTACAAGGTGCCCCAAAACACACATGCAACACGTACTGGTGTCAGCGTCGGCAGTCGTTGTTGTTGGTGTCTGACTATTGTCGGATAAGACGCGTTGAGTCACTGTGCAGCTGTATAGCCATGGGGAAGCGATTGCTGGAGGCTCTACCACCACGCCCACTTCTGAATACCGGCGCAAAACAAACTAAAATGTAGACTGTCTTTGGAGAAAAAAACACGATTGTTTTTAGGACGCATCAAATTCAGTCAGTCAGTCTTTCTATCTGTCATGCGGCTGCGCTGTGCCAAAACGGCTAAACGGATCAAGGTCTTGTTTGGAGTGGAGACTCACGGGAAGCATTAGATTCTGTCTCGATTCCCTTGATCCGGCTGGTCAGGTGTGGTGGTGATGTCCTCGCTCCAGTCATAGCTCATATGTGCAACATGTCATTTGCTCAGTCCAAGATGCCTGATCGCAGCAAGAGGGCTATTGTGCGTCCGTTATTGAAGAAGCGTACACTGTATCCAAACGACCCAGCTTCATAGACCGATCTCCAACCTGAGTTTCGTTTCCAAGGTTGTTGAGAAGGTCGTTGATGCCAGATTTGCCGCTCATGCTGCTCGACATACAGCCTGCAGCCTACATTACAGTCAGCCTATCGTCCGGATCATTCAACAGAAACAGCAGTGATCTGCATTCTTAACGACATGATTAGCGCCATAGATCAAGGTCACATCGGCGCTCTGATGCTGCTTGATTTATCTGCCGCATTCGATACCGTCGACCATCAAATTCTCGCCGATGTTCGGCGGTTATTAATTGCCGGAGGTGCACTTGGTTGGATGGTAAACTTTTCAAGTAATCGCAGTCAAGTTGTTCGAGTTGGCTCTTGTGAATCTGGTGTCATTACTTTGCTGTTTGGAATCACTCAAACATCATCCTTGATCCAAAGAGGTTCCTGGAGTACGCCAAGGATGTCTGCCCTCTCTTCGAAAGGCTGCAGTACCATCTGTTCGTTGACGTCATGCACGGCTTGAAGCATGGCTTGCCGACTGATGTCTCACAGATCGTCTCGACACTCGCAGACTGCGCCACTGACGTCATTGCCAGGTGCGCTGCTAAGCGTCTTCAGCTGAATGCCGATAAGACAGAGGTGATGTGGTTCGGATCGGCCGCCAAGCTCAGCAAGATCCCACCTGCCAGCAGCACCATTCGTATCGGCTCCATCGATGTCCAACCAGTGACCGTCGTTCGCGACCTTGAAGTGATGATCGACGCTGAGCTCTCGATGCGCGTCCACGTGTCACGAACAGCGCAGACATGCTTCTACCATCTGCGTCACCTGCGGTCGATCCGTCGGCAGCTTGGTCGCGACGTCATGGCACCGCTTGTGTCAACCTTCGTCTTGTCGAGATTGGATTACTGCAATGCCGTCCTTGCAGGCCTTCCGGCTTTAACGTTAGTGCCGTTCCAGAAAGTGCTGCATGCTTTAGCTCGTTTGGTCCTGAATCTCCGGACACGTGATCATGCCCTGCCAATAACGGAACAGAACAGCGCGGAATTACGGAGCAAAATGTTAAGACGATGAATTGCATACTATTCTCAGGACTGTATACTTCAGTTTTACAAAATAAGTTTAGTTGGATTTTAAATTAAATTTTAACATGAAAAAACTCTAAAGTTTAGTTGTTGGACTTAAAGTGTTTTATTTCCATTTAAAATGTAATTTAATAAAGGTTGTATTCAAACTTGGAGTTGTGATCTGCGACATAGTGCCACATTCTTCGTTTACCGAATTTGTCTCCAGTAAGGTAAAATATTTAGTGTTCTGTTGCGTCACTGGCTCCACTGAATACGTTAATACCTGACAGCTGTTAAAAATCACGAAAACCTGACAACTTTTCAAACTTACGTTTTTCTATGTAAAGGCAAAGCGTAGAGGACACTAAGTCTTAATAATGGAATCTCAAGGCAGCACCACTCAGCTATAGACGCGCGCGGTCAGATCACACAGTTTTACCTGCCATCTACGCGTTTATCCACAAAATGAAATCAACCATAGGCTTACCTGTTTTTGCATTCCTAGCCAAAGCTGGTTCTCGTTTACCGAGCCCGCGAAGATGAAAGGCTGAGTTGGCTTAGGCACCACAACGGCGAGGAAACAGTTTGCCCATGACCGTTACGTGGCAGATATCTTAGTTGTTAGCTCTTCAAATCGTCACATCTTACTGTGCAAGTGGAGGTAGTCCACAGTTGCTGACAGAAGCGCGGGAGCGATCCGCCGAACAGTGACCAGTGGAGTCGCAAGCCACGACGCTAACCACTGCTCCACGGAGTCACATGTGCCTACGAAGCAAGCGGAGAACTAGGGTAGCCTACCTAGGCCGCAGAAGTCTGAAGAACATGATCTGGGTGTGGTGGACGGCAGCTCGTTGTTGTCTACATTGACGTCAGCCAGGATGTCTCGGATCATAAACGATCGCCGCTTTCGACTCATTATTTAGATCTGCTGCTGCTTCCGTAACGACTGAAAACACATAATAATCTATGCATCGGATGATTGACATTTGCATTATTTCGTTCTACCATGGACAGGGAGGCCCCTTTTGCTCACGAGACGTACTGCAATAGGATGCACTATAACAATGCGTTAATTATTTATGCTTATTCGCTACAAACAGGCTTGGATTTACCAGGCCTAAAGCAGTTCATACACATACGGCGCCATACAGCACAATACACAATACAAAAAGTTGAAGAATAAATAATCAAAAGGAGAAATGATAGAAAATATATGGGCTTATAGTTAAAATATGTACAATTACTGTTTGACATAACAGTTTGTTTTACAACAGCTGTTCATGCAATTGTTTAGTATATGTTTTTCGTTAGTAAAGTTTACAGAGATCGAACTTTACTATTTACAACAATGCAGTTTTTATTTGTTTATTTTTATTTGTTATAAAATCGTAAAACCCTTTGTACTGGTTAAGAGTTTTCAAAATATAAAAATACAGAAAGTACAAAAATATGAAAACTGGTAAAAAACAATAACGGGACAATAAACGGTGGACTCAATTTATGGATGCATGATGGCTTGGTCAAAATCAAACTATTGCACAAAAAGCTTCTTGTACAGAAAAGTTTCAACTTTCAAAAGTCCTTACCTGTCAATCAAAGATGGTGATTACAGGTGTGTGATAACGTGTCGTCAATAGCGTCGCATCCAGGAACTCGGTTGCTGCTGTTGCTGCTGTTGCTGCTGCTGCTGATGACGATGATATGACGTCGATTATGACGCGGAACGATGCTTTCTACCAATGGCTTTGCGGCAGAGCCGTTGTACCCGCCTATGCTGGCCTCCGTCCGCGCGATGTCAAACTCTCGGCCCTGCATCCACAGGTTGCTCGTCTCCAAGCTGCTGCAGAAGCTAGCTGATGCAACTACACGGAGTACTAGACCTCGGCTGGTAACAAACCGCCCATGGACAGTGACGCTCAGCATGCTTAACTAGGTCAGAGTGTCAGCACCAGTGAAATCGACTGCTTGGAAAATTTCTAGAATGACCTGTTATGTGTCGAGTTAAAAGTAAAACCAGGTGTATATAATACGCCTACTTGCTCCACGACCTCTGTTTATCTGCGACGCGCATATTAGCCCGACAGCAACAACTGCAATCACTGTTATTAAGGTCTTCAGATTTCCTCAAATACCGTGCAAATGCTCAACATAATAATAATTTTACTGGAACACTTGAACATTTTGGCGTCCATGTCCACTCCCTGATCACTGTGTACGGGACACTCACAAACAACACACCTTGACTGCCATAATGTTGCCTTCTCAAAAAGTCTATTCGTCCCCATAGCCTAAGTTTTAAAACCGTCTACTTCTACACTGTGTCCCAAAAAACTGTGCAAAATTGTTTTTGTCAGAACTTCGTCGAATTTCCATCAATTTTGATAATTTTTGGCAAAATGATGACAAAGAGGCGAAAATTATGCGAGGTGCACTTATTTTCCACCTTACCTAATTCGCGTCACCACACTACCATGTTGAACGCAGATGTTCCGAATTGTAATCAACTTTCTAACGCCTTAATTAGCACACAATAAACTAAAATGTGGTTTATTTAGCAGAATTATAAGTTCGTATAACAGTTTGGTTCGAGACTGTCAGAATTTACGCTCGAAGTGTGCCTCATGTAGGCCTATACGAACACAAGCGCTTAGACGACGACGCCACTGGCTGATAGCGGCATCAACGATCGACTGGTCAAGCTGCGCCCACTCATCGATTGCACGTGTTTTGAGTTCATCGACGCCAGCTATTCTAGAGCAGTAAACTTTCAGAACACTCCAGACACGTACTGTAGTCGGCCAGATTAAGGTCTGGCGAATTCTGGCGAATTTGGCGGCCCCGGTGTCGGCGGTGTGAAGTCGAGCGTCTGTCTCTCCAGGAAAGTGATGGTGTCGCGTGCTCGATGTGCGGGGACGCCATCCTGTTGAAACACAAAAAACTCGTCCTGGGATAACCGGCGTATGTCTGGCAGTAACTTCTGTCCAAGTAGGTTTGGCGATAGTATTCTCTATTTACTTTTACTCCGCGGCTCGACAAAGTGGACAGCAGTGCAGCCGAGCTTCGAGACGCCGACCAACACCATGACTGACTTGCTAAAGGTCGGTCTCGTTCGAAACAGTTGTTTTTCGTCGACGTACTTCTTTCTGGTACCTGAACGGACGTAATGAATATTTAACAAATATGTACGAATTGCCAAAAAGAAATCGAATCACGTGGCGCCTTCTATCGAATTGATGATGCAAATGTGAGCAATCTAATACTAATAATCTCGGCGTTGTGTAACAATTTGGAACATTTGCGTTTAACACAAGTGTGGTGACGCGAATTAAGTGAGGTAAAAATAAGTACACCTCGCGTAATTTTAGCCTCTTTGTCATCTTTCTGCCAAAAAATTATCAAAATTGGTGTTAATTTGACGAAGTTTTAACACAACAATTTTGCAGTTTTTTGAGACACAGTGTATATCTCCACTTGCAAAAAGTCTGATCCCAAGCTCAATCCCCACCGTATTTTGTGGTAAATATGCATATCATCAGTGATTTTCAACCTCTCTAGTGCTTCGCACTTCAAAACCGTTAACCATGTAGGGTCCTTGTAACAGGTCAGTTTCTTAACTTTCTCAGCTTGCTTATGCTTGTCCCTGGTAGTCCTCCAAGTACAGACCTTTAGCGTGAAGGCAGTTCGTCTATATAATAAAACTTGCATGGCATTAAGGCAAAATGGAGTAACCATAGCGATCGCCCGTATCCACGACACACGACAGCGTCTATGTAGTGAGAAATTTCATAAATCTTCTGCGACGATTGTCGCTTTGTATCAGCGTAACAAGCAGCCGCCGCTGATGACAAGTACGTTTGATCAGCAACAAACACCTAAGTCCGACGACGAGCGCTGCGGAATAAAGAGAAACTTGATGAACGCGATTGAGAGCTGGGATCGACTCCCTATGCGGCGCTATTTCCGTATCCGGCGGCCATATTGGGCGGTAAACGCTATTATAACGCTCTGCCGCTTCCCTGTGCCGATCAACGCTTCCTGATTGGTCGCCGCCGCCGCGCATGCGCAGTGAAAACTTCCGGATCTCGGCGTGTCGTTTCCGTGAAGTCTGTCAACGGACTATCGCACCAGATCCGCAACAAGTTCACAAACTGGCGGACTGTCACTGGCGATATAATTCTGATATGCTATCCATAAACCTTCATCAATAAATTAATACAAAAATAAAACAAATGGCCAAAATAATTTGGCAAAAGCCGCATCGAATGCAAGCAATGTTTCCATACTTTCAATGGGTAAAAAATTTCCTCCCGTTCCCCTCGCCGTAGGTAAGTACGGGCCCCATAATGTTCCTTTGGTCTCCAAGAGTCTTTAGTGAACAGGACCTCAATCTGTTCAGCTGTTTTTGCACAGCTCAGTCGTGTGACAGACAATCAGACTGACTATGACTGACACACCACGCTGCGGGATCATCGAAACGGCCTAAAACAGCCGTGTAGTAATTTTTTTATTTATGTTAACACTGATGGCGAGCGTGTTAGCGCCAACTTATATCGGGGGTCTTGGGGAGGCGGTCCAGCGCACTCCAGCGTCCAGGGAAGAGTCCCTGGTCAGGGAGCGAAGCACCCCTGAAAGCTGAAAACTTTTTAGTGTGAAAGCGCTGAGTTTAACACGTTTTCGGGGAACGCTTTAATATCAGCATGAGCGTTCCCGCTGGTACGACACATATTCATGAAAACGCCGTTCACACAGAAATATATACGGGAATGGCGTTTCCCATGCGTTTCCACTCCACTACACCCCAGCCTAAACTAGAGCGTTAAGACATTGGGGCAAACCCTATTCTTGGCAAATCTCGTTTTGGCACTTTTTAAAGGTTTTTTCGTAATTTCTCTGAGTTAATTTAATTAGGTTTCTGTGTAGATAGATAAGTTCGAGCTTCCTCCGAAATACTAATCACATGGAAACAACTCGCTATAGCCTCTTTGTTTTTTTGCTTTGCTTGACTTTACCTTCAATACCGGTACATTAGTTGGCAGAGATACTCTCTATAAGACTACAGATCGCTACCATTCTCCGCTGGAGGCATTGTATCTGAGAGCCGGCAAGAAGTTAGTCAGTGATACTGTAATTAAGTCGCCGTGTCCAGAAACTACACAAATATTGACAAGAAATTCGTACAATGTTGCAAACTTGTGGCTCGAGGCCACACGCGATCGACTGCAAGGTGAGCCAATGAACTTGTGGCGGCAACATTTGAATGCAGGCCATGTTAATATAGGGACAAGAGCGTTCAAGAATTCAGCAGACGTAAGTGGCGACTTTGTCTGTACACATTCATTAATTCACGCTGCAGAATAGCGGCCTTAACAGCGGATCAACATGCACAGGACTCCAGACCTTCGCGGCCAGTGGACGGAGTACCGGTTGTCCAGCGCCAAATTGGTCATGTCTAAACTGCTTCACGCCGTAACTCGTTTAGCCGCGTAGTCGCACGCCCCGATTTCCTCGCCAAGATTAGCATAATCAGCGCCCGGCCGGCGACGCCTAATGGTCGAACCGTTCATGCAGAAACTCGGCGTACAGGGCGTCCGACTCAATTCCTATGTCGGATAATGAAGGCAAATTGCGCAGCCGCTTGATGCTGTCGGTGCGAGATGTTCATGGCATTCAGCTGCTTTATTGTGTGCAGCAGTGGGCGGTCCCAAATCACCGGCAAAACAAACGAGAATGATCACTTTTATTTGACGCTAACTAACCGAGCCTTTTTGGTTGTTACTGTACCGCGAATTAGAAACAATCTGCCTGTAAAGACATCGTTTGTATCGCAAAAACCAATGCTATCTTTCCGACGGTTTCTTGCATCGTTTCCTGGGCTGACTATATAATACCTACCATGTATAGTTTGGTTGTTGTTCTTTTGTGCTGTGGCAACTTTAACTTAGTGGACCCTGCACTAGAGCCTAGTCATTGTTGTTTAAAATCATTATGAAACGTCCGAATAAGTAAAACATCATTATATCAAATGACGGTAAACTCGTGGCCATCGAGCCTACAAGGGAGCAAGCTTAAAGAAGTTTATATTTCTCGTTGCAGGTAGTCGGCACTTCTCATGTGGAGCCTGCGGCGAAATTTGACAAATGTTTTTTTTAAAATGTTTTTGTTCTTTGCGTAAATGGTTAAAAAATAACATATAGTTTTATGTTATTATTCAATCGCCAGCAGAAGTGCAGATGCTGTTTCCACTTTTGCTGTGTTGCAAGGTACACCGAAGTGTTTACTTTAAATATTTCAAGCACTTGCCATGCCATTCCCGTAGCACACTGCACTGAATAAAAATCGTTTTTAGATATGCTATGTGCATAAAATATATCGGCTTCTAATGAGAAACTTAAAAAACACCATTTTATTTAAGTACCTAATTTAATTTAAATAAGCTTAATCCAAAATAATTTCTAATTAAATTTGCTAGAACTGTTGGTTTATCATTAACATCGTTATCGTCATATAAACAGTTTTTATTTACAAGCAATTGTTAGGAAAAAAATTTGCTCGCGAAAACCACTTGTGACGAGCTTAGACACGATGTAATGCTAATTATGAGCATAATCCTGCATCTCCTATCATCACTCATTACTGCTACTGCTGCTGCTGCTGAGAGCAATAGGCGATAATGAGGTGATGATGGTCACGCTCGCGGAGATAAAGACCAATAACGAACTGTCACTGGCAAGTGGATGTGCAATCAACCGTGACCACTCAGCATTCGCGTTACCGCCTCAGCACCATTATTTCACTTATTATCTTACAAATAATTAAGTGAATTAATTGCATTTCTTAAATACTGCTAGTTGTGACCAGAAAACCACTTTCTTGTTCATCGTTTAAACATTTTGCTAGTAAGTAAATCAGCTTTGATTGGCAATTAGTTGCAAACGTCAACTCCAGACTGGCACGATTTACAGACCATCCTGTATAGGCCTACAAATATTATGAACGTCTGCATATCTGCAGTAACTCAAAATAAAACTGCAATAAAATATTTATTTTATTTTATTTTAGAATAAATGAGTCTACAACAAAAGCTAAAATATTTTATCGCAGTCTTAATTAAATTTTAGTGCGAACAGCTTGAGACGTAGGCCTACATTATTGCAGTACACAGAAATAATTGACGACGAGTTTTCTTTGCTATTTGCGATATACAAGTAGTATTACAACTTATAACTTCCCAAGATAGTGCAGCAACATACTTGAGATGTGATGGGAATTCTTATAAACATTTTGTTAAAATTTCACACTTTTCCCAGGCTCGAACAGTGAAAGGATTTAGAAAATCGGCTAATGCTATAGCCGATTGCAAAGCAGAAATTATTTTGAGACGTAGCGATGATCGAAGCTGTTAGTTTAATGATTGGCTGGGGGTCTATTCAGATTCAGACGCTGCGAGGCCAGAGCACGGCATGCTGAGATGAAGTGTTACATGGGTTCTTGCACATAACTCGTCGTCTGTCACTTAGTTAGTGTTTGAGAGGCGACCGTCAGAGTAACGGCTTTAATTGGCGTCCACGTCTGGCAGTTGGCACTCTGGCGATGTCTACGTTTAAACGTTTCAGCAAAGTTTATAATTAGGCCCCTATTCCTAGAGAATTAAAGACAATAAAAAAGAGAAAATAAGCATAAAATTTTCTAATAAAAATAAAGCACAGGACTTTTATAAATACAGAAAAGCTCACTTCGATAACCTTAAAACATAGGGCCTATCTTACATTACATTGTGTAGTGGTTAAACTACTAGTTAGGCCTACATGACATTATCAGCCATAGGGTCCAAATTTTTGCAAAGGCATGGGTATAATAGGCCTAATTACCGATTGGCGATGACATTGCATGGTAAAATTTAGTTGGTCAGATAATATGTAGGCCTAGAGTTCAGCAGACTGTCCATAAGTCTTCATTAAATTAATAGTTTAGCAAAATGGAAAAATCGGTGAAGGTTCAGTAAGTTGCTCATCGCGCCCGGCTATTAGTGGTCAACTCAAGTTGTGATCGGGCAATTGGGTCGCACAGTGTGTGTATTCAGGGGAAATAGTAATGAAGCGCCTGGGCACAGTCACGCGCCTCGCCCAGAATCAGGAGCTAATTGGCGGAAATCACTGAGTTGGTCGAGTATCGACGACGGCATGTGACTTGCCTCTGGTCCCCGATGTATGACGTAATAGTAATTTTTAGGAAAAGCATGTTATGGTGCCACCTCGCTGTCGCTGGCCGTCATGGTCGAGTTTGTTCACCACCCGGCCCGCTTGCAGTTTATTTTAGCGGTCGTCTGTCTGTTTGTCATCTGGTAACTTTCGAAATCATTGACCTAGAAAGTTCATTTTTAGCATACGGGTGTACCGGTATATCTTGCACAGAAGTAAAAAGCCAAAAAAACTCGGGTTGTACCGCCTTTGGTTAAAAGACAATCTTGTTCAAGTACAGATAGGCTAAGTTTCACTAGGCATGTGACTGAAAGCTGCAGTGATGCAGCCTAGTACTCGACTACGACGGTGTCAGCGGGTCAACTTGTTGTTTCTCATTAACAGTTAGATTTTGAACGCTGAATTTTAGCTACTAGGCCTACATTCCGACTTGAGACTTTTAATTAAGATCTGTGGACTCGGACCAGCGAACCCGGCGGACTTCCACTTGGAACTCGACTAAAGTGTGGGTTGCTGGGGGCCGACTGGGCGGGCAGAATGGCTAGTATAACCTATATTAATGTCTGTCTAGTGCATTCATTCGAAAAATCACTTCAAACTGTCTTTGTATTGTGGCCCTTGTGGTGTTAGCATGAAACACGTCCAGTTGTTATTACTACTGTAAGTAATCACATAGACAAGCCGTTTGTGAATTATCAGTAGGCCCCCAAAGTAAATTTCCACTGGAAGGCCACGCCTACTCAACGAATTTTTACGATTTTTTAGTTTCGCAAAATTCGCAAATTTTTACGAATTTTAAAACCACAGTCTTAATCCCTGACTGGAAATGAGTCCCAGAACATTTAGAGAAAAACATGGTGTATTATAGACTTGTTTGGCCTCAAATTTAACGAAAAGCTAGCTCCGTTGGCAGGTTTTAATGCGATTTATTGACAATGCAGTTGGGGCTTACTTTTTTGGCCCACCCTGTACATACATGTGTAACGCCCCGCACTGGGCCACAGTCCCCTAATCACGCTGCTGCTGCTCCCAACTACTACACTTCTGGTTCCCCCAAAGCGACAGGCAATCGTTGAGCATCTGGGGGCGTGAAGAGTTGGTTTGTCGCGCTTTGGGCGATCAGTGATCCGGAAGATGGCGACGTGGTGTGGCGTGGCTAGATTGTGCCATTGTCGGCGACGATCGCGCCTCATCGACGCGCGTTAATAATTTCTTCCACATCGTTTGCTGGCTAAGCAGCGCCATTCACGGCGCCAATTATCCACGTCGTCATCGCGTTGAACCACTAACGACTCTGTTAGCGCATCCTTAACCCTCGCCGACGCCCGCCCTGCACTCCTACAGACCATGCATCCATGCACCGTCAGTCGCCCGCATCGAATACACGAGATGCAAACTATTGCGATCGATAATTTCGGCATCTGTCAGTCTGTTTGTCTCGCGAGAGAGCTGTGAAAAAACGGCTGAACGGATCGACGTCCTGTTTGGGGTGGAGATTCGTAGGGATAAAAAACATTGGGTCACTTTATCTTTTGTTATAACCAAACTTTTAA
>Ga0126335_1002313_pt1 | contig 11340 bp, 14 predicted proteins | sample OlaspJWI45metaG_FD_108409 | JGI IMG/M metagenome (GOLD analysis project Ga0126335, IMG submission 108409) | Marine gutless worms symbiont microbial communities from Oahu, Hawaii - Olavius sp. 1 OAHU.JWI-45 metaG | ecosystem: Host-associated > Annelida > Digestive system > Unclassified | place...
AGAATGGCAGATGCTTTTCAATGTCGAGAAATGTAAGGTTATGCATATAGGATACAACAATGTACAAGCTGAGTATGTTATGAATGATGTGAAACTGGAATGTGTCTCAGATGAAAAAGACTTGGGGTTGATCGTAAGTGATAGTGTGAAGAGTGCATAGTGTAGTGAGGCAGTGAAGAAAGCTAACAGAATACTTTCAATGATAAAACGAAATTTCACAAGAATTTGTTTTGGACCTTTCTTGTATATTGCTGTTACCTCAGCCAAATTCCAATCACCAGGTAAAGTACCTGTTTCCACACTTGGGGTATACAATGCTTGCAATGTAATGAGAAAAAATTAAAGATAATCGGTATGCTATGACATTGCAGGTTTCATACAAAATTCTCGGATAAAGATGATCAGCTTTTGGTGATTTATCAATGTTTAGTTTTACTAATTTGTTGTACTTACACTCTGAAGTGAGGACAAGATCAAGTGGTTGATTAATATTGGTTTCAATCCTACTGGGTAACCCTTTGAAGCTATCATTTTGTTTCAAGAAACAAAACTCTGGTCAGACCGCATCTAGAATATTGTAGCACAACATAGAGACCTCACTACGATAATTGAGAGTATACAGTGAAGAGCTACCAAACTTGTTACTGGTATACAATGCTTGCAATGTAATGAGAGACTGAAACAGTTGGGTTTAATGCGATTGAAAGGTGAGGAGTGAGAAGTAAATTAATTGAAACTTTTAAGATTATGAATGAAGAATACGATCTTAATCATGGTTTATTTTTTCAGCTTGAAGAAGAGGACATGACCAGATGTTATCCAAGAGAAGATTCATACTTGATGTTAGAAAGTATGCTTATTGTAACAAAGTTATTGACAACTGGAACTCAGTATCTGCAGATTGCATTAATTGTAGTAGCATTAACACTTTTAAGAAGCATCTCTCGCCTGAACTGGAATCGGGAGCTGTACAATTTTAAAGTTAGTCATTTGAGATAGTCGACAGTATGTGGCAAAAGGCTGTGCTTACTTATGCTAGTATGGTCTGTGACATTGCTGGCGTCAGTGAATTCAGTGAAAAAATAACTCGGGAACCACAGAACCCAGTTTAGTTACAATGTATCATGAGCTCAAAGATAAAAATAATAGGGGCTTGTTAGTATATATAGCATCCTACCTCAAAGCTAATGCCGTTGACAAACTAGATGCATTTAATGAATCAATGTGTCTTATTCTTAAATTAACAGGCACATTTAATAGATTACTACTCGTTAGCATATACCGCAGCCCAAACAGTTCACAGGATAATGATAATAATCTCTTATGAATTGTTAGATTACGTTGAAGAAAAATTAAAAATCCCTAAACTAATAGTGGGTGATTTTAATTACAGTAACACTGTAGGGTATCCCGTGCATGGTTCTGGGGCCAGCACTAGATGTTCATCATTAAGTGATAACGAAATGGCCTTTCTTAGTTCGTTGAGAGAGAATCTATTAATGCAGCATGTAACTAACCCAACAAGACAGCGTGGAGCTGATGCACCTCATACTCTAGATTTAGTCATCACATCTGAAGAATTTCTTTCGGACATTGAACATCTAAGCCCCCCGGGGTATGAGTGATCACTGTGTTCTAAAATTCACTTGCCAGCTGCACAATACAACGTTTACCTCTAATAATAAAAACAAACTTAAGTTAGATAGATATAGATTGGCAGGAATATCTAACGCCCCAGACAACTCGGTGGATGAAACGTGGGGAAAATTTGCAATCATTATGTGTGATGGTATAAAACAATTCATTCCTATCAGAAAACTACACATACTTTTTAAAAAAATCTTTTTTTAGCCAACTTAAAATCTCTGATACATGAGAAACATAGACTGTGAAACTGCTGGATTGCCTTCAGAAATGAGGCTGTATATAAGGAATACAAAGCCACTCGCAACAAAGTAAATACTGAAATGTCAAAGCTTTAAACACAAGAACAACAAAAAATCTCAGTAGTGTGTAAACAAAACCCTAAATTGTTCTGGCAGTATATGAATAAAAGAAAAAAAGTCAAAAACTAATGTAGGTGACCTAAGGTGGTCTAAACGCAATGGCACTGAGCTCCCTACTGAAAATGATAGTCAGAAGGCAGCGGCATTGCAAGATTTCTTTTCATCTGTGTGTATGCTTGAAACAAATGATAGCTTCGAAGGGTTACCCAGTAGGATTGAGACTAATGTTAAGCAACCACCTGATCTTGTCCTCACTTCAGATTGCATGTCAACAAATTAGTAAAACTAAACATTGAGAAATCACAGAAACGTGATCATCTTTATCCGAAAATTTTGCATGAGACCCACGATGTCATAGCATACACGTTATCTTTAATTTTTATTAAAAGTGTGGAAACAGGTATTTTATTTGGTGATTGGAACTTAGCTGAGGTAACAGCAATATACAAGAAAGGTCCAAAACACAGTAGAGGTAATTATAGGCCAGTCAGTCTAACTAGTGTATGCTGTAAGATTCTCGAATCTATAATTAGAGATCAGATGATGCACTATCTCCTGCATAATGACTTACTAAGCGGTAAACAGTATGGCTTTATTAAAAATAGATCAACATCACTCCAGTTATTACAGAGGATGGATAAATGGGCAGAGTATCTAGAGCATAGGGGGCAAATAGATGTAATGTGCAGTGATTTCGAAAAAGCTTTTGATAAAGTACCCCATAAAAGATTAATCTATAAACCTAGGTCCTATGGTTTGACATCTTCATTATTATGTGGGTTCAAGACTTTTTAAGATCCTGAAAGTTCACGGTTAGGGTCAACAGCAGCTACTCAGCTTGGGATGATGTTACTAGTGGCATTCCACAAGGAAGTGTTTTGGGGCCCTTACTGTTTCTTATATATATAAACGATCTTGTTGAAAGTTATGAGCCTTGTGCTGATATTTACTTATTTGCTGTCGATGCAAAGCTATTTTGTCTTATCTTAAACAGTAGTGATACCTGTTCCCTATGGAGAGCAATCGACTGTTTGCAAGATTGGAGTCAAAAATGGTTATTGAAGTCGAATATTTTAAAGGGCAAGGTACTATCTCTGGGCAGAAATGCTAATAAAGGTTATCGATACTATATATCAGTAGATAGTAAAATTACATATTTGGAATAATTGTTGATGAAAAGTTAAGCTTCAGGGATCATATAAATGAATAAATAAGTAAAGCAAATGCTTTGCTTGGTATAATTAAGCAAAACTTTAAATATCTTAATAGCATCAGTTTTGTCCTATTGTATAAAAGTATGGTAAGATTACATCTAGACTACTGTAGTTCTGTGTGGGCACTGTACAAAAAGGTGATACTGAGATGTTAGAAAAAGTACAAAAAAGAGCTACAAAACTAATGCCAGAATTAAAAAATATGGTATATATCAATCGCCTCAAATTATTAAAATTGCCAACGTTGCACTATAGACAAGTAAGAGGAGATATGATTGAAATGTATAAAATTTTATCTGGAAAATATTACACAGCTGTAACACCTCGAGTTGCGAGAGAGCATAGTTACATCATGAGGGGAAATGATCTTAGGCTGGAGTAGAAATAGATCAAGATACGATTTGCACAAATACTTTTTTACTAAGAAGATAGTTAATACTTGGAACAGCCTACGTAACGATGTTGTGTTATGCAACACTGTTAATAAATTTAAATCCTATCTTGATAAATACCAGCTAAATCAGATATTGTTTATGATTATAAAGCTGAAATTCATGGAACCAGAAACCGAAGTTCACATTACTAGAACCAGTTATGTAGGATATCAGTATTTCGTTAGTTTAGTATTTGTGATACGGGCATAGAGGCGTTAGCATGCGCCCGTAATCTCTCTACGTCTAGGTCATCTACAGAGTTCTGTTGCTCAACTGCGTGTTACATGTTCACTGCATTTTTGATACAATGTCATGGTAGTGTTGAGATTTTTAGGAGGCTGTAGCCCAGAGGTATTATTAGTTGGCCTGCTAGAATGGAGCAGCTATACTAATGATTTGTGCGTCTGATTGTCACCATATCACTGGCAAGGATCTTGAAATCTCTTCTGTCACGTGTTAGAGTCAGGTTTCAACTTTGGCTTAGGGTTACAGACTTCCAGGACTTTATTTTTGCCTTCGATGATTCTAGCAGTAAATCAGTGATTTTTGCACAAGGTTGCAAAAATTGCTAGCAATAAAACGGTATTTTTACGGTCGAGGTTGACATGCAAACAAATATTAATCTGGGAAGGCACACTTATCAAGTTGGTTAATGATTTTGTGAGTTCTGTGGGGCTTTAATTGCCTGCACCAATATTTGCCATTTCTGGTTGTTACATTACATTAATGTATTATAGTGGCCTAAATAGCGGTGATGGTGCGCAATAGGTTCTTTGCCAGAAAGCACCATTTCCACAACAGTAAATGATGTTAGAAAGACAAAAAGACTTAATTTTCTAAAAAGCTGTATAAGCAGCAAATAGTACAAGTATTGTTTGTTGCTCAGTGAAATATTAGATTTAATTGTACTCAGTAAGGTCCATATAATAATTCGCTGATTTATTCCTAGTAATTTAGGGTAAATCGGCGATTTATCGCTAGCAATTTTTGTGCCCTCACAAAATGTGCTAGCATCGATCTTCTGCCATGTTCTGCTACTAGCTGATGGGTCTGTATGTACTATTACATGTGAACTGGAAGCCAGTGTTTTTGGTCCAGAAACTGCCATCCGATCTGAGGTTTCACCAAAATTTTCAGCCCTGAGACTCCAGACACTTTTATTTTGTGTGTCCTTGTGACTTGTGAGAAGCTAAAAGTTGGCCTATACTTGCAAACTGAATTAATATTCCAAAATAAGTAAGAAATCATTGTCTAATGTTCAAGTATGTCATTCAACAAATGACAACAAGAGTAGTATCATCTTCAGCTACTGTTCTCTGAGTCTGTTTCGAGTAACCACAGTCTGTTATGTGACAAAGACACACCATGTGGGCATTTTGTGCATCGTGGACGCATGGCAGTTCTGTTTTGTGCGTCTGCTATCTTATTTTGTGAGTCTTAGGATGCACGATCATTGTATGCGTCCCAGCACAAAGTAGTGTCTGCATCAGGGACGCACTTTAGTGGAACCACTGCGTCTGACATGCAGCGGGAAGTACAGTTCTGCCGTTTGGAGTATTTCACGCCAGAGTTCTCGAGACTTGAGTCTTGGACCTCTGAGTCTCGATGATGGTTGTGAAGCTCAGTATCAAATTCGACAATACCGTAACTTTACTGCTCACAAAACAGCTAATCAAGGCATATGTAGCAACTAGTCGGCAGTAAATGAGCCTCCTTCTGTCAGATTCATATACTTGGGCTGAAGTGGCATGCAGCGACATGTGTGACCATGTAAACAAACTGTTGCATTCTTTGCCAGATAGCGTTTTTTCTCCAGTTGCCACCTTCACTCCCGAGGAATGCATTTTCAGCCACTATAGTTTGTTGATGAGGCAAAATGAATGGGCAATACGATGCTTTTCCGTCGGTATTTTGTGTTGCAGTAATAAGTTGGCCTATTAAAGTCTGATGGTGTGGCACATTGTAGTGCCTGCAAAGCAGTTTTCTGATGTATTTGAACATTTGTGGAGTAGATGGTAGTGGTTTTTATTCCTTAAATGTATGTGCACTTTTTGCAGTTGATGACAAACTGGGTGACATTACACCATGTGATGATTTGCCTTATGACATTATGCCATGCCGCGTACTGCAGATTGATATTACTGTTCAGTCCAAGTCTATAAGATGAAACTCACTTAATTGAGAGTAAATTCAAATTTTGTTTTTTTTTATAACTTATGGTTATTAATATTCTTAACACTGTAGTCACAATCTGGCTTTTTGACTTGTTGCATATTGTCATGGTTTTCTCATTAGGTATTGGATGGATATTAACGTGTAACGTGGCGTTTTTTGCATGGCCTACATTGGTAGACTGGGAGCATGTGTTGTGGTTGCACACTAATGTTAGTAGTGATTTATAGAAGAAGTTGATTAGATTATTGGCATAGAGTATGCAGTGAGCAAATTAGCACCAGTAATGGCAGGCTATAATTCATTGACAGTGCTGCAGTGGGATTAATTTAGCCTAGTGGCTGTGGGTGGCACATTGCAGAGACCTGCCAGCAGAACTACGGTGCCAGCTGGTTGAATATTACACTGCAGTTAGCAGAACTTGTTATCTATGTATTAGCCACAAGTTGGCCACAAATTAAGATATCAGCTCTGAATTTCGTGTGGGTATAAAATTGGATTACTGATACTACCAGAGGTTCTATGTACAAGTTAGCTGTGCTCACTTACCGATGCCTGCACAGTCTGGCGCCACGGTATCTATCCGATTACATCCAGAGCGTCGCCGATTCCAACCGCCGCCGTCTCCGGTCGTCGTCATCCTCGCAGCTAGTGATCCGACGTACACGACTGTCCACTGTTGGCGATCGTGCGTTTACGGTTGCCGGATGCTGCTTCTGGAACAGTCTGCCGCCCGACGTCACCTCAGCTTCAACGCTGACTGTTTTACGAAACTGCCTCAAAACGCATCTCTTCCCGATCATTTCCTTCTTAACTGTTTTTGAATTTTAGTTTTGCACACCGTGTACATTAGTAGTTTAGCAGTATTTGTACTTTAGGCCACTCTAAATAACTCTAATCTAATGTAATGTACACTTAGGCCTACACTTCTAAGAATGAAATCCACGACGAGTTAAATAGATCATTATGTGCGCAATACGACGGCCTCAAGTGGCAGTTCATCGTACATTGCCATATTTTTGGCCGCGATGAATGCGTGAGATGCGGACTATTGCGACTGATGTTCCCGTAGCGTGGTGTGTCTGACGCGCCTGCGCCCTGCAAAAACGGCTGTACAGATCTACTTCTCGCTTGGATGGAAACTCTTGGGTGTCTAAGCAGTGTGTGAGGTGGGGACGATCCCGTACGGCGAGGAGGAGGGGAACCCTGGGGCAGTGGGCAATGTTGCCCATTATACTGTATGTAAATATGGCTGTTTCGACTCACTCGCAATCGCCAGATGGCGTCACATTCGACACGACCTTCGCTAAATTGCTTTAGCCATTTGTCTGGTTTGAGTATTTTCCTGCTGCCGAACAGTACGGTATCAGGTGTCTTGATATGACTGCCGATACGTAATATAACTTAGAGCGAATGAGTAGTGTCACTGAGCTTATTCACCTGTGATAGCGATAGTGACAAACATTTCATGTGATGTGGTGTAAGGTACATTAAACCTGTCGTCTGTTGTCGCCGCATCGTGCCTGTCGTGCTGCTTCAGATGCGGCTGTGTGCATCGAACATTATCCGTAATGACACGGGTACCGTATAGTAGTCTTATCCAAAGTGATACGCTCAATGCTCTTATTCTGGAACTCGCCTAATGACCACCATGCTCGCTCGCTCGCTAATAGCACCTATAGGCTTGTGCGCCGCACCTGATAATCTGCTGCGTTGCGCACGCCGTTGTGCCGAAGCCACATTTATCAGTTCAGTTACTACTGAAACACGGTCTGTTGAGCTGGCTGCACGCAGGAGATGAAGATGATTATAATCGGTCTTTTCTTCCGTCAGGTACGAAGCCTTGTGTGTGTTGGCTTTTCTATCTTTTGTGCTTAAACTAGTAGCGTATAATCTCTATCAGATGTGAACATTTTGTGTCATTTCGAATTTTAAATTATAAGCTGTGGTGTATTGCCTACAGGATCTTATGTTGTTGCCGCCTATAGATAGTCTTCATGTTAGCATGCTGTCTGGCCGTGATTCTGTCTGTGATCATGTGTACCGTCACTACCGTGGTGCAAGCTGGCAACAGTGCCGTCGTGACACTAGGCCTAGATGTCACGTGTGCTCGTGCCTTGTCGGCGAACGCCCGTCGCTTGACACTATTGTACATAACTCTCGTGTTCTGTTTGCGAGTCATTGCTTGTTGTCGCGCAATCAGATCGTTCAGTGGTTTGCTGACATTGCTGTGTGGTAATTTTATTTTCTGTGGTTTTTTTTCTAGGTATGTTTTTAGCTTCTATGGACTATGGTCTGAAATAAACGGATGATTGATTGATAATCACTGCAATTTTCATGCCTTTTGTCGCTACGTTTATTCTTACAAACATTACGCCACCTATTAGATCAACAATTAGCACGATTAATGTATTTATCGTTCTGCACATGGAGCTCCATGGTTCTGCATCACACGTCGCCCAGTACATAACACATTGTTTTGGGTGCATTCGTCTGGGAAATTCCCAGAGCGCCGGCTTCAGCCAGATGACGTCATGCCGCCTCCTGTCTAATTATAGCTCCATGTGTGAACTCCACTCACCCGCGAAACGCCCTCAATGGCGAACGGTACTTCCGGTCGCGAATCTGATGGCAGGATCAGAATCGCGTTTCATAGTAACCACACGTCTATCTCGCTTAGTTTTGCTTATATTCGCGTCTGACACAGGCATACAGACAGACGGGCAATATACTATATATTGCAGACAAGCTAGTAATGGTTTGCCTTGCTGCTGTGCTACTGGCATTTGTTGACGACGTCGTCTTCAAGGCTTGATTTGCTGCGTGTCGTCACGCCAGCGCCAACCCTGACCGACCGTATAATTCATATAGCTCTGTCTAGGCGAACGTTGCGTTGGCTGTGCTGTTTCCGGTAACCGTCGTCTTGTGTGGCGCGATCTGCTTGTTAAAAGGATCAGACGTGGCCAACGGGAAGTATAGCAAGGTGCAGGGGTCTTGTTTCAGAGGATAGTGCTGCAGTGTAGTAAGTTTTTTTCGATAGGCCGCACTTGACAGTGACACAGCGCGAGAGTGCGTACATGTGTGTATGATGGAATGGCGTTTATACTACTATACTGTATAGCGGTTTTGCCCGCACCCCCCACCCCAACCCTCCGCAACCCCATGTTCTCCTCCGTCCATGGACTTTGTTAAAAACTGACATTTTCTTTCAATGAAATGCTTAATTCGCTCCGCTGAGGGGCTCGGGAAACACAGACAAAGTCATAAAGTATTAGGCAATAAAAACGCGACTGTTGTAATGATGAGAGGGCTGTATAATTACCGTGACGTCTCCAGCCCCCGTGTTCCTTCCCCTCTCCGGATACTTTATTGTCTGAGTCGCTCGGCCCATCTGGCGCTGAAAGATGGTACTTGTATCGATGCCGTTGCAGTAGTCATGAAATATTCATCTCGAGATAGTCGCCACGTGTGCTGCGTCGCGTGTCGCAGCCGTCGTGCGTACATACACGGTGTTCCAAAAACGCTCACTTTTTTTCATTTCACTGTAGTTTCTACAAATGTTAACTGATTTCCATAATATTTGGCACACAGTATACTGAAGTAATTTGCAGCACAACACTTATTGACATGTCTACCTCACCTGCGTACTGTTCCTACACTATCTTGGGAAATATTAATTTTTGGTTTCTGGACTATCTTGGCTGCATCAACAAAGCTGTCAAAATGGCTTCGAAACGTGACGATGAACTTTGACCGACGAAAGATTTTTTGCTGCTGTATGCTACCATGATGTTGAGCTGAATGCTGGTGCAAGAGATGCTTCGTCCACTTGTGCCATTACTGTGACGCTGACATCTTCCAGCAAAGCAGTGTCCCAGCACACTAATGTGTGCATCAGACAATTGAGTTACTGCAGCGAGCGTGAAACTCATAAGTTTACTGGTCCAGGCGTATGACTTCCATTTAGGCCTGTGTGGATTCAGGAGAAGGTTACTGTAATATCTTTAGAACTCTGTTGGACAATAATTGTGTGGAAAAACTGGATATTTTTCAGTATGTCTACAAAATTTAACATTTGTTAATAAAAGTCCCATGCAATTCCAAATTTCTCAAGGTAGTGTAGCAACAGTATGCAGGTAAAGTGGGCAAATGAATAACTGCTGTGTTGCAGCTGACCTCAGTATACTGTGTGCCAAATATAACGAAAATAGGTCAATGTAAAAACTACAGCGAAATAAAAAAAAGGTGAGTGTTTATTTGGAACACCCCCGGTGTAGAATACGATAGCTAGACGGCCCATTGGCGTGGCGACGGTGGCGCTGTCATCGATGTATGCTCGATGTTAGACAGGGGTGCAGCTAGAATATGATTTCCAGGGGCTGACCGTCTTCGGGCCCCATGACACCTATACCCCCGCAAGGCCGAGACTATAGGGTTTCTAAAGCCGGGGCTCTGTGTCAAAACTTGGGTTCGGGTTTTTCTTATACGTAGCCCTCTAGCAAGTAAGAAAGCTCCTGATAACAAGTGGCCAAAGTAATTTGGCAAAGGCCGCATCGAACGCCCTCCCCTCGCTTTGGAGGATGGGGACCCCCATCTAATACAATATTTCTTGGGTCCCAGAAGTCTCCGCCCAAACAGGACATCGATCTGTTCAGCCGTTTTTGCATAGCCCGCCTGCGTGACAGACTGACAGACGCCGGGATCATCGGTCGCAATAGTCCGCATTCGCTGCAGTCTAATGATGTTAATATCGTGCAGCGGCCAGTCGCCCCTCTTTTGTCGTTTTGGGGATGGCTTCAGCCCCCATCCGCTGACACCTGTTTACGCGCATGTTTATGTGGGCGCAAAATAAAACGTTATTGTGTCGTCATGCCGTTCTTTGTTGCGTGCGTCGTCAACAGCGTCAGCCTAGCGACTGTCTTTGTTGCTAGTAGGCTACGTTGTAGCGCGGCGGTCGCCAGCTGTAAATGCTTACCGGAAAATAAGGTAAAACACCCACGTTTGAGTTAAGAGAGGCTGTGTACGCACTAATGAGACCTTTGTGTGGTCGTTCGTGAATTGGCGTCTGTCGGCGAGGACACCTTCAGACAGCATCTGAAAACGTTTTTAATTTTTTGGCATCGTACCGATGTATACAACGTATAAGGTTTATAAGGTCAAGGATTTCCTTGGCAGGCAAGTAATAGGCGTATTTAGGTAGATATTGTCCTGCCAAAAACGAACAGATGCATGTCCTTTTTCAGTCGTGTTAGTTCTTGCTTTGGCTTCGGGTCCCAAGTAGTGATGTACTCGAGTCCGACGGTGTCATCGAGTCCGACTCGAGTCCGTATTTTTAGGACTCGGGACTTGAACTTACTGGACTCCATGGGTTATTTCTCATTCAACCAGCGCACGGCGACACACCAAACGACGGCAATACGGACAGTTGCAGTCATTAAGAGTTGGACATCGTTCTGGCTGACTGGCTTTAACGACTATATACTGTACTAGCCATTCTGCCCGCCCACTCGGGCC
>Ga0126335_1002315_pt1 | contig 11336 bp, 10 predicted proteins | sample OlaspJWI45metaG_FD_108409 | JGI IMG/M metagenome (GOLD analysis project Ga0126335, IMG submission 108409) | Marine gutless worms symbiont microbial communities from Oahu, Hawaii - Olavius sp. 1 OAHU.JWI-45 metaG | ecosystem: Host-associated > Annelida > Digestive system > Unclassified | place...
ATCTTAAGGCATATAAAATTACAAGCAATGATAACAAAAATACATGTTCAAGGTTATATGTATCTTTCAACGTATGCTAAAATAGAATACGTTAGCGTACGTACGTATCTTTCAACAAATAGAAAACGTATGATACGTATCCTCGAGCTATGGACCTGCCTGGTAGAATAAAGCGTCGTCTACACACACGCTGCGCTGTGCGTTGCGTTGCGAGCGATAGTAATCTCGCTAGAGCTCGCGCGCACTCGCTCATAGGTGGAAACGATTAGCATAACTCGTCCCAAGTCAACTCGTTAAAACTCGTTAGGGTTTAGGTAAGGGGTAGGGTTAGGGTTAGGGTTAGGGTTAGTGTTGTGGTTAGGATTAGGGCAAGAGTTAGAGTATAGATTAGGGTAAGGGCATAGGGTTAGGTTAAGTTTAGAGACGGTCTGACTGCCACCCCAAGCTAGTTCCAGCTGGTTCGAGCGAGCGCGAGCGATTGCTGCCACACAACGCAACGCATGCGGAAACGACGCTTAAGTCACGTCACAGCAATTCACTACAATACATTTGACGAATTTTGGCGGTAAAATAATTTGTGTAAGAAATCGTAAATCATTAGCCTGTAAAAGTGCAGTAAACTTTTTGTCTGTCTCTCACAATCTGCTTGTTTTACCGGAGTTGTGTGCCTTAACTACGTAACCGGTTTTGTGAAAATTGTAGCCGAATGCATTCTACATGTTGTGGACTAAATACAAATCAGTTCTCATAACGTTTTTATTAATCCAATAAAATGCACAATTGCACATATCAGAGATCTTAGCTATCATTAGACCGCATCGAATACACGAGATGTGGACTTCTGCGATCGATGATCCCGCAGCGTGGGCGTCTGTCGGTTGGTAGTGTGTCAGAGGCTGTGCAAAAACGGCTGAACGGATCGACGTCCTTTTAGAAGTGGAAACACCCTGAGACCCAAGAAACATGGTATTATATGGAGGTCCCCATCCCCCTCACGGTGAGGTGAAACGGAGTTCGATGCGGCCTTTGCCAAATTACTTTGGCCACTTGTTAATCAAACAGGTTGAAAGGCACCAATGAAAGATCTCTGCTTTTATTGCTATAGGCGTATCATAGCGAATAGCAGCAGGTCAAACGTGCCCATCTCGCAGACTGTTATCTCTGTAATACGATCGCGCTTTAACCTCTCACACGTTAGTTCGATCACATCCACCAGCGCAGTCGCTGGATCCGTGGACCATGCCTTCATCTTTTCCTTCAAAAATCAATAATCGATATGCATCATCATGTCTGTGGAATGCTTCCGACGGATTCATTTCGCCAGCGTCCCAACTCGCTTGCTCGCTCGCGCAAATCAGCATCAGCCTCTCATATTCATCTTATCAGACACATGCCATCTCATCATTTTCGCTATTGCCACTTTCGCCATCCATCACTCTTTCGTTCTTCCGTTTCCGACTCACAACTCGCCGCCCGTTCCATTGTATACCGCTGGTAACTCATTTATCAGACTGTCGTTTGTGTGCTGTGATTATGTCTTGTATTTTCTTATGCTTATCCGTTTTCTGCGTAATTGCCGACTTTTTTCAGTTTTTCGCCCCACAGGGGTGAACCACTGCACAGACTTGGTACGACGTAGCGGCCCGTTACGCCCCGAAAAATTTGACCCCAATCGGCCCACATTTGGGCATTTCCGGTCGGAAAACCCCCAAAATCGCTAATTTTTGCGCATCCCTTAACCGATATTCCTGAAATTCATAGGTTTATGTGTGGCTATAGTCTCCATATTCTTGTAAAATTTGGTTAGATTCGATTCATCAATAAGTGAGGTATAGCCGAAAAACCGTGCGTCGGTCATTTTTTCCCCCAAACTTTGGGGACCCTAGCCCAAAAACTAGGGGTCGGATCCCAAAACAATTGTTTACGGAAAAATAGTACTATCCACGTGCCAAGTTTGGTGGAGATCGATGTACGCACACGCTGAGCATGGCCTATTTTGGTCTTGCAGACGCGATGTTCGGCACTTAAACGAAGTATAGCGTCGCCATTAATTGATCGATTTTCACATGATTTGGGGCCTTTTTAGAGAAAGAAACATACTTTCAAATGCCTGCGTCATTTTGAACCAACTTGCCGGGTGGCGCCACAATTTTCGCTGAAATCGGCAAAAAATTTAAAAGTTTTTTAAATCTCGGCGAAAAGTTTGTGAAAACGACTTCGACCATTTATAAGCAGCATATAAATAATATTTTACCAGCGACTTATAGCTATTGAATTGCAGATGTGCGTCTATATAAAAAATTTTCGAATATCTTTTTGCATACCGACACACCATACCGTATCAAATCTGTGCTTGCAATGCTAAGAATCGATCGAAATTAGTAAGTTTGTGCGCACCAAAACCAGTTATAGCATAAATTTTGGCAAATTTTTGATGTCTTTGCATAGGACAAGGAATGCAGTAGTGCATCTATATTATAGTTTTCAGCTGCGCCCCCTAGCGGTGGTATGGCAAAGTGACAAACTTGAAAGTGCGAGTTTTCTTAAATTTCGCAATCGTATTTTTTGCGTTTTTTGACGCACCCTGTAGGAAAGCAGCTAGCTATCAGCGCAAGGTTATGCAGTTTGCTGCGGGCTAGCCTTTTCTGTCGGTTTGCATTGCCTTCGATCGGCGATGCATTATGTTTCTAGGTTTACTTTCTATTATTTTCAGTTTGTTAATTTTGTCCCGTATGGCCTGGCTTATTGTGAGCTTTTTGAGTGGCGTTAAATATTCCTCCCAGTTGAAAAGTTCATTGTTGCGTTTTAAAACAGCAATTTTTTTTACTCTGCACCATGTCTCAAAACATTATAACGTTTTGTCTTTTGTCTTTTCGCAAAAATATCGTGCAGCTACGTGCTGTAGGCCTAAAGCTTACTTACGTTGACTTCCAGTGAATTTAGTGTCGAACGACAATTTAGATATTGCAATTGATTGTTTAAGCTTGCAGCAACATAACCAACAAATCTTATATCTGTGCTTTTGTCCGGCTTTTGGCAGACCGGTGCTGTTTTTTACACGGTTTATGCACTAAAACCAAATTGTAGCTATCGGTTCACATTTGTGAAAATTGCTGGCGAGAAACTGGAAAACTGATTAGGCGTAACTGTAATTTTTAGTTAAAGGCTAAACGCTGCATCCGGCGATTTATATAGTAAATCGATTAGAGCAAACCGAAGTAACGCAGCAATTAGCGTTCTTTTAACCGTGGATTGATCTATCGCTCTGCGCTGTGCGTTGCGAACGTACGCGTACGCGTGGATTGATCTATCGCTCTGCGCTGTGCGTTGCGAACGTATGCGTACGCGTGGATTGATCTATCGCTCTGCGCTGTGCGTTGCGAACGTACGCGTACGCGTGGACGTTCCGGTGCTGCAGCCATAGAGAAATGGCGAAGACATTCAACTACGCAAAAAAACAACAACTGGCCAGCCATTGGAACCAAAGTAATCTGGCAATGGCCGCATCTAATCGCCTCCTCTATCACAGCACAAAAAGCAACTTTTTCTACTCGCCACCCCCGCCTTCTCGTAGCGGGATCGACACCCCATTTAATACAGTGTATCATTGGACCCCATCAAGAGCCTCCACCCCAATCAGAATGTCGATCCATTCAGCGGATTTTGCAGGCGCATGACACGGTGACAGACTGACACACCACGCTACGGGATCACTGATCGCAACAGTTCGAGTCTCATGTATTCGATGTGGCCTAAAACGGAACTGATTCATCGAATAACACTGTCTGGATGCTAAGACGCGACTTCCTGTCATCTTTGCCGTCGGCACGTTGTGACCTTACATTAATGACAGCGAATCAAGGTTCATACTAGCTCGTTTTTCACGCCGACGCATTTCGTGAAGGACATATGGCTTATGAATGTCCATTGTGAACGCTATTCCTTACACTACATTATACGGCCATCAATAGTTGTCCGTGAATGAACGATCGCAAAGTGCTATAATTCGTCGCTAACAATGACTCGACGACGTTGACTTATTGCCGCTGTCCGTTTATCGCGTTGAACGCAAAATCGTTTTCGTTCCGTTGAGTTCGAATGACCGACAGACGACGCAGCTAGGCGTGTATCGCCTGGTTCGTTCCACGTAAATATTACTTGCATATTAATCATACTCACTTCACTGCTCGGTGGTTGTTTTCACGACAGGCTTAGGAATCGGACCTTGGCAATGCTGTTGACTATTTTTGTTGGAGGTATGAATATGTTTAATTTGACATTGTTATCAACACAACGTTTTACCCCTCTGGTTTATCCTCTGTTTGATGTGGTGCTTAGTTCGCTTTAATGATGGTTGAGATTTAAAAGCAGAAACGTAAATATCGATCTCAAATAATTGTTCTGGACCACAATTTGTACAGCATGAGATAGCAAAAGTTTTAAGTTAGATTTAATTTTATTTAAACTTTGGAATGGTAGACGTTTGAGCGATCCGAGCCGGCGGCTATAAGTGGGAATATATCTTAATTGTCACATTTTCTAATATTTTATACACGTATTTCACCCTTGCAGTAGACTTAGGCGTCTTTTCTACCTACGCTGCGCTGTGCATTGTGAAGCGTTAGTAGCGATTGATATCAAAATACAGAAACAATATCTACCGGTCAATATATCTACCGGTCATTTCAATAGTAAACGTTTCCAGCTACGAGCAAGTGTGAGCGAGTGCCATCGAGTGCGAGGGCTGGCTGTCGCTATCGCAGCGCAGCGCAAGTGAAAACGATGTATTAATTTCGGTTCACACCGTTCACAAACACCGGTGGTGTGACACGAACTTAAGTTTTATCTTGGCTATTCTAAAGGTTTACAGTGAACTCTTCCCCAAGGCTAACCTAACCTTGGCCTTAACCCTATGCCATACCCCTAACACTAACCCTAATTTAAACCTAACCTAAACCCCAATGAGTTCTAACGAGTTGACTTGGGGACGAGTTAACTGCCACCCATTCTAACATTATCGACTAGCTATCCTGCCGGCTGTCATTTTCCATATGTCAGCAGCAGCAATGGGCAGCTGTCTGAAGATGCTGTGACGTCAGTTAGTCGTAACGAGCCTGACCGATCCATCATATTAGTCTTGACACGCCGGCATACGTTAGAAGACCTACAGAGTGGACCTACGAACCTCAGCCAAAGGCCGCCGACGGAAAACTAGGAAACGCGGCTATGACGAATGCTACACTCTGTTTTGTCACATAAAAAATATTCATCACATTTACAGCGTTTGGGCTGAATAAACTGGACATTTCGCAGTTTTTTTCGATGTACATGTATTGCGTAGGCTTAAACTCGTACAACCTCCAAGAAACATTAAATTAACGATAACGGAAATCGTGTTTGATCACAAAATCACAAAATCGCCTCAGATGAAAACACACTATTAGTCCAAGATGGAAAATTCTTACGTAAATATTTCAATTTTCTCTGTGCTATCACTTCCATATCCATTTTACGTGTTTTGGCACAAAAATCATGAATGAATAAATGCATCAAAATCGTTGTAGGTTACAAAATTTGGCTTAACTTTCTGTTATTTCATCCGATTGTGATACGGTGTCTGTTTATCTCTCTGCTGCCTGCTGTATATTTTGTACTCACGCTTGTGTGTCTTAATTAAACTCCGAAAATAGTACTGGTCGCTAATTCTGTCCTCTTGTTTTGTATGCCGAAATTCTGAATGTATTTTTTTATTAAGGAAATCTTCATCGGAATTTTCTTATATTCAAACGTTTAAAGGTTCAAGCCACCTGACGATTAAATGCAAATTAAATGGAATCACTTGAAGCTTCAACATACGATACCCGAGGCCTTAGTCCGAGGATGTTTATTTTTGATAGTGGCTATCTGTGATATAGGCCTAAGCAGTTAAATAGTCGAATTCCGTATAACAGTTCTACACCGATTATCTGGCTACAACGTTTGACTGCATTGCTATACAGACTGCTACATTACCTGGTTAGCATCGAGTCCCCAGAACTCGAGCTCCTCCTCAAAGAGCGGACCACACACATCGGTGGGGTAGTGCAGCTTGCCGGTCCGGTAGTAGTTGAGTATCTGAGCGAAGACGCCTGGGTGTCGGTCAAAGAAGTACTCGTTAAGTATTGGGTCGTAGTTGGCGAGCGCCTCGGTCAAACGAGACAGCCGCGTCGCTGGGATCTTCTTCAGGGTGGCCTTGTACGCCTCGTGACGTATACCACCCACGTTGAGAATGACTCTGTTCTCGGCGTCCGACATGGCGATATGCCGGGATCTCGACGCTGGCCTAACAGCTACATGTTTCCGCCACGTCGTCGCGGTCGCATCGCTGTCGTCGCCGTGGAGCACGTGTACCCGGCGGCGGCGGAGGGAGACGGAACGGACCTCCGCGATGTGATAACATCAGCGTATCGGTCTCGACCACCTACCGTGCCACAGGTCTCTCACGAGTGGGACCGGACGAGTGCTATTGATCCGTCGACCGGACACCTCCAGGAGGCCGACGCGTTCCGTTGCCGTGTAAGACCTGCTGAGACGGCCACAATCTGGTTGTCGTAGATAATCGCAGTTTTTCGTCGTCGTCGGCGGCGGCGTACGACCACGGCAAGTCCTCGGTGTCGACAACGCGCGTCTGTAGCAGTCGGCGACTCGCTCTCGGCGGGCGCAGCAGTTGCAGTGATGCTGTAGGCTGCGGACCGACAAGCACAGTGATGTAGGAGGAGGATGGAAGAGACGAGGGGAGATGAGGGTCACAGCTGCAGTCGTTTGTGATTGGTCTTGTACACTGGTGTCGCCTACGCCCCTAACGATCGTTTCGGCAATGCAGGTTCAGCGCGTGTCGGTGTTGCACTGTGCGTTTAACTTCTTCAACGCAGTCGCTGGGCCTATAATGTCCCCCAATACTGCTCTACGTACGCCATTGCCCGTTAATTATATAATGTAGTCTTTGCATTTCGCAGCATCATGCTTACAATACGGCGATGACAAAAACTTACACGAATCATAAACAGTACGGATTAAATTAGAAAGTACGGTGAAACAAAAAATATAGACAAAAAAGTCTTTCTGACAATCATCCAGTCACAATCCGGCAGACTGAAATATGCATGGCACGCAAGCGATAGGATGAATGGCTTAAAAATCGATTCGTTGCAGTGGTGAACCCTTTTTCAAAAATTATCCGTTGGAATCTATTTAAAACAATGTGATTTTTGCCTTTTTCATTGTAATTTCTTTTGAAAATCAAGCCACAGAGCAAATGAGCGAAGATATCTGTTTTTCGTTTATCGGCTAACATTTTCGCTGCGAGAGAACTACGAGACGCATTAGTGGGTGTTTTTCATGCAGTCTCTTAAAGAAAGTAAGACGCTGACAGTCTCTAGGGAAAAAACTACACAGCAGTTCACAAGGAACAGATGCTACGAGTATGCAGAACACAGCTTTCGCCAACTTCATTATGGTTTCTGTTTCTTAGTGATATGACTTTGATCGAAATTTAACGATTAATATTTTAATCGTTGATTTGTGAATTGCATAATTAATTATTAATTTGCCGACTATTACGAAAATTATTTGCAGAACGAAGGCAGATTTAGGTGTTAGATGTTTGAAGAGTACCAACCATGTCTCTAGTGATGCCGAAGGGTGCTACCGATAGACATTTGAGTTCATTCTATGAAAATAAATGCCTCGTCGAGCAACAGGTCTGTTGCTAGACGGGGCATTTATTTTCATAGAATGCACTCAAATGTCTTGATAGACACCCTCCGGCACCGCTAGAGACTCTACAATGAGGTTTGTAATTGTTGCGTGGCCTTTCAGCGTGTCTACGCCGACGGTTTTCTCCAAGCAACCAGACGCATTGCATTGCATGCCTCGCAGGAATTGTTATCAGGAAATGTCACGTGGAAACGCGTCACGTGGAAACACGTCATTATGATTGTTGTGCGAAGCGACTAGCGAGCTCACGCCGTTTGTTGCCGCGCGCTGTAGTGAGGTGACTTATTACTTGTTTCTGGAACCGGGTTCCGGGTATCCGGTTGTCGGAATCGGATAGCCTAGCTGAACCGATTTTTGTGTAAGAAAACGAAGTAGTATGTATGTATCGATAGTTACATGATATTACGTTTACTGCAGCAATTTTATCAATTTTATAGTTGTCTAAGCCTACATATTTGGCTCTATAAGCAGGCCAGTACATGGCGTGCATGCGTGATTTTCATTTAGCCTATGCGGTCTTTACGCCTCTGTTCACCTACAGGCGAAAGAGGTATATATTCATCTGTCTGTCCGTGCGTCCGTAATCGGTCGGCGCGGAAAAGCTATAACGGGCTTGCGGTAAACTTATTTTCTAGTCGTCTGTAGTACAGTTTCTATTACACGTTGATCGATTTTCTAGGGTGGTTAGGTCTATGTTTTTGTATGTTGCATGAGCGTGCGTCCATGTGGCGCCGTCGTGACGGTAGCCACTACGTTCAGCGGACGAGCGGCGACGTTCTTTATGGCTTGAGGCTGAGCAGTAGCAATGTTGAGTGTGATGGTGCAACATCAAGTCACACACTGCTCGATGGCACGGTGGCATGATTTGTCGCTCACACACCATCGTCATAGTAATACGCACAACGCCACGCACCATCACACATATATACACACGCTGCAGTGTGGCTTTATCTATAGCGGTATGCTGGAATTGTATAAAATTGTTGTCAAGGTCATACATGCCCACTTTTATTCTACTTATAGGACCAAACAAGCGGAGTGAAATTGGACCAAACTCTGCAGTTTTAACAATCTTTATTCGTCCACCACACAGCAGACAGACAGACAAAATACAACTAACAAATACAATTAATACAAAGCTAAGGCCTAAAGTCTAAATTACAAAATGTCAGATGATTCATGCAGTTCATTTTTGCCACTGTGCCTAACCAGATAGCCAATAATCAAGTGCTGACTGTGGAATTTCTGTAGGTTCTTCAAGAAAGTAACATTCCTATGTATCAGGAGTTCACAGAAGGGCACAGCTTCAGTCACATTAAAGTTATAGACAAATTTCTTATCAAAAATAACACAGAAAAGCTTTCAAGGTCAAATATCAAGGTCAAACGCCACATATTTCGAACACTGTTATAGTTTAACATAATACATCATAATACATCAATTTTATTTTTAAAAATTTCAGTTTTTGTGCGGAGAGACTGACAGATTAACAGACATCTACAACAACAATGCCTACTTCATCAGCATGACTGACGTGCAGGCAGGCAGAGATGCGAGATGAAATTTTCAATTTTAAAATTTTCATAAATTTCATAAAACGTTTTTAGAAGTGTAAAGCCGATTTTTTAAAATTTTCAGTGAAATTAACTGCCTATACTATTAATGCATTATAAATTAACTGATTTATTTAATTAACTTGAAATAAAGATACGCCTATAGGCCTACATCCACATCTACAATGACAATGCCGGTGTAATCAGAGATGTAGTGCTCGAGTCCGACAGTGTCAACGAGTCGGACTCGAGTCCATATTTTAGGACTCGGACTCGAGGACTTAGTTGGACTCAGACTGACTGGACTCGACTACATCAATGAGTGTAATAGATAAGTACTTTCAACTGTTTTACATCCTACTTGTTCTATTTTGCTATATAAATTTCATGAAATTATCATTGAAACTTTCAATGAAATTTTCACCGTGAGAACATTTATAAAAATTTGCATCGCTATGTGCACCAATGACAAGAAGCTCAGCTATCGCTGACAAACCGCCTGACGCTTGTGCACGCCGATGTTCCATGCTGTGCTGTCAGGAGCTGCCCTCTGGTGAATGCCTGCGATTTATTGGCCGGATTTTCCGACTTTTGCTTACCCATCTCCCATTTGACACCCTCAGTGAGAGGGATCCCCTCGAGCTATCGAATTCATATTTGATACGGGAAAACTAGAACGGCTGGGCTACAACCGCATTATGATCGACTTAGTCGTTTGGGCACAATACATCAATGTGACAGACACACAGATATACAGCCACGTCGCCATAACAAATGCCGCGCCAACGCACTGCGTCGGGCGGCAAAAACTAAAGCCTGACAAAAAGGATGGTATACGGTGCAGGTGCTTTTTACACCATCCGACCTAGTGTTTGTAGTTGCACAACCGTTACAAGCACGTAACCCAGTGCCCTGACCAAGTGAGAGTGGTGTAGCCTGATGATGTTTAAATATAACACAAACTAGAACGCATTAGTGGTATGAAGCGGCAAATGTAACTCTGGGCGCATGCTCAAATTATACCTTGCATCTTGGTGCCGTGAGATCACAACCCGGTATTTCTGATACGCGAACCTGACAACATTGTAGTGAGATACACAGAAGTACGGAAGTACAAGACGCTGCGCTCGCTCACGCATCGAATGCGGCAGCATGACAGAATATTACGGTTAGAGCAGCCATGGTCCATGAGATGCCTAACAGTTCGGCTCAGTGCCGTCGTCGAGAAACGTGCCGACAAAACAGCACGAATGAACGGCGAACGAAAGTATCTCGGCCGTAAAATGTTATTTGGCGACTGGGACGGACGGCGACAGGCGCCCAGTGAGACGGCCTTTCGCCGATTGTCTCCGGTGGCACTGACTGCACTGTATGTACTGCACGGCACACATTGCACGCCGTGGCTGCAGGATGGTCGGCGGCGGCGGCGTTGGTTTTCGGTTCAATCACCAGATGTCGTCTTCATCACACTGGATGCACAGCGCAGTCATTGCAGACAAGGATTCAGCGGACAGACAAGTGTTTTGACTAGAACCGTGACAAATGATGCCTTAATCATCGTACAACGAACGTGGTGGCTCTAATAGTAGGCTAGGAGGGATAAGCAAGCAACAAACTGTGCGCCCAAATATCTGCGACACAGAATAATTCTTTTCAGAAAACATCCGTTCTTGAGATATGTAGTGGGTCCACAATTTGGAAAATTTTCTCCAACTCCCCCTCCTCGTCGTATCAGAACTCCCGTCTAACACAATGTTCCATGGGCCCCCAGGAGTGTTCAGCCCAGTTGCTACGTTCAGCCATTTTGCACAGTGAAGCCGAGCTGAGACGCATGACTGGACAGACAAGACAGACACCATGATCACCAGTAACCAGTGGCGGCAGAGCCCCTGATCAGGGGGTCAAGGGGGCGTAGCCCCCCTGAAGCTGAAAAGAAATTGAATTTTGATAATACAAAACCCCTTTAATTCTTCACCTAAGTAAGCATTTTGGAGTGAGCCAGAGAAGTGTCTGATGACCAGAAAATTA
>Ga0126335_1002316_pt1 | contig 11334 bp, 6 predicted proteins | sample OlaspJWI45metaG_FD_108409 | JGI IMG/M metagenome (GOLD analysis project Ga0126335, IMG submission 108409) | Marine gutless worms symbiont microbial communities from Oahu, Hawaii - Olavius sp. 1 OAHU.JWI-45 metaG | ecosystem: Host-associated > Annelida > Digestive system > Unclassified | place...
TGCTTTTAGCGTACCTGTTTTCCGAATGTATTAATTTCATTTTATCCTTTGATTGTATTGTTTTATATTGTATGCATGTATGTCGTTGTACTGATGTTACCTACCTACCGGCATGTAAGTGGCTTCCGCCCTTTGCCGCAGATGTTTAAATAAATAGTTAAGATTCCGTATATTCAACACTAGCCTGGTGTTTTTCATTCGTACTTTTTCGGTGTATGGCTATTCTTTGTGCATCAAATATTAGTACAGTTTATTGTCATCAACTTAGACTTTGCACGGATTGAAATTAATTGATGAATTAACCGATTCATGCCATACGTGTTTGTAGTTTTCGAAAGCAAACGACAAAGAGGAGTTGAAAGTGATAGTGGAAAGCTACCAGGAAACTCTGCGCAATAAAGCTAACCCGAAAAACCTTCAGAAGTTCGTCGACGCATTTCTCAAGTAGGTTACATAATTTTATATTATCGACAAGCAGGAAGATCACTCTTTTCGTGGAATATTTAGCAATGAATTAGGGCCTATTCCGACATTCCACGACATGACGAGTAGATTATAACCAGAGCAGACAGCGCTGAAAAAAATGATGATGCGTAGCGAAAACTTGAGAAAGACACATTTGTGCCTTCGGGTTTTATTTTATATTATGTCCTTTATTTTATTATTGTGCACAAAGGAACATAATAACATAGTACAAATACACAAATTACAATTACACCACAATTCTTAACCTGCAGCTAAAAACTTTATAATTGCACAAATTTCATTTTTATCCAAGAAGCACTCATCATCCGAACGATACCAATCCCGGCATCTTATCAGATCAAGAATAAACTAACACAATCTATCACACTTGAGTAATGCTGAAATAAATCAGTCAGGCGTGCTACTTTGATTTTGTTTTAGACTCAGCTGTACGTCTATCATTGTAGGCTTAGACCGTACTATTTCTGTGGAACGTTTTGCTATTGTTAAGGGTCACCCTCTCCCCTTATGGTCTACTCTGCTGTTAGCCTGTGCGGAAATCTTGAAATTATCAACAGACAACTTTGAAACCAGAACATAACTTTAATAACAGCCTTTCTAACAGATATAATAAGGTAATTATGGTTCAGTACAGTGTCTACGGAAATATTAAGAGGTACAATAGGAAAAAGGAACATAGTATAACACCGAGAATGTCACCAAAAACATGTAACTAGCAGCTAGCAGCAAGCGCTGAGCAGCAGACGCGTTGTAACAACTGCGTAATAGACGACACTGACGGAACGGACTGCTGGCATCGTAGGACGGTCGGCGGACGGTCGGTGACGGCTGGCGTCAGTCGTTGTAGCAATCAGAACTCGAACTGAATGTGGTGAGCGTAGCGTTCGTCAAACAGCTCTCGGCAGTGTCACAGTGTGGCGAACTGCACAGCAGATCGACTCAACGGTCTTCGTCAGTCGTATCACCTACAGCACACACTGCACGAACTCCGAGCTCGGCGTCTCTCCAAGATCACAACACTGTCGATCTTTTTTTTCAACAACGTCTGACTTGAAAGTGTCGAGAAATCACGACCCCAATTTGAACACAGCGGCAGTCACGTAACTTCTAGTCATACGGTAGCAAACAGGTGAAAACAGGTCAACCCGGCCGGAAAACTGGGTCGGCGGCGGCGTAGCAGGGTACGGCAACACAGCTGCGGCGCGCAGCCTATGCGTGCACAGGTACAAACAGTGACTGGTACGAATACATATGCAAATATGTAAATCAACGACTTCACTGGACATTACGATAAAAATAGTACAATAGCAAGAGAAAGCCAGGAACCTGTCGCCACGTTATATGTATATTATTAAAAGAATTATTGTTTTGCTATTTCAGACGTTCAAACTTCTCTGACAGCTTGAAAAAGTTAAAGTGAGTTTCATTGTTTGCTTTTTTATTTTAGTTAATTATGTTCGTTCTGACTATCGTGAAGTAGAAAGTATTAATTCGAATAATCAACTTAAGACATGCAGGTACGGTGCGTACTGTTACTTGAAATTTAACTAATTTAACTTACTCTAACATCTTGTGCAATTTTATGCGTAAGATAATTTTCTCCGTTTTATAAGTTGTGGTCTATTGCTGTCGATGATCCCGTAGCGTGAGTGTCTGTCTCTTTCGCGGGCAACTGTTCTTACTCATTTTCCAGATGGCGTCACTTCGATGCAGCCATTACTAAATTACTGTAACCACTTGTTGTTTTTTGTTTTTGCTTGAATTTGCATTATCACTTTTAAACACGAGTTTTTGCGTCCCCGTCTATGCCGATATCCTGTCGTGGAACCCCCACAGAACGCACACACTGCGTAAGCTTACATGTGACTGTGTCGTCGGTCCGTGTCAGCTGTCCGGCGTTGCTGGTGACTGGCCAACAGTCGGTCTTCAACGGCACCACCAGAAGTCTCCATCAATCAATTCTGAAGACATGTGGCGATAAAACGAAAATTGAGTTTATCGAGGTCGGCGGCGTCGCCAACGTTCTCGAGGAGAAGGTATAAAAGCGTCATGCTGATGTCGTGCTCTGCAGTCTTTGCATTTGCCTTCTTCCCTCATCCTTGTTTATGTATTATTTATTACTGCGCATCGGCAACTGTAAGATGTTCGGGAAATGGCCGGCCAAGTTAATGTGTAGTTATAGTTCTGAGTCTATGTGCTCTGCCCATGAACGCAACTGGTTGTTGTAGCCGGATAGACGCGAGTTTATCTGCCCAAAGCTAGGTTCTGTTTATTAATCTCTCCATTTTTCTCTTCACCGAGCTTTTCCCTTAGGACGGCAGTACGTGTCGTCATTTTCTTTCGCCATCACCCAGTCGAGTGTAGGCTGCGTCGAATGCATGAGAAGCAGACTATTGTAACCGATGATCGCGGTGTCTGTCGCCAGTCTGTCAGTCACGCGGCTTAACTCGGCTTCACTGTGCAAAAACGGCTGAACATATCGAGATCCCGCTTGGAATAACACTCTTGGGGGCCCAAGAAACATTGTGTTAGACAGGGGGGTCCTGATCCCCCACAGCGAGGGGAAAGGAGTTGGGAAAACTGTCGACCCCATGCATATCTCAAGAACGGCTGAAAATAGACTTAAAATTTCGTGTCCATGTTGACGGCTGAGGACATAGCCAAAATTATGCAAAAGCAGGTCGCGTGCAGTGTGTGTAGTGCATTCGATGCAGCCTTTGCGCAATTACTTTGGCTTTTGTCTGACCATGTCTCTCACCTCGTTTTTGCCCTGCGTTAAAAATTTACAGATTGTTAACCTTTATTGTAGTTTTATATACCATAATACTTTTAATTTCGGCTGAGTACTGACCTTTGAGAGTGGACATTAAAGTCGTTCATGGTTGAGTCGTTAAATACCGTTGCTACTCGTAGTATTAATGATGCGGGCACTGTGGGTTGCTGATGTGCAGTACTGTAGGCCTATTAATTTTTGTGTATATGCGCGCATCTCCAGTCAAAGTCACAGCGACGCCACAGTTGTCCCAAAACTAAAAGCGATGTTTGAAACTATGAATTGGGTTGATTTTACGTTGTCGCGGTAGAACTAAGATGACGAAGTGCCAATGAAATTATGTTTGCAGCCGGACAAAGTGGTCGAATGTTTTCAATATTTCCTGCAAGGCCTCGGCCTTGGTAAGATGAGATCTCTTCACTAAAGTACTTTAATTTCGCCGTAGGTCGTAACTTCTAAGGCGATGATATAGAATTCAATGTAGTTTTTTTCGTGGGCACAAATAATAAACAGATTTTAGAAAGTTATCAGCAATAGAACAGTAACATGCAACATTGATTTTGCAATGATTTTTCTGGCATATTTAATCTGCACTGCTAGAATAACACTTCATACGCTTCATAATGTGAGCCAACTTGTAAGTTTATTTTCATTAAATGTAGTGATAATGAAGATGTGACTGGAAAATAGTGAAAAATATGAACAACATTAACAGGTGACAACAGGCAGTATATGACAAACACAGTAGTGACAAGAAACTTTCTGTCACAACGACAGCGTGCGATCGATGCATAATATTAAAATGAAGCGTTTTATAGTGAAGCAAGTAATATCCAAAAGTCTTACCGTAATAAATTATTTTTAAAACTGCATGCGGCATAGCACACTACAATAAATTTGACCAGCCAGACCGTTGTTTACAAACAATATAGTATATAATTAGAACTACACGTGACGTAACGTTACACTTTGTCGCGAAAAAACGCCACAGAATGGTCATAACAGGCCACAATGCCCTTCAAGGTCAATCCAGGTCACCAATTTTGGTACCAGTGAAAGCTCATATACCATTTCCTATTAACGAATCGACGTATTGAGAGGTCAGTCCTTTATTTCGTCACAATGCACGCGTTTGAGAAACAGACGAACGGACGGACGGAATTGCGACGGGAAGAGTGTGCATTGCATTACATGCAGTCGCACGCTAAAAAAAACCTTGCAACAAGAACTATACAACCTACCCAAAACTATAGAATTACAACAGCTTATCGTAAAATTTAACTAACAGCCTACTAAGCAGTTGTTTGTGTGTCCGTGGTGACAGTATCGTCGGTGCCGATGCAGAACGTTGCCAAGCCAGCACGTGGTCGGTCCATGTCAATGCAGGACTACGACATTCCACTCCGCCAGCGCATGAACAACACTCAGATGACATGTAGTCCAGTGATCGACGCCAGCCCGTCCAGCGTCAATGGCGATGGTGGAGCGGCCGGCGGTGAGAGCGGAGGAGGTGGTGGGCACACGGCCGGCACAGAGCAACTGGTTGCTAACTGACCCCCAGACGCTGTACCCGACGACGTCATCTGACACTGGCAGTTATATCATCAGCAATGGCGTCACGTCGAGACAAACGGCAAAAAACTGCTTGATGCTGAATCTGAATCCATTCCCACTACATGCATCTTTGTCTTCTTCTTCTTAGCCTTTCAACTCCTGGGGGAGCATGGGCCGCCGACATTATCACGTCACACATCTGGATCTATTTCTGTCCAGGTCGTCTTTAGCCTGCCCATCTCTTAGTCCTCGTGCATGCATCGGTCAGTTCATAATACCATCCAGTACGTGCAACAATCTCTGCAGTATCTCAGTCCACCTCCATCCTGACGCAGAATTCCAGTTTCTGTTGATTGTCACGTGAAGATAGCTTCATTCACGTCGCCTGCAAACCCCAGTATTGTGGTGTGGCCAGTAGTAAGACTTGTTGGTAGGTGCTCGTGCCGTGATGTAAACAGACATTGTAAACAAATGTTATGATTGGAGCAATGACTTTGTTCGCTGACAACACACACACACGCAAGTCCGACGACCCGGGAATCCTCACACGTCTGTAAGGGGCGCCAGCCCTCCTTACGACAGTATTTGTCTCCGCTGCGTTGAGAAATGACCCCTTTTTGTTTCACTGTTTTGTGCAGCATTTTCGCGGTGTATAATTTTGCGGTCGTCTGAGTGTCTGTCTGTCTGTCTGTCTGTCTGGCATACGATAACTTTTGAAATCCTTGACTTAGAAAGTTCGTTTATGCCGCGCTTATACAATTTTCTAATGAAAATCTTGAGTTTATATCAAGGTCATCAGTTTAAGATAAAGTCACACGAACAAAATGGGTGTCTGCGAGTACTGTTTGGGTTACAAATCTTGAATGCATTGAACTGCAAACCTCACATTCACAATTAGCAGATTGATACGTTTTTCTGCTTTATTTATAGACAAAGGCCGGAACATCAAAGCCAAAGTTTTAAGGTCAGGGTCCCAAAACACCAAAAACGCTGGTAGTGCTGCCTTTGATGAAAAGGCAATCTTATGTGTGTAAGCAGAGATCACTTGTGTCTCGTTTTACTGCTGTTGTACTACTGCCGTTATCCGACACCAAAAGTTGTATAACATTGTAGAAATGTAAGTAGTTTTTGCCTGTATAATGTGTACAGTTTTATTTAGCTTTCGTCCATCTCGGTAACAGTCGAAAAACACAACTCAGTTTCGCCGCGCATATGCCGTGTCCCAGAATAAAGCGTCAGTATTTTAAGCATACTTAAACAAATCTGGATATATTTTGTAACGTATGTCACGCAACATCTAGAAAAAACTGGGGAAGTACTAGTGTGTACACTTCACTTAATCAATGCTATTACTATACCTTGCAATATCAAACTTCGCTCCCCCGTGTGGGTTTCCGGAGCATAGAATAGACCCACTCCGTTTCCTGGCTGAATGTCGTAAAAGGCAACTAAACCAGGCATCCTGGTTTAGTTGCCTTAATACTGTGCATTAACAGTTTCAACAGCCCGTGCACTGCGGCGATGTCTATTGCCATCATAGCAATCAACTAAACTAAATCTGTCAATTTTTTTGAGCTAAATGATTCAGTCCGACAGTAATCAGTTTCTGCTCTAAAATTCTTTTACCAAACTGTCGTTTCCTGTAACGTTTTCCCTCTCATGAGGCCTCTATTAAACGCTATCTTCTGTAAACGGCATTTTAGTGACGTCACAATTACGTCATTGCCAGTTAGTGACGTGTTAGTAGTAGGGAAATATTTAGCATTTTTTAGTTTCCTCAGTCGTCGCGATAATGGATAATGTGTGCCAAATGTTGCGAAAATATAGCCAGACCAATTGAAGTTATGCACACAAAGCCGGTTGTTGTTATTTGTTTTTGTCTGTTTCTGTTTCTGTTTTTTTTGTGTGTACTTTTCTATCTTTGTGGTAAATAAAGATTATCAATGCTGATTTTCTCCTTTTCTAGAACATGGTGCATAGCCTCAATCGACAAGTTCGTTTTACGTAATCACTGTCGCTGTTAATAAGCTGCAGTGTCGAAAAAAGAAAAATATCACTGAATCGCAGAAAAGCGGCGATCAGTTCTTTCTGCAATGAGTTAATCGTTTTGCGCCTTCCAGGACAACTGGGATTATTTTCGGTTCACTTGAAACTGACCAACATTGAACAATGGCATACAACCGCGCTTTGTTGTGTGCTCTTAGTATTTTGCAAAGAGAATGCATTGCATATTTGTATAATACTGTACATAAACATGCGTGTTATTCACAGACTATGTGCACGTGGTATTTTTGTCAATTTCGTGACATTTTCAACGTGTTTATGGACAAGTAGTTGTGATTGCTTACTATAACGTACCGCTGTAGAATAATTGTCTTCATTTGTTTAATTGTGTAGTATAGCAGCAGAACGATGTACATAATTATCTGACTCAGTAGCTCAGTGGTTAGCGTCGCGGCTTCCGGCACCAGGTCGTGAGTTCGACGCTCATCGCCTGCTGCGTTTCCAGTTGCCCGGTAAGGCGTGACGGTCTGAGCAGCTAACAACTGATTTCCGTCGCGTAACGGTCCTGGCCAGACTGTTTACTCACTATGGTGGTGCCTAAGCGGCTAGGCCAACTCAGCCTTCTATTCCTTCGGGGTCGGTAAATGAGGACCAGCTTCGGCTCGGAAGGCAAAGGCAGGCATGGTTCACTCCATTCGTGGATAAATGCAGGTAAAACTGTGTGCCATACCTGAGCGCCTCTGTGATGGAGTTGGCCCATAAAGAGGTGCTATATCAAGTGTCATCTACGTTTACGTTTACCTGTAGCTAACGCGTTTGCGTTACTAAAACGGTATACATTGTTGTTGTGCACTTTTATTCGATAATTTGTTCGTACGATAATACAGATCGGATGCGTGTTTTGAACATAATTTTCTTAGCACCGCGAGTCGTGCGTGTGCGAAACTGACAATGACCAGTGGCACCACCTACTGAAGCAGTTGTCGATAAAAGACGGTGAAATGAAATAGACAAAATGTGTGGATGATGTTGAACAGTTATCGACATGAATTGCCAAGCAGGAATTGAAAAACTACAACACTGAAACATCCTTTATTTGTCTGTCTGTCTGTCTGTCTGTCTGTGTGCACGACGTAAACTTACAACTTGCTTATTGTCATGATGGGATGAAATGTTGGCTGTCCCGCCGCGGGAAACACCCAGAATGGTAGAACTGTACCCCAAGTCGCGAATCTGGTAACAGATTCTGAATCAGAAACCCCCGATTTCCTAGTAGAGTTCTATCTCGCTTCGTTTCGGACGTACATGTATTCGTGTGTGACACAGACACGGACGGACAGACAACGCGGACCGTTAGTTTAGCTGGCCCTCTTCATTGCGGCGAGCCAGCTAATGACAGTCATAAACGTTTCGATACAGACGAGATGGGCCTATTTGTAAGGCGCCTCTGAACGACTATATCACACAGCCAACGATGAGCCGGAGTTATCGTTGTTGTTGTCCTGCGCCAACTGATGTCTCATTGGGACTCGACTCAAAGCTGAACTCAAGTCCATTAGTCTGCAGACAACAGAACAAGTGGCAAAGTATTTTGGCAAAGGCCGCATCGAACCCCCCTCGCAGTGGGGATGGGAACCTCCAGCTAACACGACGTTTCTTAGGTCCACAAGAGTCCACCCCACACAAAACGTCGATCTGTTCAGCCGTTTTTCCACAGCCGCTCGCATAACATACAAACGGACTGACTGACAGACTGACAAACGCCGGGATCGTCACTCGCAATAGTCCGCATGTCGTATATGATGAAACCTAAAAGTATGGTGCAATAATTTTATTTGCAGTCTTGTTACGTCTCTACAACACAATCGCTGTCATCAGGTAGAAATACTGGTAGACTGGTAAGATGTCAGAACGGACAGCTATACATGGTGTTAATTCGTGTGTTCGTTTATTCGTCCGTCCGTCATCGCTCTACTTATGTTTGGCTGGCCCTACCAGCCAAGCTCCAGTTGCCGCTATTGCGTGCTGCAAAGTGGCGCCACCTACTGAATGCAGTTAAATGCACTACAGTCCTAAGCAGCAGCAGCCTTTACTTTTTGCCGTTCAGCGATGTCCACAAAACGGAAGAGTAACACTTAATAACTAAACATTAACCACCAACGAAAAGCACAACAACGACGACGTAAGCACGTCGTTGTATTGATACATAAGCTTTAGGTTAGTTGTCAGTAATTCGTGTTTATATTTTTAGACTATTGTAAATATTATAGACGTGACATATAATTTATCTACCAATCAATCAGTGAATAAACTAATCTACCATCAACAAAAATGTGGCGCCATGTCGCTCTGGCAAAACAAAATCCTAGAAATACGGTGAAATGTCGAGAAGTCCTATGAAATGTTTTCAAAAAGTATTTAATGACAGATTAGACTGAAACCTTCGTCACTTGTGTAAATCGATACCTTTGCAGCTGTGAACGACCGAATGACTCGCGAAATCCTTTAGCAAACGGGTTGCATTCAATCTTTAGCTTCGTTATCTGTCACACGATGCATGCGAAGCTTAGCTACAGGGTGGTTTTGAAAATCTAGAACTCTGTTACATTCAATAATATTTCCGGCTACTCTCGACTATTGATGATAATATTTTTGGTATAAAAATAAAAGAATAGGCCTAATAGTGTTACTATTGCTTATTATGTTTTATGTGCACTGAGTCAATGGATATGAGAAAGTAATACAGTCAAACGTCGAGCAGTGAGCTATAGCAATTAATTTACAAATTTACAGACAAATGTATCACATTACCATATTTTAACGACATGTTTTAAAATGCAGCTACAACAACGTTGAATTTAGTTGAGTGTTGAGATATTTTAGTCGATGCGGGCTATTGCGATCGATAATCCCGCAACGTGTTGTCTCTCAGGCTTCTATCACGCGCCTAAGCCCTGAGAAAACGGCTAAACGGATCGAGGTTTTGATTGGAAAGTTATTGTCAAAAATATACACCACAGCTCGGCCTCTATACGTGAGTGGTGCATATAATTAGTAAACAAATATGTCGGGTCAGACCAGGTGGTTCTGGTAGGCAGTTACTGCAATGAATTGCGTCTCAACAAAGACGAACGTCTTCTGGTGACAGTTTCTTCGGCCGAGTCGTACGTCTGATTCGCCTGCTGCACTAACTGAGACATGGAAACGAGGTTGATATTTATGCATCGATTGAAGTAGCAGCGTCTGCAACAGAAATGATTTCTGTTGTCATACATCTGCTTGAGAAATGACAGTTTTCTCTATAAGGATATTTTCATGGAAAATAATCAGTCGGAACTCGGAAGACAGTGAAAATAAATTGTAATCTTCGTTACTGGGCTCATTTTATAAAGATTGAGCTCTACAAACGCTCAGCATTATATACTTGCACTGCAAATTGTTACTTTGCGATATGGTATACTATTCGCTTTGCATTTGACTACAGAAGAAATTTAAAACTAGAAAATGCGGCAATTGAGATGTATTGCCACTTACAGTATAGCCGCCGGCTCTGGGCGCCCCAAAACATCCGCAACCTTAACCGCAGTACGCGGCAACACTGCACGTCTAATTCACTACAACCGTTCGTATTGACTGAATTCATGCTACAAGCATCAACAACTAGAAATGTGGCAGTTAAATCTGCATTGCCACGTGAAGCCGTGCGAAGCGAACGCGTGTGCGGGAGAGGGGTTAATTGTGCCAGCCTGTCAGCACCAACGCTTGCCTCTATAGCGTCTGCGCATTCACCACCTGCGCCTATATATGCGCCTACATTCTGTCTAGTGCTCAGTGCTCAATCTACGCGCAGCGGTGCGTGGCCGTAAGATCCCGCGAGAAAACGAAAAATGCCAATTTTCCGGCCCCTATCATGCATGACCCCCAATTTCTGCGCCCAAAACCATTCCTGGAGAACCATAGAACTACCCTAAAAATTTGGAGACAATTGCCCTCGAAATATAGGGGTGTAAGGATACCGCATGCCAAATTTGGTTGAGATGCGCTGAAAAACCGAACTTGGTCTCCCCATCCCCAACCTCCCTCACACCAACCCCCCATGACCATTCCTGGGGTGTAAGGATACCAAATGCCAAATGTGGTTGAGAAATAGAGTTACTGATAATTAGAAAGTCCAAAACAAATAAAAGAATTTTTGAGTCTGTTTGTCCTAGCAAACAACTGAGATAGTTTTACAGAACGTCGAAAACGACTAGTAACTGTCTCATCACGCTTCGCCGGCAACAGGTGGTGGAGACAGTGGCCACTTCTGTTCATAATTGTTTGAATAGTTTTCTGGATTGCCAGTCACGTTTATCAGCAAGCTTCTCTAACCGCAGTAGTGCACAGTTTTCTGTTTTATGTACCGCCACCGGTAATAATCTGACAAGCTCGTCGCTGAACTGCTTCAAGAGTCTTTGTCTGGTCGGCTGTGAGACTTGTATGCCAGACTGGGCTTGCATATTCTAGCACTGGTCTAA
>Ga0126335_1002317_pt1 | contig 11331 bp, 8 predicted proteins | sample OlaspJWI45metaG_FD_108409 | JGI IMG/M metagenome (GOLD analysis project Ga0126335, IMG submission 108409) | Marine gutless worms symbiont microbial communities from Oahu, Hawaii - Olavius sp. 1 OAHU.JWI-45 metaG | ecosystem: Host-associated > Annelida > Digestive system > Unclassified | place...
GTTAAACATCACTTCGTGACAGCCAGACTTTCGCTTCGCGAAAGGCAGATTTTCGTTACGGGTCACTCAGTACTTCGTCACAGTCAAAAACTGCAGACTAGGAAGCACGGCCAAGCACATACAATACAAATTGTACGTGCGCACGCGCGCGATCTTACTATGGCCGCAGCCAGCCATGCCTATGGCATGGCCCGGGCTGCGCCCGGTATTAGAAAATAAGTATTAGAGGAAAAAACAAAAACAGCTCAGCCGTTGTTGAGATGGCCACACGTAACATTGCACAAATCGAACAGTGAAACGATAGGGTGCATCAGTTTTGTGGAAAGAAATTCAAAGAAAAGCACACGTCTCTGCAGTCGTGAATAGATATGCTGCTGAAACTGGAATGTTTTAGGCTACACTTTTGTTGCAGACATTATGGGATTATGTGATTAGCTGCAGTTTGTTGGCACTGAAAGCTACCGCTGTAAGTGAAATGACGAATAGGCCTAACTAAATAAAAATTACGCAGTTCAAGGTAATTCAAGGTCATCAGGTCACCACTTTTGGTACAAATGCGACTTCATATTACTGACTAGTGAATAATACAAGCTTACGTCCAATCTCGCACTGTTAACAGAATATATGGACTATTTCTCCCGTTTTTCTGTCATCAAAAGAAGAGCTCGCTCTTTCGTGCACTCCTTCGAGATGAAATCCAGAATTTGAGATGCGAAATTTGGTGTCACAAAATGAGATGCATCGTTCGTATGGTGCAAAGCATATTCTAATAGGCCTGATGTGAACCAATTAGGCGACATACAAGAACGTGACAGACATTCTCGTAGTAGGCCTAAATGATGTGCTTCAGCTTAACAACATTGCGTGGTCAAAACTAGACTAACAACTACATGTAACAGCCTAACAGGCAACGCGGTTGGCGATAAATAAGTAAGCAAGTCATTAACTAACCTAGGCCTACATGCAAATGTTTGGGCACCTAAAAACCATTAAGTTTAACGTTAGGCCTACTGTCGTACCGTCAGAACGTGCTATTTTGCAAATAGCAGCATAATTTATGATGTCGGAATTCGATTGAGAGCAAATCTGACGACCGAAAAAAAATTCTGTGCTGTGTCACTGTGTGCGCTCAACGAGTAGGCGATCGAAAAATCGATCACCCGGCGGGCATTTAGACGATTGACTGATCGCTCGCCTCAAATGGCAAGCCCTGAGTGCACAATTGATGCCAAATCGATGCAGAAAACAAATACTTCTTTTGCTGAGACAATACCAAGCTGTAGCTCATCGGAGTGCCAGTAACTCAATCCCAGCTACTCTGTTACAGAACAGTGTGCAGTTGAAAAGCATCGAGTAGTTTCTCAAAATAAATATTGGATAATTATACATGCCGTGTACACGCATGGCCCCCAACTGTCGACTTCTCACTAGATGCCGTGCACACTTCTAATGGTATACAGGCTGCCGTCGTCGTTTGCGGTGGAAGAACCTTCCGTAACTAGGGCCTGTCTTGGTTAATCTGTGCAGCCTCATTAATCTCTAGCTCATTCCACTCAGTGATATCTTCCAGTCGGCCTTCTTCTTGGTTAATGTCTGTGTGCGTCTGCAGTGCAGACCTAATTTATATAAGCCTATACAGCGGCTATTAAAAACCTACTAGGGCTACCTCGATTTGTTTGCACTTTCCTTGTTTTGTGGTACAAGAGAAAAAGGTTATAGGTCATATAAATTTGCTAGGTGGCACCATCATTCTGTTTGCTGCTTATTCAGCTTATAGACACATTTACGTGCGTTTTTTCCTCGAAATTTCGTCATTCTGCAACATTGTCTGGTTGAAAATTGTTGGCTTAAATAGTTCTCATCAATTCGCTAGGTGGCGCCACCGTTACATATGCTGCTTATACAGTTTTTTGGCTAAATTTCTGTGCGTTTTGTTGCTTTTTAAGAATGTACCCACCCAAAAGCCCATGTTTTATACTCGGTCCCGCTAGAGTTGTCGCAGTTAGTAGTGACTCTGTATTGCATTTTTGGTAAAAAAAATTAAGCCTTTCCAGCCTTTCTAACATCGTTTGTAAGTCACGTAAACAGTAGTTTCCAGCACCGGGCCTATCGCAAACCTTTACCCACCGGACCTCAAGGACACCTTTGCCCCTAATTTTGTCCCGTAGCTCGTTAAACTACTCGACTAGTCGTCGTCGTCGTCGTCTTCGTAGAAAAATTACGGAAGCAGGCTAATGCCTCAATGCCCGCATCACAAATACAAAACTAACGAAATACTGACATCCTATGTAACTGGTTCTAGTAATGTAAACTTCGACTTCCGGTTCCGTTAATTTCATACATAATATCTTGATATTGTCAAGATAGGGTTTAAATTTACGTTTAGACAAATTTGACACAAAAAGTAAACAAACCTAGAATAACTATTAAGACGTACCACTGTACTAATACCGAAGTTTATTCGCACAAAGTGCAGTACAGTATAAGACAGAACAGAATACAAAAGACTAGAGTACTAGACTACATATACAGGTTAAGAATCTCTATGAACCAACTTACTATATGTACTAAAACACTTTTTAAGTTCTACAACAGAAAATACACCAATTATGCAATTAAAAACACTGGAGAGTTCATGGCATTCCTGTGACCAGAAAAACGTGTACGAACCACCAAATTGTCCAATTCACACAATGCTCGTAGAAAAGTAAGTTTTTGTTTCACATATACATGATAAAAATCCACTCGACCACAACAGAACTGCAAGGCCTTAACCGACTCCCAACTATTGTAGTAAAAAAATCCTCCTGCATTGTTTTAAAAGGGTTAGGTGAATCCATCCATCCATCGTTTTATTTCAGACATAGCTTTGGTTATGTTCATAAAAACATACAAGTACACATAAAAACACACAAACATATAAATAAAGGTAGAAATACACATAGGCCATTGGAGTACCGGTATTTTGTTACTGGACATAAACACACTGGTTAGCAAACAGTACGCGAGAATTATGTGTAACAGTATCAGCAGACGGGAGTGACAAATCTGTCAAAATACCTGACATACTGTCTCGCCTATCAAAACCAATTTTTAATACATTTGTCGATTTGTTGATGTATAGGACTACTGTACACCAGAAATTTTAGGAGGATCGGCTTGGCCTCATCCATTATGTCCCAGCTGGATTGTACGTGTCTGGAAGCAGAGTCGGCTGAGTAACACTACTAAGTTTCGCTTCTACAATTCGTGTGTCCCGTTATCACTGTTATATGCTTCTGAAACATGGGCATTATTGATAGAATATTCAATTAATAGAATACTTAATATCAACTTGTTATATTATAATGCTTGTTTGGCCTCAAATTTAACGAAAACCTAGCTTCGATAGCAGGTTTAGGCCTAATACGATTTATTGATAATGCAATAGCGGCTTTTTGGCCCACCCTGTATACATCTCAGATCGCAACTAACATTGTACAGCTTTGTGTGGTCTGCGAGGCGGATCCGCGAAGCGGATCTAGATGTAGGCCTAATCATTAATATTAACTTATATGTACTTATCTACAGGCCTACAAATTGCAGAGCTGACTAAAACTGGCGCATCTGAAGTCTCAGATGTGATGATATTGACACAGGCCTTCACACTTAACGGACAGCTGGCGGATCTGCGCTCACAAATTCCAGGGCTCCGTTTAATGTTGGATGCCCCATCACTTAGACTTGACTTAGGCCTATAAGCTGCAGTTAAGTAGGCCTATGGTTTATGAAATACAAAGATTCATAACGTTAATTCGGAGTTCTTTTGCAATAAGAGCGGATCTGCACTAATTAGTTGAAAGTGTGTGTTGAAACCGTGAAATAGACTTATAAAGTTAGCCTATGATGGTTGACTACTAATGATGTCTACACGAATGCCGCGCTTGGCTTGGTGGCATCTCAAGCAAGGTGATATTGCGGATCTTAGTCAGGTCATGCCTGACCAATGAGTGACGTGGAAGACCAGATCCGCCACGACCCGTAATAAAAAAGGCAGGGCAACAGACACCGAGACAACTCCATACACTGAGAGACCATGAGTAAATGCAGTAGTAGTGCGCGTGATGGCCAGCAGAGTTGACCTGGGTTGGGTAGGTTACATGCCGCCTACTGATCAGCTGAAAATTACTACTACTAGTGTTGGTTCGAGGGCTAAACATTGAGCAACTTCCAAAAAGTTCAAGCTTCAAGAGATCGAAACCAACCATGACCGACTTTGTGCATGTGGTATTCGGTACCTTCAAAAATCATTACCCTTAATATCTGTAACTGCGAATTTCGAGTCATATTGTCTCAACTTCACATTTCCGACACTGGGACACTTGTGCAACATAGGCCTAAATTTAAACAAATTTTCATGCCACGCGTTTAAAAAATCACAGCCGAAGACGTGAAACAGCATCTGTTCGACCATTTGACTATTTTTCTGGTTCTGTATAGCCTGTACACACTGTCTGGTCTTGGTATTGGTCTCGAGCAGCGTGCCTCATCTTTGACAACACCAGACTACAGTGTTAAAATTTAACGACTGTTTCCATTTTCATAACTCCGGCAAACAGTGTCGGATTTTAACCAAATTTTGCATTGACAATGTAACACCTAGTTGCAAACAAATCACTGAATTTCTGCTACTTTAGCGAGGTCACCCGAGAAACGAAGTGTCCACTATTGGCAACGTTTAGACATGTGACTGTCAAGTGTAAAAGTTAGTGTTATTTGATGTTTGTGTTCAAAATGTCCCCCGCGTGCTCAAGTGCAAGCTTGAAGACGTGAACGTTACTGCCTGACTGCTTCATCGATGATCAGTTGATCACTTGGTTGAAATATTCTCACTTTTCGATCACGCGCGACTTCAGCTAAAGACGTTATGAATCCGGCTGCGGTACACACGATCCTGCAGCTTCCTCCAAATCCGGTAGTACACTGGGCTGAGGTCAGGACTGTTGGCTGGCCAGAGAGTTGCAGCGACGAAGTCTGGTGTTTCGCCGGTTCACAGCTACACGGTCTCACGCGCCTTATGGCCAGGAGCGTTGTCCTGTCAGCAAATGTCACCTCCGGATCAGTGACTCGTAACGGTAACTGATATATTTTGTCGTCTATATTTGAAGATTAATAACTCCACTGCTAATAAATATTTTGTAACGAAATTTTGCTGTTCATTCAGAGACGTATTCAGAATGCAGTGCATGCAATTTTGTTATGAATTTTAGGATGCGGAGATTGGCATTTTTATCCAATATTGTCGGTGGTTTACTTGTTTCCCGGAGACCCGGACGCAGTGTATAGGCCTATACGGCAATCCAGCGGACACAATGAGGATCCTAAATTTCGTCAATAGTTTGGTTGTATTTATTGTTTTGTGTTCTATTGTGCGGTAACTGAGTGGCTGTTCGGTTCTGGTTTTCCTTTGCAGCTTTATTTAGTTAGCATATCGTTAACAGGTGACCAAAGTAATCTGATAACGGCTGCATTGAATCCGTGGGGAATCGGGACTCCCGTCTAATACAATGTTCAGTGGGTCCAAGAGTCTCCACACCAACGGGACCTCGATCCGTTCAGCCGTTTTCACAGCGAACCGCATGACGCACAGACCGGGAGACGCGTGAGATCATCTATCGCAATATATGCGGCCAAAATTTGTTGTTTAAAAACTAACGAAAACAAATTAGCGACACCAAACAGTAAAGCCCGCGACACACTAGGCGTCATTGACGGCCGTCATGGACGACTGTCAATGACGGCACGTGTGGCGCGGAAGCCGTCAAGACAAGTTTTTCTCTCCAAAAAGCATTGTCGTGCAATGCTTTTCTAGTTAACGGCCGTCAATGACGGCCTGTGTGTCGCAAGAGCCGTCAATGAGGGCCGTTGGTGACAGTATTAGAGACGCTACCGTCGTCAGTTAACCGGTTATAACAGGTTAATAGTTTCGATTAACCGGTTAATAAATTATCCGAAAAGAACATCCCTATTTTGCACACACTTGCAGACGACATTTTCCCATTCTGTCTGACGTCGCATAAAAATTAATAGTCTTTGCAGTCAGCTGACGGCTGCCTTTGACGACCGTCAATGACAGCCAGTTTGTCGCGGTCGCGGCCTTAACCGACGTTGGATTTGTAAACCATCCCATCCCCACCGTTCTCTCCGCCCGCTGTTTAGGCAGTTAACCCACTAATTAGCCCACATAATGCTGGCGATAGACTGCTGAATTGACTGGAAAGCAATTAACAATTTAGGCACGGTTGCATGCTCACTTGATATTGAACTCATTCATTAGTCATTACACACTGCGCGTGCATGGACTGCATTACACCGTACACGTGATCTCGTGCAGATAAGGGTAACATTCCACTACGCTAACCGGTCGAGAACTTGTCTGCGAACAGCTTTCGGCCCCAAAAGTCGCAGACCTGTCGCGAATCTGGTCGCGAACAGGTTTGCGACCTGCTGTAGCGTAGTAGAAGGCAAGCTAAGCAAGTTTTGTCGCTCAAATAATATTCGTCATTTTCGCGTTTCAAGGTCATGGGGTTAATATCACAGTCACAACAGCGAAAAATCGGCCGCGCGAAGATATAGGCTCCCCTCGGACACAGTTTCATTCATTTAAAAAAACATTTTCAACAGTGTTGTTGTCTTCGAACCTTGGTCTTGGCTTTTCAATGGTCTCGATCTTAGCAATTTTTTAAAAAACAATTAACTGATTAATTACTATAGAAAGTTTGCAGCCTATTTCTAAAACTAAATAAATGCTGCTATATAAAATGCACTTAATATAAAAATATAACATTTGTTGAAACTCAAAAACAATTGATTCCAAATTTAACTTAATAGTTGATAGAAATGCGTCTTACGACGAACGCTAAAAGTTGTTAGACTTTGGTTACATTTGACCTTGATGTTAAGTCAAGGTCGTGGCAAAAAAGCGGTTGCATATAGGTTTGTGCTCCCCCGAACTCAGCTTAATGTTTTGTTTGTATTGTTTTATTTTCGTTTTTCGACTGATCCCTGACGGTGACATATCGAGTTACAACAGGAGAGTTTAAAGCACAGACTGATGTATAATTTCCATGAAGCTCCCGTGCATTACCACCGATTAAGGCGTGCAAACGGTGCATAAACGGTTCGCATAGGTTTTATGCTTAAAGACAATGTAACCAAGCGGCAAATTAATTGAAATATGCGTTGCCATGTTGCATGCTCTTGTCTGCACGCATGGCATGCAGTGATCGACACTAGCGTTTCGCGGGCGGAATCATGCCACCTCCCAGCGAGTCAAAGTACTGTCGCTTCAACGGCAAATAACCCCCACCAAGGGAGTCGAATCTTCGACGAACTTTGACACTGAAGGCTGGATTTTCTCGGTAGTCTTTCTTTCCAGTATCTTCCTCGTTCATGGCTGATTTCTGGTATGACTGCTGTTGTTTCCGTGGCGGAATCTGTCCTCCGCCGATGGAGTCGAATTTTCGACGTGTTTTGAGGCCGAAGACTGGGTTTTCCACGTGGTCTTTCTTTGTTCTGCCTCTGTTTACGGTCGGTTTCTTGTATAGTGACAAATGCTGTCGTTGTCGTGGTGGAATAAGTCCCCCACCAAGGGAGTCGAACTTTCGACGAGCTTTGAGGCTGATGGTGGGGTTTTCCCTGTAATGCGTTATCGCTGCGTTTTCTTCCATTTCCGACTGTCGCTTACGTGGTGGGATCACTCCGCCGCCCAATGAGTCGAAGCCTCTTTTCCAGCCGTTTTGACGTCGTTTTATTGGAACCACGCCTCCTCCAAGTGAATCGAAGACACGCTTTACCGCCTGCTTCATATCACCCATTTCCATTACGCCTTCAGCACTCCGCTTTCTGAGCATATCGTTCCGTTTTCTAATCGATTCTTTCCAGTTCTTTCCAGGACCGATCTGTGACTGCTCATGTTGCGAAGATGCGACGTTGAAAAGATCTGGGTCGTTTTGGTCTTTCTTGTTTCTGAGACGGTCGTCCCTAAACGCTTTCTTGGAGCTAGACTGCTCCTAAACACAGACAATACACTTGTATGTTTTATTGAGTAAGTAAGTAAGTAATTTTAATTGCGTCAAACGTACACAAAGATAACACAATGGAATATGTGAAACTGAGCTACCATGTATCAATAAAAAACGCACAACACAAAATATTATACATGTACACAGATAATTATATGGAATCATATACTGTAGAACACGTGTGAGGTAGGAGCCTTTACGTAGCAAGTGGGGAACAGTATATGAGACGAGGTGGCCTCAACAGGACCTATCGGCTATTTTTTATAAAACTTATGAAACCAGAATGCATTTAAACGATGCTCATGCCTCTCCGACCTACGCCCAAATGCTGCAAGTATTATCACTTCGAAAAGATACATATATTATCGTTTTATCGACAGTATTACACCACATAGAATAGAGATTATTTTTGTCTAAAGTTGCAAATTTATATGTGCGGTGGCGGTGCTAAGGATAGATGAGTGATAATCAGGCTTTAGCACCTCGCAGTATCTGTACTCCTACGAAAGAAGGTTTTACCGGATTAAATCTTTAATCAAATCCTCTGGAGTAGTCACACGCTACTGGTGCTAACTTTGCAGTACTGGTAAAACCAAACAATGAGGCGTTTACATGTGAATGTTGTAAGTAAGCAAGTGCAAACGCCTCCTAACAAACACTAATATTGCTTAATGCATTTATCAATGGTATACTATAGGCCTACTATTCACTATAATAGTTTAACTACAAAGCGTATTGCCGAAGACAACAAAATACTGGCTTTCACTGTCTACTACGAATGTCACTAACAGTGCCATCCAGATCGAGCGCTTCTGTAGTTCCGCACGGCAGTCACTAGGAGGTGTGTCCGCGGAGCCTGCACCAATGTGCTCTAGCATTCTGCGGTCATTCTGTTTTACAAAGAATTTGTCGGTAGACCCACTCTGCGCTGATCTCTGCGCATTCGTCAATTTGTTGAGCTAATCTGCTGGTGTGCGATAATTTTTTTTCTTGGCTTATAGGCCAGTGTATTGTACTGCTAATGCCACGCACATCTGGCTACGGATTACTAGGCCGATTCTTTTCCTCCCATGCACGTTGCACGAAATTACGCACATCGATTCTCCACAAGTATATAAAACACCTAACAAAGCTTTGTTAGAGTTTACAAAACATAGATTAGGCCTACACCAATTTGAAATTAAGCCTACTGAGAGTCTGGACGCCACACATACATGTACATCTTTTCACGTTACCGCTATTTCGAATTTTTGGCATAGAACGACTAATACTTTTTTTATGGGTGTCATGTTGTTTGTAATCGGAAAATGTGTTTGTCGGTGCAAACGTAGGCTTATACCTTGTGAACTGGTCTACATAATTATTTTACGTGGCAAAATTTTCACTCCAGTTGCCAAAAGTTTTCTGCATCTCCCATCTCCCATATGCTGTGATCCAAACTTCGTATAGAGATACGCCAAGGCGGTTTTCTAGCGCAGTGTAGGCCTAGAGTTGATATCGAAGTGCGACAGAGAAGCGGTCGCGCGCCGTGTATAGTCACGTTTAAAACGTTTTCGAATAAATTTTAGCCCGCATCTTATAAATTCGATGCGGCCTTGCAAAGTTGCAAACGATGATCCAGTAGCGTGACGTGTCAGTCAGTCTATCAATTTTTCACGCGCCTACGCTGTGCAAAAACGGCCGAACGGATCGAGATACTACCGCGTCGTGGAGTTTCCTATATATGGACCTAATTAAAGCACAGTGCGTTAGATGGGGGTCCAGATCTTCCACGGCGGGGGAGGGGGTGGCCCTCGTCACATTACTTTGGCGGCCACTTGCTTTCTGTTTAAAACAATGACACTGTGTAGTAATTATTTTATGACTGTGGGCAATCATCGGCGAACAGTTCCCCATTCGTTTGCTATTCGTCTGGATCCTTCATTTCTTATTCAAATGGCGTAGGACGGCACTAATACTAAAATTCCAAATTTGAAGAAAAATCAAGAAAGACGCCTCTTGCTCCCGAAGCTACCCAGGTTGCCTCATTGTTTATTGCAGCGGCATCTGCACTAGCTACTGCGGTAGGCAACACAATAATTTTACAACAGATAGATCATTCAGTGAACTGCAGGGTGCGGGTATAGGATACAACAGCACGTCAGCAACGTGGACGGGAATCCGGCTTGTTGCACTGGCCTGCTGGCATTGGTAAACGTGTCCTGGTTGGCACAAACTGTATTCCTGACAGTTGGTTTGCCAACAAATAACCAGACCACGAGACATAGACGTTAGACATTCACGGCCGGAAACTAGATCGTAACTGCAGCATTTTGCTGAAATGGCTGTAATGTAAAAGAAGAATGAGGGACCTAAATGAAGGCCTTAGTAAGGCTAAAATGTGTTTGATGATGAGTGCTTGGTATAAGTACTACTACGGTAAAACATTTATCGAACACACGGAAAGGCCTGCACATGATGCGACGCACTTTACAAACAGTCATTGCTCTCTCAAGCTCTGAAAACAGACTTTTACACAGAGGTCTTGCAAATAGTAAAGGCCATACACTTGATATATATAGCGCTCCTTAGTAAAGTAACCTCACTGCAGCGGCGTTTGTGACACAATATGGTTTCTTTCTTAATCTCTTTAATTATTTTGATATACAGCTTCGATAACGTAGTACACTTTATTTTAAGTCTCGCTTAGATAAGCATTCTCTATCGGTAGAATTTAGTTGGTGTAGGTTATCAACCAGTTGTGTGACTAAAACTAAACAAAATAGAATCGGTGGTCGTTCTAAAGCTCCGTTCACTTCACATCACCCCTGAACGCGGGCCGTAAACACGGGTGGTGTGAACCGAGCACATTGGCACAAGTGTGACTGTCAAGTTGATTACAGCTTTGTAAAGTCAGAGTTATTGATAGAGATACAGAGGCAGTCTGGCATCCGCGTTTGCTTTATTGCAATGTCTGGTCGTGTCTCGGGTGGTGATGTCAGTGAAGCATAATGTCGCGGTGATGGACGAATTATGATTAATCGGTCATCAAAGACTTCGAGCGGCCGCGATATGCAGTCGCGACATTAAAAGGTTTCGCAAACAGACAGACAGGCAGGCAAACGAACAGAACGACAGGCGTGATTAAGCCTGTTGGAGTTGCGAAACAAGGTATCGTCCGTTATGGGACGTGACGGTAGCTAATTCGCTACGATGCCGAGTGTGGTAAGTAAGTAAGTAAGTAAAACGTGAATTTATATAGCGCATATCATTTTAAAAAAACCTCTAA
>Ga0126335_1002318_pt1 | contig 11330 bp, 7 predicted proteins | sample OlaspJWI45metaG_FD_108409 | JGI IMG/M metagenome (GOLD analysis project Ga0126335, IMG submission 108409) | Marine gutless worms symbiont microbial communities from Oahu, Hawaii - Olavius sp. 1 OAHU.JWI-45 metaG | ecosystem: Host-associated > Annelida > Digestive system > Unclassified | place...
TAAGGTATCTGTAAGTGCAGTTTTCTGCCTTGATATCTTACAGTTGTATTCCATAGGACTGTCGTTTGACTGGCACTCTGTGTATTTTGTGCAACTGTGAATGTATTAAATAAATAAAATAAATAAATAAGTATTTTGTTGACTTGTGTTGTCAGAGCCACTCAGCTGCAAGAAGGCATTAAACAGATTTTGTATTAGCTGGCCCGTATAGTAATGGTCTGCTTGTCCGTCTCTCTGTCTGTCTGTGTCTGTCACACACGAATATCTCCGAAACTAAGTGAGATAGACATATGGTTACTAGGAAACTCGAATAGGAAACGACTTCCCGATTCAGAATCTGCAATCAGATGTGCGATCGGTAGTACGGTTTCACAATTTCTGGTGTTTCCGGGTTGGCACTTTGCCCATTCAGACAGAAATGGGCCGGTTGGCCTTGTGAATGTGGTGAATGGATCAGTCAGCACCACACTGGGCACCATGGCGGGCCAGCTATCATCACTTACAGAAATGGGCCGGTTGGCCTTGTGAATGTGGTGAATGGATCAGTCAGCACCACACTGGGCACCATGGCGGGCCAGCTATCATCACTTCCCATAACGGACGATACCTTGTTGATTTATTAATCGATCAGTCGATGAGTTGATTAATTGATTCTTTCTCTTATTCATTTGTGTATTGATTTCTTGATTGATTTGTTTCTTCGATTCATTAGTTTGCTGGTTCTTCAGTCGGTTGGTCAGTTGTATTAACTGGTTAATTAGTTGGTCAGTCGATTGCTTGATTTTTATGTAGAGGTGATGTGTGCTATGACGTGTAGCTTATTGCACCAATGCCACAAGTCACTGAGTCTCCAGCATCAGCAATGCTAAAGCACTGCGGTGCCGTCGTAGCAAGCCTTCAAGCCTCCGGTGACTCAACGGACCATCGTAGCAGTTTCACACCAGTGGGCAGTCAGCAGTCTAAGAGTGTCTCTCTAAACACACCGGCTGTCCGGCCACCGCTGAGGCTATCACAAACTGTGACTTCACTGATACCGACCTCCCATGTTGGTCTTGAAGTGACAGCATCTCAGCCACAGAGACAGCAGCATACTTCAGTGCTGGAACAACTACTTACACATGGTAAGTCAAGTCTTACACAGTATTTCATTGGCTCGATATTTTTAGCCTGTGTTTCACTCACGACTTTTGATTAATTTTATACTCGGAACTTTTAGGTGATCGTTTAAACACAAAGTCTTTCACTGCTTAGTATCCATTTCAGGCTGGATGTCATCAAAGCAACTGAATCAGAGTTTTATAGTTTTACATTTATCTTAGCTACTGGGACAAGTTTGTTATTTTAATTACCTGTTACCTGAAATCACTCATATCTGAAGAATCATGTTATGTGTCAAGTGGAATGTAAAACAATACTGACTCAACTCTACTCTGGACCTCTTTCACATACCATTGTCTAGTGGCCATGCTGGTGAACATTGGATTACATGATGTCGTGAGATGTCGTATGTTTCATGTCAGAAATGTGTGATATGCTAGGTTCATTGCCTGAAATGCCAGTGACATCTCGGCCTCCGTCGCTGGCCGAAATGTCGGCCTCCACACATCAGTTTACTCCAGTATCGTCCACCGAGCACCGCAAGCTTCGCAGAGTTCGACATAAAAGTGAGTCAGTGTCAAGAGATTTAACATTAGGTGTTCCCAGGGATGCAGAGTTTTCAGGCTGCATCAAATGCACAGTATGCATTATGTGGCTTGTTGCAACAGATGATCTTGTAGTGTGTTTGTTTGTCATGCAGCTGTGCAGTGCAAAAACAGCTGAAAAGATCAAGATTCTGTTTGGGATGAAGACTCTTGTGGCCCCCAGGCATAGTATTAGATGGGGGTGGCCGAGTGGTTAGCGTGCCAGACTCAGGCTCGGAAGAGCACGGGTTCGAATCGCAGTCGCGACACTGTCGAGTAGCAGTCTTGGGCAAACTGTTCGCACCCAGTGTGCCTAGGTCAACTCAGCCTTGCATCCCTTCGGGGTCGCTAAATCGAGTACTAGCTTCGGCTGGGGTGAAGGCGGGAAAGTCACCTCTGCCGGGTGGCAGGTAACACTGTGTGATCCCATATGGTAAGTGATTTCCCATAGCGGTGTGGTGAAGTTTCACAAACTGCTATACACTTACGTTTACTGATCTCCTTATGGCGAAGGGGAGGGGAGTGGAGGAGATTTTGTACAGTGTAATGTATAGGAACTTTGCGCGCATTTGCCGTATTACTTGGCCTTTTCTTCTGTTTGAGGTTCTGAATACAAATGAATCGTGGAGTGAATAAACTCTCACAATAAAGCTGTTAGCATTAGCTTGCAGCTGCTGCTGTGCCTCAGTAAGGTGATGGGAAGCTAAATAATTAGAAGGTGTCTAATTAGAAATTGTGCTAATTTTAATTGCAGTTACTCCAAATGTCCATAGTATATATAGAGTCAGACCACGCTGCTTCCTTGACAGATGGTTTAAAGGCACTTACTGAAAAAGCTGATAGTTTTTTGTAGTGTTTCTTTAGGTTTTTGCATTAGTTTGTCGTGTTTTATTCTTGGTACCAGTGCAACCCTCTGCCAGAAAGAACCACCTTGGAAATGACTTGTTGCTTGTTGCATCGGATGTAAACCCTTACTCGCAATGTTCTGTGTTTAATTTATTATATTGTCGCATCACTGGCTGCTGTTGCATATAGGTGACCAGGCAGCGGGGCCAACTAATACATTCGCAAACATACTGCCAAACCCTCTGTCATCAGCTTCATCGTCAGCTGGTAAACAGAGTACAGCTTCAACTGTAGACAGTTTCACTGGCGTCTTTGCTAATGCAGTCTTCCAGCCAATAAACCCATTGGCTGCTGCAGCTGCCAGCCACCAGCCTGTTTCAGGCACAAAGTCTTCGTTAAAGGTCGGTAATTGCCGTAAACACAGTATATTTTTCTAGAGCTGTGGGAATACTGGAAGGCATCTGGAATCTAATTGTTCTCCTAGTAAGTTTTCTCTAAAGGAATAACAGCAGTGGCATCCTGTAATAATTGTGATAATTGTCAGGTTTTAAAACGTAAATGTTAAAATTCTAATTTTTAGGTTGCATATTATGCACATTGATGATCCTGGCGTCTGTCTGTCTGTCACGTGGGTGACTGTTCAGTGAGTGTTTGCCAGATAGCACCATAATGTAGCTGTTGCTACGTTGATGTAGGCAATTTGTGACTGCATGGGTACGTTTAGCCTCAGGTCGCTGGTCGTGGTGCAGTTCAGCGGAACGTGATAGTTGCAGCTGCTGCTACTGTGTCTAACAGCCGTCGTATATCAACATCTTCATCTTCAACCAGCACCGGTCAGCTACACCTTACTTGTTCACATCTGATACTATGCCGAAGCCAGTTGTGCTTGCTTCCTTCATTTCATCCTGTGGTTTGCCACCCGACAATTCATTGGCGTGGCATTTGCTATGACAGTGTGGCTGTGTGTCTGTCCCCAGATTGTCGCCGAGTTGTTTTAGTTTTCCCATATATGAACCCAATAGCTCAAGGGGATCCCCCTCATTGAGGGTGTCAAATGGGAGAGGGGTAGGTAAAAGTCAGAAAATCTGCCAATAAATCGCTGTCATTCTCCAGAGGGCAGCTCTTGACAGCATTTACAAGCGTCGGGTGGTTTGTTAGCGACAGCTGAGCTTCTTGTCTTCATAAGATAGACTTTTAGACACGTCCAGTCTCTCGAGTGATTCGTGTTTTCTGTACTTGTTCTTAGCACAGTGTCGTCTTTCACCTTAGTAGTCATCAGTACACTTCCTCGTTGTTTAGCCATATGTTTTGCCATGATTAATTTTGCCTTCCAATTTGCGTGGTATTGGTTCCACTTCTTCCTCTCAGCACATATCCTGCATAAGCTATTTTTAGGCTGCATTAGATGCACGAGTTGCGGACTGTTGTGACAGATGTTCCTTTGGTGTGGCATTTCTGTCAGTTTGTGCAAAAGCTGCTGCACGGATTGAGGTTTAGTTTGGGGTGGCAACTCCTGGGGACCCAAGGAACACTATTAGATGTTGGTCCCGGATTTCCCCACGGAGTCGATGCGACCTTTGCCATATCACTTTGGCCAGTTGTTTTCTGTCGTACAATCATAGTTTAAAGCAGCTTCTTCCAGCAAGAATCCTGAGTTTTACACTCCGTGCCAACAGTGCTAATCCTATAGTCTCCCCTCACTTGCTGCTTTAACCTTCAAGGCAGCATTTGTACTTTTCTGTACGTTAGTTTTTTATTTGTGTATTTGTTGAAACCAGTATGTGACTATCATGTTGGAAAATAAAGGCATATTGATTGATTGATTGATTGCTGTGGTGAACATGCCCAGTCAAATTGTGCTTCTTACCTGTGCTCCTACAAACGACTGTCAATATAGAAACTGATGTGTTGTTACAGCAGCGAGTGAAGACACCTCAGTCCAAATCCCATCTCTCTGTTCACCAGCGTCTGACCCCGCGGTGAGCTGACATTCTTGTGTTAGTAAGTAACTAAGGCACTCTGAGAGCAAACAGTCACGAGGCATAACTTCAGTGATTTTTTTGCCAGCATTATGTTGACTTAACCTGTGTCTGGTGCATTGCTTGTAATCTTGAGTAGCAGCACTTTGCATTTTGGCCCCAGTTTGTATTATGATTGGTGACCTGCGTGTACAGTTTCATAGCAGACTAAAGATGATATTACATGACACCTTCGTGACTTTCTAATCTAGGCCACGTCAAATGCACAATGTGCTTAATGATGTCCTTTGCGACCAAGGATCCCGTAGACACCTGTGTTGGTCTGTCTGTTACCTGGCTGCACTGTGCAAAAATGGCCATTGGTGTTTAGCAGAATTACGTTATTGTTTGCGATCTGGTCTGTCTTAGGGTCTGCGGCGTGTGCTAAGTCCCGCTAAACAGATTCGGCTACGACATGCTAGTAGCGACTCGGCACATGTACGCAAGGACGAGGTAAGGAATCTCATAGTCTGTAATTTGCTAGATGAGATTGCAAAATGGTTCATTTCCTTTATTGCACATCATGTCTCATCTGATTCTGAGGTTGCGATATTTGCAAGTGGTATACAGGCCAGGGTTTGCAGCTTCTCTGATTATGCCTGATGGTCAGTTTTGTTGTTAAAGTTTGATTTTAGCATGTGAGATGTAAAAAAACTTTACAGAAGGTCTTGTATGACATTTTGTTTGCTTTCAGGCCAACAGAGAGGGGTGTAGAGTGGGGGTCTCCCCAGACATTTTATAAAGTAAAATTCGGATAAAATGGTCTTTCTTTGAGAATTGTAATTTATGGTGGTTTGCTGTTGAGCCAAAAAACAATCTTCATTAATTTATGCGTAACTTTGCCTATTTCATAACTGGTGTATATAATGTCTATGATTGTAGCATTTGCTCTGTCTGTGTGCATGTTCTAGCCGGTGCAGTTCAGTTCTCCATCAGTCCGAGGCAGTGCCCCTACATTACAGGAAGTGAGCCGTGAATATCGCCGGGTCTCTCATATAACGGCTGAGCAGCGGCGACGGGGTAGCATCAAGGTCTGTCTGTTCTCTCAAACTTCATGTATCTTGTTGTTATTGTGGTAAAGTAAAAGTCGAGCACACTTGATATAGCACCTCATCATGAGGCGAGCCCATCACAGAAGTGCTCAGATATGGCACACATTATCAAGGAATCACACAGTTTGACCTGCTACCATGCATTTATCCACAAGTGGAATGAACCATACATAATTTTGCCTTTGCAGCCAAAATGGTCCTTATTTGTGTTATTTTTGACATTAGCAACCATGTAGGGATGGAAGGCTGAGTTGGCCTGTGGTTCTAACTCCTGAATGCCTTGGCTAAGAAATTTCATTCGGGTACATATGTGGTCAGTGTCAAGATCACAGTGGCAGAACATACATGTAACACATGGGTGATCTGCCGTGGGTTTTCTTATTCTCCCATGCATCATGAGCCATAACTGGTCCATATCTGGTCAGCTGTGAGACAGCGTCATCGTCTGCAGAGCGTAGATGAGACAAGCTGCTGTGCAACTTCATCAGAGGACGAGAGTCGACAGTGTGGGACATTGTTTGGAGCTCACCGCAGGGACACAGATTGGTGACTGTCTGTTTTTATTTCTTTATACAAAATGCCTGGCTTTTGACTAAAAGGTGGTGGTGTTTAATTCACTTCTGGTTCTAGTTCAAATTATTGTCAGTAACATAAAAGCTGTGTTCTGCTGTTTGTACTCAGTGCGGCTTTGATACGCTGAATTCACTGATTCCTGGACTGAGTCAGAACAGCAATTCTAAAATCAGCAAGGCTACTACACTCCATAAAGGTTTGCTATACACTGTGTCCCAAAAATGTCCTGCATCCATCAGTTTGTGGCAAATTCAAACTTTTAATTGCAGCAACATACTTGAGGTGTGGTGGGAGGTGTGACATGCATTCTGTAGCAAATTTCATACTCTTTCCAGCAGTGAAATATTTTTAAAAGTCAATTAAGATTTGTTAAAATTAGAGCCATCAGATGCAGGACATTTTGGGGATGCAGTGTAGTCAGCGATTGTCAGTGGTATTCTTTGGCTTCAGTAGGGTTGAGACGATGGTTAACTCCCGTGCTTATATGAAACTCATCACAGTAACTTTAAGTTTCAGAAACTGCTTAATACATACTTTTTAATACTGCATTTGCTACATAGTGTACTTTCTAGTTGTTAGCTTTCACGTGACATCTTAATGCGGTGCATAGCATGAAAAGATTTAACATTAACAGTAAAGTGCCCCTGTAAACAGGTTTTCAGGAATTCATTGTAAGAAAGAGTTAAACTGTTATGTCTTGGAGCAGCTTAAGGTTGGTGCCCATCCTGTTTTGGGGGTGGGGAAGAGGGGTGGGAGTGGACCTTCCCCCTAGTTAAAAAAATCAACATGAAACTTGGCATGTTTGTAGACAATGGTGCGGGTTGATGCTCAGTTATTGGGGGTCCAGCAGGTTACTGGAGGAGGGTGGGGGCACCCTCCCTCCGGAAGAAAAAATTTGTGATCAGCTACAGCTTCAGCTGTGTTGATGACCCTTTGGTGCTGTGTGTTGTAGCTGCAGAGCTGTGTAAGAAGCTGAGGCAGGAGCAAGCTGAGATGCGTGATGATGCTGAACGTCTCAACAGTGAGATCAGATCACTTGAGGCCGATGTCAGGTAGTGTAGGCACACAGTTGTCTTGTGTTTTGTATGCCTCTACTCCATCTCATAGCCAGATGCCATGAAAGGCGACTAAATGAGCATTTTGTTTTTGTGTTTGTCTGTTGTAGTTGTTTGTGTTTTTTTATGAGTTATTGCATATGCGTCTTTTATTTTATCGAAGTTACTTATTTGCTATTTGTTGACTAATGTTTGAGTACTACTATATAGGGTTTTCTCCCACACAATGCATAATGGGTCATTTTGAAACTCATTTGAGAGACGAGTTTTTTGCACACAATTAGTTATTTGTTACTCAGTTTTTGGTTATCAGTACCAGTGCAGTTGATTGCCTGAAAAAAAGACTTCTATACAGAATGATTTATTATGCATTAAGTGTGATGTAAAACCATACACAACTCATCCCTAATCAACTCAGCCTCAAGGCCAACTTAACGCTATGCTCTAATCCTAACTCTTGCCAAAAGCTTAACCCTAACCTTAATAATCTTAAGTAACTACCACAAAAAATATGCATACCCGAGAACTCAAAAGAGTTAACCCTACTGAGTTACTTGGAGACAAGTTGACTTGGTGACAAGTTGACTGCCGTCCTATACTTCTTCTGGCATGTTAAATCAGAGCATATTAGAATTGTAATAAAGCAGTGTTTGTGGTTATGTTCAGTTCATGTCAATCACAGTTGCCGGCGTCAGGCATCGTCCCTACAATTCCACGTCGACAGTCGGAGCTGCACGCCGAGCAGTTGCAAGACTACATCTGTTCACGGACCCTCTCCAACTGGAAATATTGGATCGTATCTTTTCTGCCTATTCTGTTTACGACAGTGAAGTACATTGTGTGAATGTACAGTAGATGTGATGCAGTGAGTTGTAAACCTGGTCGTATTGTGCAAGTTTCTGTGTTTTATAGCCCCATGTAAGAGTTGGCCCAGTTGACTTCTTGGCTGGATGTCAAACCAGGGTCTTGTAGGTTCATGTTTGTTTCTGAAGTTTTTATGCCACATTGAATGCATGAGATGTGGGCTGTTGTGATTGATGATCTTGCAGCATGGGTCAGTTCGTCTGTCTGTCACGTGGGCAAATGTTCTTACTCATTCACCAGATGGCGCCATTTCGATTTGGCCATTACTACATTGCTACAGCCACTCATTTGTGTTGCATATTGTTAGTACGAGGGTCACTGTGGTGCCTGCAAGAAGAAATTGAATCAGGCAGCTACTGATGTGTGTCCTAGCGGTGAGATCCAAGCAATGTCCCACATTGTCGACTTTTGTCCTCTGACGAAGTTAATTGGCAGCTTGTCTCAACTACACTCTGCTGATGATGAAGCTTTGCTTGGCTGATCAGTTATAGCTCTTGACACATATGCAAGAAGAAGAAGAAGTACCAGTGCGATGAATATCCTAGAAAGTCACGTCTCTAAAGTGACATTGACCTGTTATGTCTCGAACAAGACTTGAAACTTTTCCACTTGCTGTAGACTTCGTATTAACTGTATGAACTGTGTGCTAAGCCTTGACAATATCATTAGTTTGGTTGGATCATCCGGCCGTTGTTTGAGTCTTTTGAAAGTTCGGTGTCAACGTTGAGTTTTGAAGCTCTCCGCCGGACAGTGATTGCATGGCTTAATGAGCACTGCTCTCTGCTGTCACTCAGACCAGGTCTCATTCTAGTACTGTGTTTGCTGTTGCTACAGTTACTGTTGCATTACTGTTGTTTCTAGCACCAACAGGCAAACTGTGTTGGCTTCAGGCTTGTAAGAATAGCCCCACTCAGTTTCCTGGCCGGATGTCATAGAACGGGTCTGAACCAAGGTTTTGTAGATTGTTACTTCTTATTATTTGTGCATTTGTCCGGAAGAGTTATTTCTGTAACTGTTTTTGGTGCACGTTCTTGTTACTCAGATTTGACTGTCGGTACCAGTGTCCAGTCGATGGCCTGGAAGACATGTATTGTGTTACCGCGATTAAAAAAGTTACTCGCTTGACAACACCTAGATATTGTGAATACTAAAATGGTACAGCTTACCTTAGTTCTAGTCAGACAAATGTTAATGCTACAGAATGCTGGTATTGAACTACTGAAGTTGAAAGATTATCTCCAAAGTTACTAGTAAAATGTACACCTGATCTGGTGCCTTTTACTGGGAAACCCACCTCAGAAGCGCTGAGGTATGGCACGTGTTGTCAAGAGACTTCACAGTTTTACCTGCACACCCGCGTGTTTCCGTTAGTGGTTTAAACCATGTCTTTGTCTTCCCAGCCAAAGCTGGTTCATATTGTGTTGATTCTGGAGATGGAAAGCTGAGTTGGCGTTGTTGGCTCGCTACATACCTAGGTAGTTTGTACATTAATAGATTATAGTGGCCTAAATATCTAACTTTGCAGACGGGTCACCCATCCAAATACTAACCCGGTCAGATGTTGATTAGCTCTTTCAACAGACCAGCACTCTAGCAACTACGCCACGCTACCAACTGGTGCTGCTTCTTCTGATCATAACTGACAAGTGTAGTTTGTTATGTGTCATGATTTGTTTGTCTGCTGTCAGTGGTGGCCAATTCACTGCGCCAGTACGGCACTACATCGGCCATTCTGACGGACCCGTCACGTCTCTCCCAGGAAGCAATCCAGGCTGCCACGCAGCATCTTTCCATCCGACGATGAAAAAACAGCCAATCTGCCAACTTACTGATGTTGTCGCTAATCAGTGCCAAAAGCCGTTGTTCTATTCATGAACTGAGCCATCAGTGTGACTTTCTCGTCACCATGAGTGCAGTGGTGTATTGCTAAACATGGAGGTGGGTATACGCAAAAGGGCGTGACATACGTGTATATGGTATACCCTGCTTATCTATGATCACTGAGGTGAGTATACGCTGTCAAAAAAAACCCGGAGGTTGGTGTACGGCGTATATCCGCGTATACCCCCCAGTACACCACTGCATGAGTGGGATCTGTTGTGGGAAAGAAGTCCAAGGCAAGGTGTAAACGGCACATCCGATGGGAGATCTTACACTGAAAGTTGCTGGTAGATGGTGGACCAGATTTTCACACATCATGTTTTGCCTCCTTCAAAGTCTTACATGGCTGATTTACACATGGATCACCAGTCTGTTCTGTAATTGGTTCTATTAGACCCCTGACAACAGCAGATATTGGCAAATGGCTTTTTGTTCATTTATATCAACTTTTTGTCAAAATTTGACTGTTGCAGAAAATATATATCTAGGGCATAAAGCATGCTGCTGTGAATTAAAGTAAATTGAGCAAATTTGCACTGAGTGGTTAACAAAACCATAACTGATGTTGAATCTTGTACAGGAGTTGGTTTCACCTACAGTGTCTTATGTGCAAGTCTAGACTAGCTGAGAGCTCTTCAGTGTGTGCTTTTGGTAGAAAGTTAGTTGACTGTTCGTTGTATTGTTTTTGGTGTTGCTGTAATACTGCAATAGAGCATGTTGAATACAGCTGTCTGCTGCCAGTGTCATAAAGTTAGTTATATTTCAGTTACAGTTAATTCAAACTGTATTTTTCTAGTCGCTAGCAACGTCTAGTTTCTGTATATAGCACTTGTGTATAATGTGCAGATATAATGCTTTAGTACACAAATTCCATCATTCTGTTGGCGGTTGGATCAGGCTTCCCCTAGTTACTTAAAAGTCATCTGTGTCATGTCGCTTCTGCTTTGACTGCTGCTGTTCTCAACAGATGTTTATTTGTCAGAGTATATTGGAATATAATAATTATTATTATTATTATTATGCAGCGTTTAATGCGCCATGTGTCGGTCATAAGGCTGACGAATCGTTAGTTTGTCACAGTGTCTGTGTTGTGTAATTGGCAGTGTTATTTCAGTTATGTTTTTTTAGTTACAGTTTCAGTTAGTTATTAATTTCTAGTTTTTTAGTTACAGTTAAGTTACAGTTATGGTTTTTCAGTTACAGTTATGTGATTTTTCAGTTATTTTCAGTTACAGTTATTTAACCCCCAACACAAACACCGATAGGACGCACGTCGCATACTCAGACGTACACGTATATTCTTGAACTGCAATACGGGTGTTGCATAAACACAGTAGTGTCATACTAGGCGTACTGTCA
>Ga0126335_1002319_pt1 | contig 11327 bp, 3 predicted proteins | sample OlaspJWI45metaG_FD_108409 | JGI IMG/M metagenome (GOLD analysis project Ga0126335, IMG submission 108409) | Marine gutless worms symbiont microbial communities from Oahu, Hawaii - Olavius sp. 1 OAHU.JWI-45 metaG | ecosystem: Host-associated > Annelida > Digestive system > Unclassified | place...
ACTAAAAAGGATTGTCTTGAGAAACTGTTTAAAACTGTCAAAACCACACGCTGGATCTCTCAGCTCGCACGGCAACGAATTCCAGACCGTCGGACCGGCAATCGAAAACGCCCGACGGCCGTAGGCCTACGTATTAAGTCGACAGCGAGGTACAATAAACTGATGTCGGTTTGCGGAACGCAGACGAAGCCGTGAAGCGACGTCAGAGGCTGGAGTGAATTGGTCAGCGAGGTACCGAGGTGTCAGACCGTGAAGACAATGGTACATCTTGACGCCCAGCTTATAGGTGACTCCGTCATTGTCCACTCCTGCAATTTCAGCGCTCCCACGATAGTCTGTGGTGTAATAATAAGATGACGCCGGTGTTTACCAAATGAACTGTATGTATTATCACGTGACTACGACTATGACGTGATGTTTCAGTGACCAATCACTTCACTGCACGGCCAACGCTGATCAAGCGAGCGATCCGGAATTGTCATTGTACGGAACTACAGGGTAATTCAGAAAAAAACACCCCAACACAAAAAATGCGATTCTCAGAAATACATGAATATTTTTGCACGAAATTTGCTCGTTTATCTAAAATATAACTGTGCATAAGTGTGTTGTTTCATACTTTATTTATTGGCAGCAACCTTGAGAAGTCGAGTTCTTGCTTCACTGGAAGTTAGAGTTCACTAGTCGTTACAGGCATAATTACCGCTAACAGCGCTAATGATCTGCAATCTCTACCTCTTATCCAGACTTAGTGTCAACCAATGTCAGTGGAGTCCTTGTCTTCGAATTCCGGATCACACTGACTGACACGGATAACACAAGAAGGAATATTGCCAGTAACTATGCTACATAATGAACTTGTCAATGAACTACGGCACTGAAGCTTGAAGCAGCGACAGCTGATAATACTTCGCTGGGCGTGTGGACAAGAGGCATATAAACTTTTCCGCCAAGTTGTTAACATCTGAGCTGCGATGTCTGCCTGAAATAAACGTATACAAAATGATTTTCAGAAAATCATTTCCGCTCACGCGAGCCACTAGCTAACAGCTGCCACGAACAAGTATACGAACCAAGTTCGGTGAGCGGACCTTTTCACTAGAGATGCGGGATATAATTTTGAATTATAACATTTTCATAAATTTCATTATTTTTTAAATTTCAAAGCTGATGTTATAGACCAATGTAGATATTTTTCAAAGTTGACCTTCCGTTTATTCAGAAACTTGTTAGGAAATGTCTTGCTGGTGCTAACAGTGACAGTAAGTAAGTGTATTAAAAATAGGCCTTCCAGTGCTAGAAGTTCGACTTTTTATGCTACGTACTGCGCAATCCGATTCAGTACCTGGTGCGTGAGTGACACTCGAGCACCGGTTGCGACACGTCACATAATGCATTTGCTATGGTGCTGGCATTAATACGTCCGCGTCTTCATCCCCTCTCTCTCCCAATGAGTACCCGGTGGAGGCAAGAGAAGAAGACATTCCTGGAAGATTTGCAAGATATGAGAGTCAGCTGGAGTGGTGTTCGCAGAGTGGCTAGTGATCGGAGTCGGTGGAAAAGCCTCGTATCCCAGTATTCCAGCAGGAGTGAAAGAGTCTATGTCTAAGTCTTCATGCCCTCTGTCTCCTCCTCCCCCCCATCGCTAGACTTCCTTCCGGTCGCATCTTCCTTTGATTAGATGCCTGGTACTTCTGCTACGTTGCTTGCTTGATTTCATGCCGTCTGATCACGTTTATCTTATCCATGTTGTCAAAAGACGTCAAGAACGGTTTTACCACAAGGAATTGGCTCGCCGACAAGCAAAAACTGGGTTCTAAATTAACGGGGTTTAAAAATTTAGGTTTTGGGGTTTTAAAAATAGTAAGACCCCGTCTTAGACCCCCAAATGTCAGAATTTTAAGTATATTATTTTTAAATTTTTTTATTTGTCGTTTAGCTTAAGGTCAGATTCAGAGACGATTTATAACGTTTACGAACTTTTTCGATGCATTCATTCGTTACAAAGAAAAATCACCCATGGGCAGTGAACGTTCAGCTGGCCGCATGCTATGGAGCGCTAACAAGTCCACCGATTAACTAACACATAGACATACACAGACAAACAAACGCCGTTTGAACGGCCTGTGTGTTTAGCTCAGCTGTAGCAGCCAGCATAATGAGTAATGAGTAGAGGCTTAACGTCCCACTCGACACTTTATAGGTCATTTAACAATAAAATATATGGCGTCTTTTAATATGTCCAACGTGCTATAATCTTAGCCGTGCAATATATAGTCAGTGTGCACGTATTCTCGTCTCTACAGTTATTGCTATGTCCTTGTTGTTGCAGCAGCTATTTTCGGCGACTTAATACATCAAAGCAGGTCCGGAAGATGTGACATAGCATATTTTACGTGGGTAGGATTCTGACAGATGGCATAATGCGCTACGGTACCTTTATGTGATCCTGGGCATAGGACGTATTGGTGCATGATTAGTCGCCAAGAAAACGAAATAATGACTTATTTTCGTGCCGCAAGCACCTTCTATAGTAGTAGCGCAGTCGCCGGGTACAGTACGTTTTAACTTTTTAAGCGTCAAAAAATTATGGAGAACCGCCTCTTGCTTTTTCCCAGGCTACCCCGCTGCCCGTTCGCAGAGTTGTGAATGTGTGGATTGGGCGTGACGTCTGTTTACCGCGTCGCGTGCTGCGGGCGGGCTGCCAGCGCCGAGGCCTGCGCCTGACTGACCGCAACCGCAAAAATATATATTTTATGGCTCCTGTCCAGTACATAAAATTTTTAGGCGCTTAATTTATAACACTCCTAGGGCACTCTGGGGCTGTCCAAGGAGTTTTGACGCGATCATGCGGCCCGTTCCGGAGTCATTAGCGAATATGTACTCACAGAGAGAATTACTATAAAGTAGGTTACGAGTGTTCTTATCAGCCCATTCAGTTTTAAGTAAGTAAATAAATGACTATACTATAATTTGCCGGGAAATTGCGGCACTTGGCGATTTACAGTCAACTTGTCCACCAAGTCAACTCCTCCCCAAGTCTAACCTAAACCTGGCTCTAAGCCTTAACCCTAAACCTAATCATAATCCTTACTCCAACTCTCGCCGTAATCCTAACCCAGACGCTAACTCTAACTTTAACTAATTGTAACGAGATAAGATGGAGACGAGTAAACTGCCACCCTGCTTGACGATGGTACGACGCCAAAAACTTCAAAACACGACGTGGGCAAAATTTCTTGAGATCAGTCAGCGGGAGAGAAAGAAAAGGCTTTAACCCATAGCGAGTTGTGGCGTATAATTACTCACTGGCGACGTGTTTAATAAACATTTTATAATAATTTTATTTGGGCTACAAAGAAAACACGCACTCTCTGCCCGCGTGGACGTCCACGGAAACGCTGGCTGGACAACATCAGGGAGGCGGTGGACAGAAGAGGAACTATACCACAGAAGGTGGAGCGTTCAGAATTGTTCCTTGACGGACAGAGATGGAGAGACGTCTTCGCTGACAGTCTATAGACCTGCCTGGGTCGCGGCACCACGCCGTTACAGTTTAGTCAACAGCGCCGGTACCATATCGCTACTTAATTCATCATAGGGCCTACATTCGTGGCAGTGCACAGCTCCATCTAGCGTGATACGCGCTCCGCAGCAAGGATGCAGCAGTCTTTTGAAGCCCTACGAGTGTCGTACAGTCACCGCAGCACAAAGCACTGTACAAGCCTTACGTCTCGTGTAATCAGTCTGCTACGGGTGTGCTGTGAATTCTCTGTGAGTGACAAAGCGCCAAAGTAGTTTGGCGAAGGCTGCATCGAATGACAGCAACGTTCCTATACTTTACAATGGGCAAAAGTTTCTCACTCCTCTCCCATCGTCGTATGGGGATCGGGACCCCTCTAATACAGCGCCTTGTCTCCACAAAAGTCTCCTCCCCAAACAGCACTTCAGATCTGTTCAACCGTTTTTGCACAGCGAAGCTGCGTGGCAGACAAACATACATAACAGCGGTCGAAACAGGCCGCATTCCCACGTTTTATATTTAATAAGGCTATAGTTATCAGCTGACGTCGAGGAATATGCAACGAAACACCTGTCATGCGGTATTCGGACAAACGCCCCCTCTGGACATTTACCCCATACCAGAACTAACAAGTTAGGGTCAGAGATGGGGTTAAACTCAGCAACGAAATTTGTCGTGAGATGGGGTATATTACATCCGAGGGCGTTCGCGTGGGAAAATTTACGTGGAGAGATTGCCAGGGGGACGAACGCCCCGCATTCTGTCAAACGCTGTTGTTCGCCTGAAGCTAATATTACAGTCTGTCGCACGTGTGACAGCGGCTTAAGCCATGTACTTTACGGGCATATCTGAGGAGGCCTATTTTCCTCTCTGTCTTTCTCTTGAATTAAAAAAACTTGCAGCATTAAGTGGCGTGTGGGGTACAGCGGAAGGACCAGTTTGCGTTGTTTACTGGGCCTATCTGTTTCAGCAGCAGCGCTGACGTCAGAAGACTCAGAGAAGAGACTTAAGCCATATAGCAGCCAGCTCAGTTCTCAGCGCACTTAGCACTTAGCAAAGGTCGCAGTGGGACGGAGAGGAGAAAGCTGGAAATGCTAGATGGGAAAACGGTTAATTTCACATACGTCGGAAACGGCGGCCGATGCATCGCTCTCTACTGACTATTTTTCAATGTTTTTTACCAATCCGCTCCGACTAAGATAAACATGATGTTGTTTTCATGGAAATAGAACACTTAGTCTTATCTTTTGTTCAGCATACACTGTGACTGATAATTGAAAAATGTCTGTTACAAAAGTTCCACGAGTTTTTTAAAACTGCAATCTGCTGCTATTTCCATTGCAAATTGTTGCCAATAACGCAGATAGAAAAAACGCCTAAAACACGCCCAGCTGCGTGCATGATTTGATTTCGTGTGCCATTTTCTGGTTCTGCATTTTCGGTGCCTCCAGCCAGACGCTGTAGCCTACTTTGACGAGAAGGGTTCACTAGTCCGAACTTGTCTCGTATTTGTTTTCAAGGTATAATAAAATATAATGTAATAAAGGTACCCTTTAACCCCTAACATAACCCTAACCCTAACCCTTCGGACTAGTGAACCTTCGGAGTAGTAAACCTTCGGACTAGTGGGATGTTTCCACTCTGACATGTGCGCGGGAATGCGAATTCACATAAACATATCAGCCTAATCTAGGAAACAGCAGCCATTGACACTGAACAAAAATCACTGCGAACTAAGTCTGTTTTGCTATGAAAAAATCAATTAAGCAAATAAGCAAAACAAAGAATAGCAGGCACAGTTTCCTTCCATGTCTTTACTTCTTTATTATTCAAATATCCATATTTTCGGCAATTTTTTTGACTAGCCTAATTATTGGCGGACATGAATTCTGATATATCGGACCGGCTTAGAAGTCGATCTTTTTCGGCGAACAGTGGCTTAAAACGACACCAAACAGCACTTCGGCGTCTTATACGCCCGAAGCAAGCAAGTGGACGGCGTCTTGTTAATGCTATTGCCCGGAAACTCGGCTAAATGCAGGAACGTGGGTGGCGTTGGATATTTATACGTATATACCGCCGGAAGATAGACGTTTGCTGGGTTAACTGAAGCTCTACGACGTATAAGCTTAGCTGTAAGGTGCACGGCGTCGTTTGCTAGCGTTGACCGCCAAGTCCCAAGAATAAAACGTTCACCCAAAGTTTTCCATGCGTGAAGTTGACCCATGGATTGCGTTGGGTTGGGCCATGCGTCAACCCGTGAGTCCTCGGGTCGCGAGCTACGACGCTAACCACTGACCCACGGAGTCATGCAAGTCTATAGAACTGCAGAATGTTAGCAGTAGTGTTAACAAAGACCTGTGACTCAAGGTCAAGGCCAAGAACTCGAGATGTCAAGGTCAGTGGCAAAAAAGGAAACCAAAGCTAACAATGATCACGAAATTTATATGTACAATGAACACTTGGCAAACACCAATGACTCCAGCAGTTTGTCCGACATTTTCTGGGTCGATAGAACCCTGTATCTACATATCATCAACTACACACGCATTCAACAGTCAAGGCCTGCCAAGGACAAAGTTCGCTGGATGTCAAGCTTTAAGACTGCAGATATTCGTCAGATAGCGACGGAGAAGTTCACGCGCGCGCAAGTCCGATGTCCTCAGAGTGAAGGTTCATTAACATCATCGAGTCCGTGATGACTTTCGCGAAGTAAATTAGTTGCAGCAGCAGCTGAGCAGCTCCTTGTGTAGGCCTACTCAACACATCCGCAGGGAGATGTCATGGTCCATGCAAAACACGGCTTCAGATAACGTCGACCCAAGCAGCAATGTCACCTCATTCACTGTATGCGTCAATTAGAATCATGTCTTCCCTTTATACAATCGTCAGACATTTTTATTTATTTGACGAGGTTAGTGACATAGCAATGACTTCGGATGTGAGTATAGCAGGGGTATAGTAAGACAAGCGTTGCAATAAAACTAGCCTACTTCTGCTGTGCATGCAATGTACAAACAATGTATAAGATAAGACAAATTTTCAAGCAGCCACTAAACATTTTTCTACCAATTTTTCTTCAAATTAACTGGGTAGATAGTCTGTATTTTTAGTGATATTACATTGATATTCCAGTGATCTGAGTAGAAAGGTGTCAAACACAATCGTAACCTAACCACGGTTGATTCAGGCATCTTGTACTGCTATTATCTTCAAATTTACTTCTTAGATATGTACTCCTGAAAACAGTAATTGAGAACTTTGCCTCGTAGATAAATAAGTAACTAACTAAGTAAGTAAAATATCTCCTTGAAGCGCTACATATCAAAACAATCAGACAGCACCGTTCTCAATGTCGAAATAGAAATATCTTTAGCTGTCGTTTAAACTATTCATAACTAGATCACGTTGTAGAGACGGTGGCAGGTTGATCCAAAGCCTCGGGCCGGCGACGGCAAAACTCCTGTCACCCGGTCACTAGCTGTTTCGTGTCCGCAGCACCGTACATGTCATGACATTGGCTGACCGCAAAGCACGTCGACCGGTCTCAGACACGAGTCTGCAGGTAGACAGGTGCTTGTCCGGACAACGACTGGTAGACTATGCACGCGACCTTGAACACGATGCGACGTCGAACTAAGCCAGTGCAGCTGCTGTAACACTGGCTTGATATGGTCGCATCTTCGCGTGCCATAGATGAGTCATGCGGTGGTGTTTTGTGCTGACTGCTGACTGCAGCTTATGTAGAAGAGTGTCCGACAGACCATGTAGCAGTGAATTGCAGTAGTCCACGCGGGAATATATAACTGCTACACCAGCGTCTTCGTTGTTTACGTATAGCGGGTAAATAAATACAGAGTGGTCCATAATAAGTGAGAACCGGTCACTATTTTGCCTCTAACTTCGTCAAATACTAACCGGTTTAAAAAAATTTTTTTACTTAGGAAAGAACAACAAATGTGCAACAAGAATCATGTAACAATTCCAGCCACACCTTAAATATGTTGCTTCACTACCTTGGGAAGTGTTAGAAATCTATCTTCATGCTGTTATTACAAAAGATGCTACTTAAAAGCATATCATGTGTGTTAAAAAATTAAATGTTCCATGTCATATGGCTGAATAGATATTGATACTGTAACGGCAGTTGATCACAGCATTTATTAGATGCCGAAGACATGCTTAAAGATGCCAGCGCCACTCATCAATTGCACTGTCAATAATGTTCTAGTCAGTGCCACTGTGCTACGCCATGCACGTACTTCAGTTCATTAATAATAACAATAATAATAATAAACAGATTTATATATCGCCATAAGGTCGTAACTTCAGACGCTGATAAACTCGCTGCTGGATGACACCCCATAAATTGCAGTGGACCAGACTGACTTCCGAAAAGTTAGACTTGGTAGAGTGAAAAGGGCTTTGCTTGCTCAAAAATTTGTACAGTGACGCATGCTCAGTGTGCAGAGGGGGCCTGCTTTAACAAAAGATCTGATGTAACTAAGCTAGATCAATTATATTCTGTACATGGAAAATTAATTCAGATTTGCACCATATTTGAACGTATCAGTGATTTCACAAGGTAGTCCAGCAACATATTTAAAGTGTGGCAAAATACGTATGTGAGTCGCGCTAAAAATTTATTCCCCTTTCACATAATGAAATAATTTGGCAAATCGGTTAAGATTTGACAAAGTTAGAGGCAAAAATGAGACCGGTTTTTACTTTTTGGATCACTCTAGAGCCGTAATGAGCTCACGTCGATCACCGGATAGCTATGCTGCTGCTGCAGGCAAGTCAAACCACGCGCAGCATCATTTCAGCCCGATTTCGTACTCGCCAAGACGTGAATGCTAATAAGAACTAATTTGCAAAAAAAAACATAAAAAATGCTACTCTGCGAATGTTCAAATTACTGAAATTTGCATTCACCGTGACAAGTCGGCGAAACTTTGCATCCATCACAAAATGATTTATGTCTTGCGACTGTGGTATGAAAACCGTCGCCAAGAAGTAAACAGCAAAAGAAAATAATGCATTTTACATCATTTTGTCGAATAAACGTCATTTTGACGTTATAAACCAGGTTAGTACTTGGATGGGTGCCCGCTTTCGGGCCGGTAAACCATCTGGATATATAACTTGCCAACTAGGCCGACTCAGCCTGCCCTCCCTCCGGGGTCGGTAAAATGAGGACCAGCTTCGGCTGGGAAGTAAACAGACATACCATGCGATGCACTAGCCCCATGTCCGTGGTCTCGCAGTATTAGCTGGTGTCAAACTGAGGACTACAAAAACGGAGATTAGCGCCGCCCAGTGGGCCCATGTGGCTTGGGAATGACTTTACTTTTTATAACTTACTTACTTACTTATCACAAAGAAATACAAGCATAAACTTGCAGGTTTGAAATTAAACAACAAAGACATTTTGAAAGTTTTTGGCTGACTTGGCTCCCATCTTTTGAAACAAATTACCGCCTCCGGCAACTAGTACATTATGAATGTAACCGAATAATAATAATTGCTATACTGTTTTAAATATTGTGACCAAATTGTGTGAGTACGATTAGTTCAAAGCCGTGCACTGAAGGAAGTATTTTTTCAGTGACATCGACACTCGTCAGTAATTGCGTTAGTTGTGTGACGCGACGGTGCACATTGTGCTGCAAGCAGAGTTGCATTCATGGCACAGCACGCGGCTCGTTCGCCTATTGCATCGGCTGTCATAAATACGTATTTCGCAAGAGTTTAACGTATAATCAGCAGTTTTGCACAGCGCAGTCGCGTGACAGACAGACAGACATACCACGCTACGGGATCATCGTTCGCAATTAAAATCCAATAAACCGCATTATGCACGTTGTAGGTCGACGTTCGGTGCGACCTAAAAAGGTTAAACCAGGTTACATCTATGGCATCGAAAATATCTGTTGATGACTCACAGTTCCCACTTCACGGCAATCGATTAGCTTTTTCTGGTGAGTGTTCTCACCTGGGTCATGTGCTAACTTCTAGGCTTGATGATAAATCCAATATCCTGAGCAGGAGGAATTCTCTATGTGGTGAAGTTAATAATGTTTTGTGCTCTTTTTTCAAAGTGTGACCCTTTGGTTAAGTCAATGTTATTGAGACTGTATTGCAGTGATTTGTATGGCCGTGTATTGTGGGACTTGTCTCACTCTTGTATAAGCTTAGAAGATATTGGTACTGCGTAGCGCGAAGGCTTGAGGCGTGCTCTGGGTCTACCACGTTGCGGGCTCTTGTCACTGACTCGTTACCGCTCAGAGGTGAACTGATTTGTCAGATGGCTATGTTTGTTTCGAAATGCGTGTATAGCAAGAGTAGTATTGTGAATTTCGTTTCTCGGCATGGTGTGTATTTTAGTGTGGTGAATTCTCCTATTGAGCTGAACACTCAGTTGTGCTGTTCACGTTTTGACTTGCTACTCTATAGGCTCACTTCTATTAATAGAAACTTGGTGCAGCGCAGAGTTCCTCTCCAGTCAGCTGTACACTGTTCAGCAGTTGGTGTGATTCGGGACATGTTGTGCGTTAAAAGCAGACAGATGATGATTCCTGGCTTTGAACGTATGGATATTGATTTTATGTTGAGTCTATGTGTATTTTAGCCGCCGGTAACAAAGTTGCCAGAGGCTATATGTTTTATAAACGGTTCTTTTTTTTAGTCAAACATCCAACGTGTGACCAGACCGCCGATAGCCGCCGGGTAAATAGTATACCGGTGCTTAGAACCTATGCGTGGCACAAATAATTCGTATAGACATATCCATTAGCCCTCCCATATTTTTCACAGGGGGTCAAAAAGTGTGAAATGATGCCCCGTTTTCGACCCTATACTCGCATTCCACGCGCTCTGATTTGAAAATGAAGTCAAAAAGATCAAAAATCTAAAACAATAGTGTGTAGCGTCGATGTCTGGGCTCTCATCTGCAGCAGACCCCGTGCAGCTAGGGCCCTTCAAGTCTGAGATCCATTTGCCCAATTGGGCGACAATTGGACAAACGGTTGCATCGCTCTAACTCAGCCTTACGTGGACAGATTGCGTTTAGAAAAGCTGCGAAATTATCAAAACGCACTAAAGGTCGAATCCAAGATGGCGGACGACGCCCAAATTTTTAATATAGGGACCCCGATATCTATGGATAAAGCTAGAGACTTCAAATTTGGTGTGTGCATCGACTACGAAAAGTAAGTTTGACGGCGTGCAAAAACTAGGTCAAACAAAGGGTTCAAATTTAGCATGTAAGCAGACGGTAAGGGTCAGAAGATAAGCAGCACACAAGTAGATCAAAAGCGGTCAAAATGTAGGTCTCATTGACCCACTTTTAAATTTTGGAATTTCGTCTATGTTTCCGGAATGGCTAAGCTGCAGACTTCAAATTTGGTAGGCACATTGCCTACACAGAGTACTATCTATAAGTAAGTAAGTAAGTAAGTAAGTAAAACTATATTATAGTGCGCCATAAAGCTAACCTAGCCAGCTTAATCTGCCGCACTCGTAGTGATCAAACCGTTGTGCTAAAACAAAAATCCAGGGTAAAACTAGGATTGAAGTCCAAAAGTGCAGTGCAAGGAAAGGTTAGACTACGGAGGGAAAGAGTTAGAGAAGAGGTAAGTTTTGAGGCGTGAGTGGAAGGAACTGTGAGAGAGGTGAAGAAGAGGGCGCGAGTTGTTGCCAGCAGTTACCGCGCTATTGACCGGAGTGTCACAAGGTGGATCGTGGTGACCATGGTGGAATGGAGTTCGGAGGTAAGATGGGAGCTTGTTCCAAAGACGGGGTG
>Ga0126335_1002320_pt1 | contig 11327 bp, 5 predicted proteins | sample OlaspJWI45metaG_FD_108409 | JGI IMG/M metagenome (GOLD analysis project Ga0126335, IMG submission 108409) | Marine gutless worms symbiont microbial communities from Oahu, Hawaii - Olavius sp. 1 OAHU.JWI-45 metaG | ecosystem: Host-associated > Annelida > Digestive system > Unclassified | place...
ATCTTTACTGCTGTACCTTTTGCTTGACCAACACAAATTAATCTTGTGGATGAAGATGCATCGATCGAACAATATTGTACTGAAGACGCTGTCTGGGGTTAGCTATTATGAACTTTTAGCTACATGTAGCAAGTACAGCATTGATGCATCTGATATGTCAGAAAATATTACCAAGAAGACAATATGGAATGTGTTTTCTCACACTGTAGATGCGGATTTGTGAACTTTTATTTTTCACTTTTGTATGATATATCATTTTGATTGTGTGTTTTTAGTGTAGTGTTTTGTGCTTTCAGTGTGCATGTTGCTGCTTTGCTGTTTCTATGGTGTAATAATAAGCGCTCGGCTTGCGCTGCTTGTTTGGGTTATAGTAGCTGGGGGGATACTTGATCGGCAACTAGCCTATCTGAGCAATAATTAAAGCATCTTTACGGCTTGCGACCGTCCATTATGTCGTCATCAACATCATCAGCCGCGTGTTCACTGAGACCCGAACTTCGGCTTTCTTCATAGATGTCTTCCAGATCTCCGGTGCTCACCACAGCTAAGCGCGATCGGTGATGGTGCACTGAGGGGTGTTCTAGCTGTGCCGTCTCTTTGTTGTGCAGTCAATTCAGTTTTTGATCGATACTTGGCTACTGCTCAGTGCTCACGCCTGCGCTGTACACGGCATAACGGGGGAACTTGGGAAGTGATAACTGCTTGAGTAACGACTAAGGACAAACTTACGCCTTTCATGTTCTCTCTGTGCTGTATATGTACGTGTAGCGCCCATATAGTATTTTCTGACTGGGACACCAGTAGGCCGGTATGGCATATGTACGAGTACGACGATATACAGTGAAATCCGTCTAGCCCGTAGACCTATGACGTTAACTTATACGACTCGCACGACATAACAGTTTTAAATACGACACGGCACTCCTTCGCTTGATAACAATTAAGCAACAGAGGGACGAACGTCCGGAGTGACGAATGTTCGGTTCGCCTGTTGCCAGGCCAGCCAGGTCTGTGTGCGGGTGTCACGCAATAGTCGATGTATGAAGGCTGAAGCAGGGCGTTCGTTCGTTGGCGTCGATTGCCAACGCGCGAGGGTCCGCCGTGCGTGTGTGGGCCGCGTGGCCTTGACACCGTTGACCGGCGGTACGGCTCTGTGTGGGTGCATTTGGTGCTGACGGTCGGCCGCGCCGCGCTCAGGGCTGAGTGGGCGGAGGTCGCCTAGCCGCACCGGCGGCGTCTCGTATCCAAGGACGTTTATTGCCTGCTCACTGACGCTTGTGCAAGTTGTGTTCTTAGACAACCCGCCCCGTCCCTCGACGCGTTGCTTTGCCGCCGACACTCGAAGTGTTAGCATTACTGACTGACAAGCCTATTATACACTGCCTTCATCGACACGACCCCGACACGATAAAGCTGTCGCCGTTTGAGTAAGTACAACTCTAATAAGGCGTAGTTTTCGCACATGCTGCGTGTTGGTTTCGTTGCGAGGCAAGCGATAGCAAAGATAGAAACACTCACTTCTACCGGCATTTTCAATGGTAACGTTCCACCCGCAGCATAATGCGGAAACGACCGGAGGACTGACTAACACTGACCCTAACCCTACGCTGGGGCATGGCTGCTTCTTACAATGGGCGGAACATCCTAAACATAGAGTTTGATATACCGATGTCTCAGCGGGTCAGCAGTCAGCACCACAGTGTCTGTCTGAACTTGTCCAGCCAGTCGCCAACCTTGAATCAAGGCAAAGGCTAAGGTCTTCATCAGCTTTAGAACCAACCGGTCGTGCCGTGCAGGCGCCGCCGCACGATCGGTGACCTTCGCGGTCGCTGCGCCACTGCACAGTCTGCCTGACTCACTACGCAAACTGTCGTCTCTTAATAACTTCAAGAAATATTTGAAGCCTCGCCTGTTCCAAATTTTACTCGCGCAACATAACAATTTGATGTGTTGCTTACAGCGCTATATAAGTTGTCTACTTTACTTACTTACGGGGTCGCTTTTGCTATCGCAGAGCGAGCGTTTTTCCAGGGGAGTTGTAGTGGACGTGGTGGGATTGTGTCTGTATAGTTTGTACCCTATGCGGTTGCGGATCGTGCGGTCTGGTGCGGGTCGCTTTGCTGTAGGTTTAAGTTACGACGACTTATGTACACATCTGCGACACATTAAAACAACTCTTGTTCGCTGATTGTACGTTCTCGACAAACTTTAATGATAGCGAAGCGTAGCATCTTCGTCGCTCGGAAGAGAATATTGCTGATACATTCTGCAACGCCGTTTTTAGCACCCGTCGTCGTAATACGCCGCTATAATAATTGCCATCTCAATTCCGTCCATTTGTCTGTCACACTCGTGGACCACGCCTAAACGGTTAAAAGTATCTAAATATAGTCTGCACCATACGATACAGTGATGTTTGAGCCTTTGAAGATTTTTCACGTTAAATTTCATACTCCATTGTCAGATTCAGAGGGTCATCCCAAAGAAAAGCGTTAATTAGCAGTAACAGTTATTGAGAGGTGCGGTGAAAAATAGCAATACAACCACGGGCGAAATGTTTTCATGCGCAGGATGGTATCATGCTGACTGCGAGGTTGAAATACACTGTGTAGTCTACACGGTTGACGTTTCAGTCAATTCATAAGCGAACTGAACTGATGTACTGGAGTCGATTCGTGGTATTTTGTTCGATAAAGTAGACCAGGCTGGCGATGTTGAATCACGGATAAACGGCAACGGGCAACAGTCGATGTTGTTGACTGTGGCTGGAGCCTCGTAGCTGTTTGTTCTGCGGTCGCTTTTTATCGGGTTTCAGTGTTTTCACAGGACAGATTGTTTGCGTGACACTGCAGCACGCCGGAGTCTGATGGAAGACCACCGGCCAGGCTTACCTTGTTCTCGGGTCTGTATAGACAAAACGCCACGCGTCAACCCTTCAGACTATCCTGCAGGCAAAGTGCTATAAAATGTAGCCGAAAACAACGCGACCGAAACAGAATAAAAAATCGTCAATAATTTTCATTTCATTGAGTGACAAGAGCTCAGCTGTCGCCGAGATAGCGCGCGTCTTCGTGGTCGATGCACATCCCGGCTATAATCGACTCGAAACCCCTATCGTAGACACAAACACTGTGTATTTTCACGGTTCTACGACGTTGTAGTACCCTAGTGTGAACCCAGTTGTGGGACTTCATGATACCCAACCATGAATCCAAAGTAAGACGTTATGGTAACCTTGTTGGTACCAAAACGTCCCAATTCTGGGTTCAGACTAGGGTACCACAACATCAGACTTGGTACCACAACAATCTTCAAGCGACAATGTGTCGTGTGGTGCTACCATATCTCGATATCTTGAACGGTTTTGGCGTAATCCACCATCGTGACAGACGGACGGAATTACGATAGCCATAGCGGCGTCTTACACGTTAGACGCGCGCCAAAAATAGGATCACTGATAATTTGAACAGGACGCGGGTCTCGATCCGTTTTGCCGTTTTTGCACATCTCAGCCGCGCAACAGACAGACACACCACACATACAGACGTTGTGCATTTGATTCGTCCTGAACAGGTTAAATCGACGAGCATGGCGTGCCGGTCATCATCATCATCATCATCAAGTTTCTTTAATAATACAAGTTGACAAACGCAACTATGATTACAAGTGAGAGAGATTGGCCAAAGACTGACTGCAGTAGAGCGATTTAAAGACGGAAGGCAACATTGTCATGCTGTACAGCGTGGTGTGGAGTGGAGACCTGTGTGATAGCTGTGCGATTGCGACCTTCAACCGTACGACCGCCTCAGTTCGCAGTAGGCCTAAATAATGCCATAATTTATGTGCGACCAGCAATGTTGTGTTGAACGGGCACGAGGCGACTGGAGGGGATCGGGAGAGAAGCATATTGGGCGCTTGAAGAATGCTATATATCATCGGACGCTGTGCGATTATTGTCCTCGTTCTCTGCAGTGTCATCTGAGCGATCCGATCTCAGCGATCTGCTCGCGTTTTTTCCGCCACCTGACATGTTCGGAGTCTAGACCGATTTGGATAACCTGTTACGAAGGTGTTACATGCGTGCATGTGTTTGGAACAAGTTTACATCTTTCTTTATACAGGTAGTTTGACAGCAACACACGATGTTAATTCGTGTGTCTGTCCATCCGTCCGTCCGCGTGCTTCGGTTGAGCAGCGACTGCGACGTAATAAAGACGTCGGCGACAAATCCGTAACAAGATACGGTGAAGTCTGCTGCGACAAGTCGTGTCGTGTCGCGCCTCTAAATTTAGGTTGGGCTTTGTCAGATTAAAGTGTGATGATGACGATGATGATGATGAACGGATAGACAGCGGAACACATCGGTATGATCGTTTTGCTCGTTCGCGTCAGACATTTAGACATTTTAGATTGGACAGATCACTGTCATCTAAGCTTTTTAGAACGGGACCATTGCTGACGTCGTGTGCGGTGGCGCCGCCTGTTATGAGTCACGGCAACTTGCTGACTCACGCATACTCTACATGACTATATATTTTCTCTCCCCTTCTCCGCCCACTACCCGCCCCGTTTCGTATTTTCCTCTCACAACTACGTGTGGGCCGGTTAGCTATAGTGCTTTATCGTCGCTGCTGTGTACCGGCGCACAGGTAAGCAAGGTATTATTGGTGCGATGTCACCTGTAGCGTCTAGTGTTTCCTACCGGGATGTTTGCTTGTATCTTTTGAAAGCAACGCGGAAGCTAGTCGAATGTACAGACACTTTGCTTTTCTGGCATGTTGTGCAGTTCGTATTATAACTGTTTGATACGTGAGTACAGTGAGCATTGCGATATTTGTCGTCTACTTTTAGCTTTACTGCATGTATTCTGTTAATAATGCAGCAGGTGTTACAGTAAACTCAGTAATTAAACGAGTACTAAATACTACGAGATACTTTGTCAAGTTACGTGTTGGAATTGTTTCGCCTATTTGCAGACTTGTGTTTGGCTGGGAACTATATGAAAAGGAATATCAGCGCATTCCATAGGCCAATTTAGCCCAGGAAGAACTTTTCTCTTTTATTCTTTTACTCAGTCGGGTGGGATATGTTCGTTTGTTGACAGACCGGAGGTGGCACCGTGTCGCGCTATTATTAACCAGCACCTGCCGACCTATAGTACCAGCTGATTGGCTGTCGAACATCGGCAACAAATGACGTCATTGTCAGTTCCGGTCAACAGCGGACGCGCGATGCCGCAGGAAGTCTACCGATGCGGTGATGATGGAGAGCGGCAGCTCGTGCTACTCGTAGCGGTACCCGCACCTCAGTCGAATTGCGTCGCTGAACGCACGACGAGCACGCGTGAACCACTTGTCGAAATGTCGTCGACGCAGGTTGCTCAGGACTTGACGACACGACCGTCGCGCTGTTCCAGCTTTGAGCTACAGACGAATGAAGGACTCTTGCGTGACAGGACGTTCATAGATGACGACCGTGCCGACAACAAGTTGGGTGTCCCTACGACGAGGAATCCGGGGTTTGGAACGTCCAAGTCGCCCAAGTCTTACTGGCTAAGGCGTCACTCGGACTCGGTGTTCGCGGGTGTCGACCGTGTACAACACAACGACGAACCGGTGTCGTCGGTGGAGCACGCGCCGCGGCACGGCAAGGAGCGAACTGTTTCAGACTCGCATTCTACGGTCAACGAGTTCGATGTCTGTCGGTCAGCACTGGCGGACAGCAGCAAGCCACTAGCGCAACGGTTCCAGTCTATAGTCGTTGGAATACGGCAATACGGCGAGTCAGACGACGTATTCGACGAAACACCTGCAGTTCCACTTACGTATCCTCGCAAGGACGTGGACTTACCGCATACCCAAGAACTGAACAACGCACAGCTAGAACACCCCTCGGTGCACCATCATCGATCGCGCTTAGCTGTGGCGAGCACAGGAGATCTGGAAGACATTTGTGAAGAAAGTCGAAGTTCGGGTCTCAGTGAACACGCGGCTGATGATGTTGATGACTACATAATGGCAGACTCGTCGGCGTTCGCTAAGTTAGAAGTGAACGAAGTCGGTGAGCAGCAGCCGCAAAGCGACACCATTAGATCTCTCGAGTTCAGCGGCAACTCGTCCGGGCGGTTTTCCGAGGAAGCGACTAGCTATGAGTACGACGACCGGAAGCTGATGAACGGAGAAACAGGACTGGCGAGACCGACAGCTGCCTGTACGCGCACGACGATGCGTCGACGCACGTCACGCGTAGAACGGCCTCCGCGAACATCGGAAGCTACCGACGCGTCATCTGGCAGCGGAAAAGTTCACCGTTGCACCGTGTGTCGGCGGACTTTCTCCCGCAGCGACATGTTGGAGCGGCACGCGCGCCTGCACACCGGAGTCCGGCCGTATGCTTGCCGGCTGTGTACACAGGTATTCTCACGGTCCGATCACTTGACGACGCACTTGAGAACGCATACCGGTGAGAAGCCTTACGCGTGTCCTCGCTGCGCGTACACGGCGTCGCGCCGAGACATGGTCACGCGTCACCTTCGCGTTCATCAGTCGACGCCCGCCGTTGACGTCGCTCTGCCGGTCTCCGGGGTGGTCGGACCGCCGCGACGACGCATCTACCGCAGTCGCTACAGGGAACGGACGACACGGCGACCGGACGTCAACGACAGCGTAACCGCCGTGTCGCGTACCTGTCCGCAGTCGGCGTCACTCGATGTGCGATCTGGGGCTGATGTGCGGCGTGTGAACGGCGGCGGTGGCGACACGGCGATCTGTTGGCCACGTGAACCGTCGTCACCTCCAGCTTCTCGACGGCGCCTGGAACACCTCCAGGCACTGCACGCGCTGTCGCGGTCTGTCGTGGCTCGTGGTTCTACCGGCAGCACGGACTCGTACAGCAGTCCAGGCTGCCTCAGCGCCACTGACGTTTTCGAGTTTGCGGTGAGCGGTAGCGGCGGTCTTGAAGGAAGTCCTGACGTATTTCGATCACCCTCAGCAGCTGCTCGCCAGTCTACCATATTCCTCTTCCCGTACGCCGCCGCATCGGCTGCTCTCTCAGTCTGTGACCGGGCAGACTCGTTTTGATCTTCTGAAACCTGGTTCTCATCTCTTACTCATCTCATGCTGCTGCCATACCGGTGACTATCTGTCATCATTATTTTCATGAGTCATGACTGGAACAGGTGCTAACTGCGTGATGGCCTACTGTAGAACAGAGGTGGTATCTTGTGAAATCTGTGACAGAAGACTGTGTGTACTAGAAGTAACGTCGTTGTTTCGTGATAATGCTGTTACGTTGTACATTTGTGAGTTCATTTTGTGTCAGTTTATTTATACCCTCGTTTGCTGCGACATCGTTAGCCATTTCCTGCCATTCCAGACTAAATACCAAATCGTTCTGTTTCAGCCATCACACTTAAGGGGTAGCAGTCAACTCGTCCCCCTGTTAGGTCGTTGAAACTCGTTAGAGTTAGGTGTGCCTTGAGGCAGATTTGTCTGTAAACCCACTGAAGTACTGTTATATATACTGTCCCAATTGTCCATCTCATACTCGTTTCATCTTGTAATGTGTAACTTCTGTATACATCGAAGTGAACCGGTGAGCATGAGGTATTGATAGTTGTGTGTGTGTAATGTGTTGTTTTGTGACGTCACGTGCACCTGCCTCTATCACTGTCAACATATCACTTGACACGTTCCGGTGAAGAGCACTCAGCAATCTCTCATTTCTCTCGTTTGTTTGCTTGTAATTATTCTAATCGTTCACCTTGCCGGGATAAACTGATACATCAGCTATTGTCAGACTTTCCCATAGAAATTGAGGTGTTTCTTGTTTTCTTTCACAGCCTTACCAAGACCCAATTCTACCGCTTCCGGAGAGGCATGCTATGTATTTTTGTCGCAGACCATTTTGTGTTTTATTTTTGAGTCACACCACAGGCAGCATTGTTGGGATGCTCGGTTAGTAGTGACAATTTTTTTCGTTTTTCGTCCTCCAAATGTTGGCGGCTTTCTGCTGTCATTATCATTATTATACAGAAATATGCTGTTCATGCATATGCCCCACATGGCCCATACGCCTTTGTTAATGCCAGCTTTCACATTTGACTACATGCTATGTCTCTTTTGCTTGATTTTGTTAATATTCCAACCCTTCTGTCTGTGCACGTGGCACTTCGTGGACCGGATACAAAGCAGCTGCTGTGGCTGAGATTTGGTGAGAGTTATCTTCTGCGACTTTGCAAAGTTTGCATTACGATTGCCAATGAAAATCTCAAATTCTCAATTGTTAGCTGTAAAAATTGTCCCCGAAATCACGTGTAATGTGCCAAGTGGGACCTTAAGCCTATGCTGACTCACCGTCGGTGACCTTACTTGAATATATTTCGTTTTCTAGGACCGTCAACCTGCTACCATTCATTCTCAAAATAGTTACCTTGCAGTTACATTAATTCAGTTGTCGTTCCATTTATTGTTGTTTAGTAGACATGGCGTAGATGAGGGAAATGAAGAGAATGAGTGAGATCAAAGCACAAAAAGATGATGAGGTTGAGGTTAAGGTCAACGTACACGTCAGCCTATGTCCAGGTGTAAGTTCTTCCGACACTTGGGTGTCCTGAGAGAAAATAATAATTAGTAACTACACGTCATAATTTCTTCTCCCGCCGGAGCAGCAGCTTATCAGTATATTATGCCAACTTGATACTTTAGTTTGTACTTAAAAATCATCAGCTTACATAGGCAATCAACAATGTACACTGCGTATCCGTCTTTGTAGACCTCTTGACGCCAAAGGCCTTCAGTGTCTATCCAGTAACCCGGCTTTGTCTGGATTAACGGACAGTACTGCACTTTCTTTTATAGGAGTTGTATTTTGCCAGGTTATTGACATAACGTGTAACTGAGGTTATTGACTTGCTTGTTTGTTACGGTAACTGTTTGCAATGTCGACAATCTGTCTCGTATACATAGTTGTGTATAAAATTGTTTGTTCGTTGAAGAAACTGTGTTTGGTATTTGATACTGAGGATAATCTTGATAGATAAAAGACTGCGTTAGTTGCCTATCGTTGTTGTGTTGTTTGGTGAAGTTGAACTCAACGTGTCTAGTCGAATTATTCGTGTATAATTGTATATAAGTGTTTTGTACAGCAATTGCATCTGCATGTAGTGAACTGAATAAGTGTACATTGTCATTGTAGGCAGCTTGTTGTTGCTGTATCACGCGTGTAGAATAAGATTCAGAGAGTTGAACAAACTTTTTTCATTTTGCGTCATTATTGGGGATTAAGGCAGATTTTTGCTGTGTAGGCTGGGCCCCTTATCTGACTTTTATTGCACCATTCTGTTTTTGAGTAATGTCATTATGTCAGTGAGTTAGAATATTACGGTCTGCTCTTTCAGTCTGTGTATGGCCAGTTCCACATTACAGTTGCCAGATTATAAAGTTTAAAAATTTCAAGTTAACATAATGTTACAGCATATAGGTCAGAGCAATATAAATGATTTATCAACACGAATTAACCGTCAATTTTGAAACTTTACTGAAGTCATTGTTTGATCCCCTTGTGAAGCAGCAAAAGTCTGGAGGACATTTCTAAAAGACAATCAGGAACTGTATGCGTGTATGTGTTCGCTGTCAGCTCTGATATGGTCGATTCTGTGTCTCTTGTGTTAGATCTGTGTGTGATCCATTATGGTAAGTGATTTCCCGTAGCGGTGTAGGTGAAGTTTCACAAACTGCTATACACTTAACGGTCCCGGCGAATGAAGCCTAAAGCTGAATAGGCGCATGACAGAGCCAGAGATTATGTGTAGGGGGGAGGACCCGAGCGCTGGGTGCGCGAGGGTTGAGGCGCCAAGTGGGGTGGGATCTGGGGAGGGGTGTCCCCTCCCCAGCCGATTAGGGAGTCTGTGGGAGCATCGTGAGCTGCCCCAGTGGGGTCCGGGGCAAAGCCCCGGCCGCAAACGCATTTTCTGCATATTGTAGGCCACAGAACGCTTCTCGTAGAAAGAAAAATTTGATTTTTTGCCAAATGTAAGTGCTTAGGCTTACTGGTCAAACTCAGTACATTACATTAGTCAGACTGATATTTGCATAGACAGTCAACTACGCCACTGCCCCAGTAATGTTACGGTTAAGTGTCTCAGACTACAAATGGTTGAACAACAGTGTTGCTGCGAGACCACCGACTAGCAATCAAGTTCAGCAGTATGAACCAATAATTTTTGTCGCTATCCAGACCTAGTGGGGGTGGGCAACTACTCCCCCATGGCTACGCCACTGGCGCATGGGCCGTTTTAACGGTGTTGGGCCTATATTCAAGCCCTGTTACTCAGCAGTCAGTATTATATGGTGTTTGTGTTCTGGGTCAACAATAAGCGTAGTGGGTGAATAGAGGAGAGTTAAGGAGGGAGGCGGTATGATGTGGCAGTATTGTGACTCATGATATTTGCCGGTGAAATTTGGGAGAGTGATGCAGTGTTGTGTAAAGTGTTATCATGTGTTGTGTATTCGGCCGGCTGACTGTTATGTTCTACACTGTGTCCAAAAAACGTCCCACATGGAACTGGCGCTAACTGTGTGAATGTTAACCGATCTTCAGGCAACACCTCTTTCATTCGACCATATCTGTAGTCATCGAACAGCCTCGAACTCAGTTTGCTCTACTACAAGATATATAGGGGGCATCGTTCAGAGTTAGGGACATTTACATGCAGAAGGATTTTTGGACAAAGTGTAGATGTATTGGGCGTATTTTCGTATGATGATGATGTTGGTAATCGGTTGTCGGTAATTCTGATTAGTGCTCGACAGTTCAATGTCGTATACATATACTGTGTGACATGTGGACACGTTCCATCTGTTTCATTGTGTACCAGCAGGCAGCGGAGCGTTCGTTCGTTGTACGCAGCTTGTCGGGTGTGAATTTGTGAACATTGTCAAGGGTTTAACCCTGTGTCTCTTGCAGTGCCGGCGTAAAGCCAAAGTGGCTGGCGCAGGTCGGCCGGACAATCATTTTTTGGCGTACGTCAGTGTTTCTAGGCATTGTGGCCCAGGCCTCAGGCCTCCCACCAAACACCTCCAGCCCAAGGATGTACATTTTACGCTATAAATGAACGAGCAGAGCAGGTCCGGTCCCCGACTTTTAGGATAATAATTTGAACTAGTTTTGCTAACATAGGGTGAGTGAGCAGTGAGTGAGCAGATGTTTAACGTCCCACTCGACACTTTATAGGTCATTTCGGGGACGATTTTTACAGGCCAGATGACCCAACCAACAGCGTCAAAGCACTGAAGGAAGCCAGTTGGCTACTGAGATAGGCTTCAGTC
>Ga0126335_1002321_pt1 | contig 11326 bp, 4 predicted proteins | sample OlaspJWI45metaG_FD_108409 | JGI IMG/M metagenome (GOLD analysis project Ga0126335, IMG submission 108409) | Marine gutless worms symbiont microbial communities from Oahu, Hawaii - Olavius sp. 1 OAHU.JWI-45 metaG | ecosystem: Host-associated > Annelida > Digestive system > Unclassified | place...
AGACCAGCCCCGGGACGCCAAATGTCCCGGATTTCAAGGTAAAGTCGAAGCAACGTAAATAGAAATAATGAAAATAGTAACAATAGTAATAATAGGCCTAGTATAATACAAGTTTTTACACTGTTGGATCGATTTTTATTGACGGCCTATAAATAACTGCCACCAGATTGCCTCAAAATGCACCAAATCGCAGATGGAATTCCACAAATTTTCCGGGGGTAATACCCTCGGACCCCCGTCCCGGACTGGGAAGGTGCAAAGGTGGCAACCCTAGAGATAAATAATAAAGAAATTGTAGTAGTGCCTCCTGTAGCATCTTCAGAATATTTAATAGTGTTGACTTGAGTGAAAAATAGAGGTGTCTACACGTTAGAGGTGCACGCTTATGTTTTAATTCTGCAAACTTTTAAACAGCACTTGTAAAACTTCAATAACAACCAACCAACAACTGTTTAACGGCCTTTGGTCTGGTACCACCCGGGTAGGCCGGTACCAGAAGAAACAACTCCTTTGGATTTTTATGGAGCAGGGGAAGATAATGGAGGCAGAGGCAGAGGCACCGACAGTCCGGGTGAGTGCCACCCCAACCGAACTAACGGCTCTCCCCCCCAACCCCCCCCCCAAGGGTTTTTTTACAGGCCGGATGCCCTTCCTGCCGCCCAACCAACAGCATCAAAGCACTGAAGGCACATGTGATGTGGAATGAAATTAAAATATATTTTACCTCGCGAGATTAATTTGTTTGAAAGGCTTGAAAACATTCCGCAGTGCATGCTGCAGTGAGCTGTGTCGTAGGCACGTGCATTGTATACTATAACTGTGCTATACTTTATTGGCAAAATGAAAGTTGATTGCTATTTTACCCAAAAATAACAGTCATTTCAACTGTATGGAACAGCAGATAGCGACATGTATGTACGTTTTGTGAGACTGCGTATATGCTGCCTAGCTGCATGCATTTGGCAGTATGTTTGTCAGTTGTGCAGCACAGTAGTGTGTATATTTGTACTTGTATAGGCTAGACCGACTCAGCTTTCCATCTCTCCGGGGTTGGTACATCATTTACATCATAAAACAATATTACAGACTGTACGCTTCATTACTGCGTTATTATGTTTGTAAGCTCATGTGGCGTTTTGTTGTGCCAAACTGAACATGAACACACTGCAGCAGCTCCATGTTTGTGCAGTTGTCTGTTACACTAGTCTGCTCGTCTTGCTCACATTTCTTTGTAAAAATTGCATGTCAATCGTTGCTACATTTGGGAGGTTGCAACGATTGGTAGGGTTGAAGCCTGGTCTCAAAGCTTTCGTCAGTGCTAATAGTTTAATTTATTTTTTTAAATTAATGAGTAATCAAGTTTGAATTTTGATTAAACACCCAGATTTGCAGTTTTACAAATCTGCCAAGTAAACTGTTTTTTACATAGTTGGTAAATGTTTTCATCAATTCTCTTAAATGAACCAGAATGTTGACGGTCAATGGAGAAAGTCATTCATGAGGAATAGATGTTTCAAGTATGGAGAACACTGTTTTTGCTACTCTACAATGTTTTGTTAGTAATTTGACTACATCAATTTAGCAAAAAAGTTCTCTTGTTAGTGGTGTGATTGATCATTGATTTGCCGACCCCTGTACATGTTGTGTGATCGTTGCTAAGCAGCATTGTTGACATGGTGATATTATCGAAAGAAACTAAGAGAGTTTTAGGAGTTAGGAGCAACTGAGATTATGGAGATTGCTGAGATTAGTTGCAGTAGTAGTTTTAGTAGTGGTGCAAGTTGTTGTTGTTAGCCTGCTGAAATGCACTGGACATACAGCAGATTTACTGGTAAGTGGAGGGAAAAGTGATATGCTGTCTGTCTGTCTGTCTATGGTGTCTATTCTTGACCGCCCTTAGCTACTAAACTGATTTTCATGAAAATCGTACAAATTGGCTTCCACCTACTCTAGTTTTGCATGTCAAAACTTTTTTAATTCCAAAGATTTTTAATAGAATTCTTTTGCAGTCAGACGTAACACCACAGTCCAGGCTACGTTGCAAATAAACGAATGAGAGCAGTTGACAGTTCAGCAGAGGTCATTTGGGACTTTGTCCATCTATGTTGATTGAAGTGATATGCGGTGGTATCTGATTTTGTGTCGCTGTTAGTTCAGCTGGGAAGTATAGAACACTATACTGTTCATTGTTGTATTTTGGTGCCTTGCTGTTTGCTTTCTGTGTCTGTCGCTGTTTATGCTGCCTCCACCAATCAAGTTCTGTTTGCTGATTTCTACACATTGCCACTTTTAATGTAGTATTGTAAGTTACTGTGCGGTGCCCTGTGGCATTTTTTATCATATGCATGAGATTTTATATAAGATAGTCATATAGTTAATAGTATATAATTCGTAGCACGTAGCCTGTAGCAGCAGTGGGGAAAGGCATCAGGGCTGCGCAGGGTAATTAGCAGTATATCGAAGGGTTGCAGTCTGTGCTTAAACCGCGGTGTTTTACTGAGCACTGGTTTATTTGTTCCGTTTACTTTTAGGTTCACGGATGGCAAAAATAAGCTGGAGGCTGGGTGGGTGACTGTTTTTTCTCCAAATATCTCAGGACTGAGAAGGCCTAGGAATGTCAAATTTGGCACAAAGGTGGCGTCTGGTACAAGGATGATTCACAAGTTTTTAATTATGGCAAAATTTGCAAAAAACGCCAAAAATAAGTCAAAAATGCCGATTTTCCAAAAACACTTGCACGGTGGCACCACTTATATGCAGAAACAGTGTATACGTGGCGCCACTGTGCGAGTGGATTCTCCACATGCTACCTTAGATAGTGCTGAGCACTGAGGACCCTGTAGTCACCTTACTTGTCTACTAATTCATGGTTGCATTTCTCTGTCAGGTGACTTATGAAGTGTTAAGAGCCTTGTGAATGAACTGACATCATGCGAGTGATGCGACACGGCTGTCATTGAGTTAGATAGCACAGACTTGATAAGACTTGTTTGTGAAAGACAATATTCTTGTTGTTGTTCAGTTGTTGCCTTTCTTCGATACTGCAAGTACGTAGTCTTGTAGCTGTTGTATTTCATAGACCAAGAGATTAGCATGTTAATATGTTGAGGAGCTTGAAGTGCAGACGTTGGTCCAATGGATGATGGTTCGTGTTGCGAGTTGCGTTACTGCTTGTCAATCAATTGTTGCATTTTTCATAGTTGTTGATTGACTTTGTCTAATATCTGCACTGTACTTTAGTAATGTTATCTGCACAGTGGACGCGTTAAGACTACTTTATATGTAGTTTGTAGGCCTGCTGTTCATGTGAAACTGTGGATGCACAGCCCGAGTTGTCAGTATTAATAAAACATTTTCAACATGATGTGCTGGCAACATGCACTGTACAACACAAGCAGTAGTTGCTAATACTCGATATACTGTCACTACTAATGTATTCGAGCCAAAAATGCCAAGGTATAGGTAGTGTTTGCTTCCTGTGCTAACAGTTTCATTTTATTGGAGGCTTTAGAAAGCTTAATTATAAATTTAGCATTGAAAGCGATATTTTCGTTATAATTAGTTAAATTTCAAACTTTCAAACATTAAATTTCACACTCCAACATCAAGTTTTTTTACTACATTCTGTTTCACATTTGTGCAAGCAATATACGGAAAATAGGCCTTCTATATAGAGCACACGGACAGTAGTACACTACCCCCTGTCCAGGCTACTCAATAGTACTCATAGCTATATTCCAGCTCATTAATTTCTTACAGTTTTGATCGAGGCATTTGCAGCAGTGGCTGTGTATCAGACTGTCAGTGTAAAGAAAACAAGCTAGATAAGAACAAAAAGTTTATTTCGTCACTCACTGTAACCATTGCAGACTGCTTATTAGACGTCTAGCAAGCAGCAACTGTGATATGGCACAGTGAGTCCACTCAAACAACACCAAGAAATAACGAGAACGTTGCAGTTAATTATACTGAAACTCGTTGCTCCCAGTCAAAAATCAAAACTATGCTACTCATATGCCAGATTAGCTGTGGCACAATTAATGTCATTAATGCAACATAAAATAACATATGTCTATTGAAATGTACAACAGACATGGTCAGTCCCTAGCCAGTCTGCTGATTCTACAGGGTGCCACACAACACTACATTACATTACAAGCATGCTACTTGTCAGTTGAGGCTGCAGCGAATACATGAGATGGTGATTCATGGTCATATTAAAAGAAACCCAAGAAACACTGTATTAGACCGGAGTCCCAGGCAATTCCCTCCACAGCTACAATGCAGCCTTCTCCAAATTACTTTAGCCACTTGTTTGGATTCAATTCAACAAGACGTGTTAGTAAACTAGGTAACTGGCAGATACAGAAAAGCAGCAATACGGCAAATTAGCCAATAAATCACTGTAGTAGTAGTAGTAGTAGTAGTAGTAGCAGGAGTAGTAGTAGATGAGAAGATCTCATCCAATCACTGGTGCAAAACACACTTTAAAATTAGTTAATTCTAACCCAAATACAACACAAAGAACTTATACAGCCATGCTACAAAATTACTAATTAAAGTTATCGGAGACAAAATGTAATGCAAGTAAAGCCTGATTTAATCACGTTTCACGACATCTGGCCATGGAATCGAATTGGTCTATTCCATAGATCTGAGGGCCCACAGGACACCAATCACTGCATGCACTAATGACCTTCTTCACTTGCGAGTCTGTCTGCTATGTCTGTCAGCAAAATCATAAAAATAATTTACAAAGAAGGGCAAGGGGGAGTGAGTGACACATTATAGGGGATGATTTTTACAGATCAGATGACCCAACCAAGAACACCAAGCACCGAAGGAAGCCAGATGGCCACTGAGATAAGCTTCAATCCCACCAGAACCACTGCCCCTGAATTTCACAGGCTGTGATCCAGAATCTGGAATGCTGCCAGCAATCTTTGCCGTAAAACAAGACTCGCAATAATAATACAAGGTAGCATCCGTTATCGCTGGCCCACCACGGTGCCCAGTGTGGTACTGACTGGTGACTGTTCTTACTGATCCGGATAGGGCTGACTGCAGTCTGCAATGGGCATGATAACAACACAAGAATGAAGACAATAACAATAATGGCGAAGAAATGGTGGTCAATTACTCTCCTGTTTCCACCAAATTCCCTCACTTGTCCACGTAGCTCAGTCTATGTATATGGAACCCATAGCAACTGATGTCAAATTCTAATCAATATCTTATTTGAAAATATATGCGTCAATGCATCAGAACCAACAATATGGTGTAAAATACGTTCCCCCCCACTTCTTTGACAATCCATATGGTGAATTTCAACTGCTTTTTGTGCATAAACACAGAAACACACCACAGGCAAGAACCCATTTTCCGTCTTTTCGCTAACCACTTTCAAATCCAATGCCTTTTATAAGTTTTCTAACCAGGTGCCCACCCTACGATAATGGCAATGATGATGATAACTACAAGAGCAAGCAATGAAAGACGCGATGTCTGTTCATCCATTCACAGTCCATCATGAAGCAATAGTCTTCAGCATCATTTCTTCTCACAAGGCTCTTCAGTATCCTGATCTGGTGATGACGGCACAAATATCTCAGCTTCCGGATTCAATATGCTCAGCGCGTCATGCTGAAACACAAACCACACATGCAGTTTAGCAATTTAATGTATATCAACTACTTCACAAAACAGTAGCATGGTACAAAAACTAAGATACACTGGAAACTGATGAAAAGTACATGTATGCAAAGAACAAAGAACACAAAAGCAAAAATCACAAATGCTCAACACATTTGTACAAAATGATGCGTGTTTTTACCTTTTTAAGAATTACTACTAGTTAAAGAGGTTTAACAAAACTGGGGATTCTTGGACTAAACTGACTATGACAGTGTAACAGAAAAGGTGAGAACTGTGTAAGAGACTAGCCTTTACCTTCAGGGTGGGCAGCGTGAATGCTGCCCAGCACCGAGGCCATTTATGTTTGTCCCAACACGCATTTTAAGACATTAGCAACTAGATGGCATTAGGTACTGAAAGCACAATAGCAAACTACAAAGTATAAAGCATAATAGCAAACTACAATTTTTTTTATTCACTGGGTGAACTTCAGTAGTATTATATATCACTCCTATATTTGAATGAATGTTATAAATGACAGTCACATTTCATTGTAAAGTAGAAACCGTGAAATTGCTCTTAGATATGACAACGAATAAAGTGGAACACGCAAGCAGCTGTGTTAAACAGAAACAACAAATAATTAGTAAACAAACTTCTCAGCCTGCAACAAATACCTTGGCTTTATCGTCATCAAGAGACACACAGTCCAGCTGGTGAACAAGACTTCCAACTTGTTCCTGCGTCAGACTCGACAGAAACTGCTCCAGTTCCTCAGCAAACCGGTCTTCTTCTTCAAAGAGTTCTTCAAAGCATGACTCAATAAATGCTTCTTCACACAGCTCCTGTATGCACTGCACAGGCAGACAGCCACACATACAGAGACATGTACACAGACAGATGCACAGGCACTTTGAGACATCGGCAAACACAAAGACAGTGGCAGACATCAAATGCTGAAACACTAAGCAAGGTTAATGAATACAACTGTTGTTTGGTGTTGTTTACAAGTAGTGGTGGGTGTGGCCACTGCAATGGCATCCTGTCACCAACTGGTCAAGCATTTGTGCCATGATTAAGGGACATGGCAATCAATCCATCAATGAACCAAGTCAACTTGAGGTGCTGCAAATGAGAAAAGCATAACAATGGTAGTGAACATAAAAACACACAAAAACAGACATAAAACATGACAGTTAGAACACACATGTAAACAGGAAAGATTTCAAGTTCATTGCGAAGACGTCCATGGCGAAAATATGTCACAAGTGCGGTGGGAGGTTGTTCCAAGCTTGATGCACAGCAAATGAGCACTCCCCGAGTGATGAGTGTGTGGTACAGCAATGGACAGCAGCTGCACCAACCTCAAACCAGTTCTGTTGCTGGCGATGGTGGTCAACATGATGAGTTTGGCAAGACAGGATGGCGCCTCACCACACAGACAGCGGTGAAACACTATGCATGTCTTGTATTGGACATGCAGTGTAATGGGTAGCCAGTCGTTTAACATGACATGATAGCGACAGGACTTGGAGACGAGTCGCACAGCTGCACTGAGAACAAACTGTAGATGTTAATGGTCATGAGCTGGAAAACCCGCAAACACGACATTACAGTAACCCATCCAGCTGTGCATGAGACTAGTGACAACAGTGTCCAGTGCATATGACAGCAGAGACTGCTTAATGGTCCCTATCTGCTGAAGTGCACTAAACAGGACGACAAGACATGGTTGATGTGAGTCATCATTGACATGTCACTGTCAATGTAGACACCAAAATCTCTCGCTGAAAGGAAAGTACGCTATGGAGTCTGGACCAACCTTAGTTAAACAGATATTGCTGCATTGTTTGTGGAACAGATGGCACGTGTGCATGTGCACATAAAGCACTTCATTGTTGTTCTAAATGTGGGCTGTGCCAGTGTGCCAGCCTGTATGCACTTGCTTGCTTATGATATTGTATGACATCTATGTGCTACAATATCTTAAGGTTGACAAATCTGCAACTGATAGAGTGATATCGCCTAATCTAATCATTATTTTTCACACAATACAGCTAGTTTAAGTTGTGAAAAATGAAGCAAAAGAAATTACACACCTTTGAGTCGAACTCTTCCATTTCTTCACCCATCCACATGTAGTCAGTAAAGTCCACATCTTGCTCGGTGGAACTTGTATTGTCGGTAGCTGACGGACTCTCAGTGTCTGCACCAGGAGGCAACTTCATTGTAAACACAGTGATGCTCTACGCGAACACCCCACACCATCTCATTGACATGAGACTGTTTACTGGGCAAAGCTGTCCAATATGTCCGGACTAGAAATTACAATATTTATGGCTTACAAACGCCAGGAAATATCACATATGAAGAAATAATCTACAGGAAAGCAGAAATTCTGAGTCTTCAATGAGTTCAAATGCGGCATGTTCGAACATGTGTTTGCATTAAGTTTCACACATGCTGAGTGTATTAAGTCTGTTGCAAACATTTTATTAAGTACTGATGTAACTGTATTGCCATACTGTCATCTGTTGCAAGCAGTGACACACTTTTTGTGTCACTTGTACTTTGAAAAATTATTTCTGAAGCACATTTTGTTAGTCATTGAACAAGCACCATGTATTTACAAACATTACTGAATGAGTCAATGTGCCAACTTCGTTGTCACGTACCGAGTGCGTTACTGTGCCTTGGCTGTGTTCTGTTTTTCAATCTGATCAATATGACCATATTTGAACCAAATATATATTTTATGACAGCAACTTTGTATTAGCAAAAAACTGACTTATAATTATCTATAACGACTTAGTCACAGCTGAGGTGCAGCATTTGTAAATTATTGGCTGCTACATTAACTATGCCTACCTCAGACTACTGTTACAATGTTACAAAGACAGAAAAAAATTAATTTTCTACCCTGCATGCATTCCGCAGTCACTAGTAAGTGCAAGAACTCTAGCTTTTCTGATATTTTTCCGAATTCTATTTGCTGCTAATACAGTTAAGGCCACATAAAAATGAAAAATTGGTGATCGTCCTTTTTTGGAGGAAGAGGCGAGTCGGGCAGGCGAGAATTTTTTTTAAAATAATTTTTTACAGGCGAATTGGCATGAAGAATGAGTCAATGAAACAACTAAATGCCTTGAAATCATGTCATTTTAGTCCAGGTGCGATATGAAGTGAACAACAAGTGATGTCAATGGTGAAAATACATGTACCGGTATTTATTATATGATAAAAAAATCTGGTAAAATACTAGAAGCAACTTCGTCGACAATAAACATTTCAGCACAAGCCCAAGACTAAACCCGGAGTCATTTAAGCGCAATTTTAACGGATTAAAAAAAATTTAACTTGAAAAAAAAATTAAAAATTGGGGTCGGGGACATTTTCGCCGGTCGGGCAGGGACGATCACCAGCTTTTTTATGAGGCCTAACGGACAAATTTTCTAGTGTTTTTCATCGCGATTTATCCTAGTTTTGTTAACATAGTCCCCATCAAAAATCGTCGTAATCATAAATCTTTCCATAAAAAAAGTTCAGCTAAATTTGCTAGGTGACGCCATTGTTCTATCTACTGCTTATTCAGTTTATGGACGCATTTCTGAACGTATTTCTCTCAAAATTTTCGTCATACTTGAACACTATCTCCATCAAAAATTTTCGCTAAAAATAGTTCCGCAGAATTCGCTAGGTGGCGCCACCGTTCCATATGCTGCTTATACAGCTTTTTAAACGAATTTCTGTGCATTTTCATCGTTTTTTAAAAAGAATGTACCCACCCAAAATCCCATGTTTTATACTTAGTCTCGCTAAAGTTGTCGCAGTTAGTAGTGACTTTGGATTGCATTTGCGGTAGAAAATTAAGTCTTTCCTGCCTTTCTAATATCGTTTGCTATCGTTTGTAAGTCGCGAAAATGGTAGTTTCCAGCACCAGACGTATTAGACACATTTACCGTTTACTGTTCGCAGCCGACAGAGGTTTATTGTAAACTAATGAACATAAAGATAATGTTATTTACAATGTTCAACAAAAGAGTATGAATTACGTACAGTAACAAAACGTAACAGAACAAAAATATTAGCCTAGGAAATCCAACAACCAGCATCCATCACGATTTGTTTAATCGTTCGCAATAATTTAACTCATTTATGCACAAATACACGACATATACACAATTAGCGAATAGGTCGTTACACTGTAGCACACATTAGACTGCGTATTTAACCATACAGTACCTTTAATTTATACGACCATAAACAATTACGTAAACATCCCAAGAATATTTAAAAGTAACGATTCCGATTCATGTAAATACCGACCTGTTTCGGTTGTAAAAACCACTTAACAACTCACAAGTTCACAGACGGTTTCGAGCCTTCGATTAACTTTCTCAACGCGTTCGTCGCAACTTCCAACTTCGTCCAGCGCGCGGTTGCAAAATGTTGAACGCAATGGAAGTGTAGTGTAGTTTGATCTATGGACCTATTGCTATCGCGATCGAGTGTGGTGCACCGCGCTTTCACCATGAGCGCGCAATTCGTGGGCAGCAAGACCAAAATTTTGAGCATATTTAAGACAACCGCGGTGCAAGCGTGGCGGAAAAAACGGCTCGGCGCCGGAGTGTTAATTTTTCTCGAGATTTCTCAGTCCCCTATACTTACGTACCGGTAACGTGAGCGTAGTGGTACGAAATTCATTAATGCATATCAAATATCCGTGTAGAACACGTAAAATGTGCTCTTCACTCATCGTATCAAACAAGGTCACAGATTTATGTCATAAGCACATAATCGTAAACTTTAACAAAAAAACTTCAGGTTTTGGCGACATCTGGCGATGATATAGTGAATGACAAAATATGCACTTACCGTCATTCGCCAGATGGAGATAAATGCTTTACTCTCCGGCATGGAGGACATGTGGAGCCCTGCGGTTTATTTTTTCAGAGACAACTAGAAATTAACTAAATCACTGAGTCCTTTTTTCTTCATTAGCCTATAATGCCGGCGTCTGATGTGTTTAGTTGTTGAACGTCACCGTTGTTGTTGCTATAACAATAGGCCTACTGACAGTCCATAAGCCTACTGCCTTTCAGGCCTACAGATCTACGGCATCATTTCACTTAACGAGAATATAGGTTCACAGTATGCGTGAAGTGTAAAACATTAAAATAATATAGGCCTCTTTGCCTTTAAACAGTAACACGGACAAAAGTACTGTATATAAAGGAGACATTCTGCGGAAGTGACTCTGACGGCACTTCCGCATAGTTCTATTGCAGCCGCCTATCGTTGTCTGTCATGTGTACATTATAGGCCTATTCTAGCTGAAGAACAAATGACATTTTATAACGGGGTGAATTATTCATAATGGCGGGAGATATTATTAACGACACCGCCAGAATCGTGCAAATTAAATTTCCAAAATGGGGGAATAGACAAAGTTAAGATCAGTATAAATATTAATTAGGTTTTGCCCATTTTTTCCGTTGATAGGAACGCAGAGGTCTGAAAGTCAGTATTCAATTTCTCAGACACCGCACACTATAGTAGACCTTGGGACGGACCTAGGCCTATATATGCATAGGCGGGCCTAGGCGGGGCCCACAAGCCACATACATGTATATCACTGAAATCGGCTGAGACGTTTACGCTCGACGTCAACGGAATTAGAAATGTACATAGA
>Ga0126335_1002322_pt1 | contig 11325 bp, 11 predicted proteins | sample OlaspJWI45metaG_FD_108409 | JGI IMG/M metagenome (GOLD analysis project Ga0126335, IMG submission 108409) | Marine gutless worms symbiont microbial communities from Oahu, Hawaii - Olavius sp. 1 OAHU.JWI-45 metaG | ecosystem: Host-associated > Annelida > Digestive system > Unclassified | place...
GTCACAGAAAGTGGGGTTAATCTCGAGGTCGCTGTCACAGAAAGTGGGGTTAATCTCGAGGTCGCTGTCACAGAAAGTGGGGTTAATCTCGAGGTCGCTGTCACAGAAAGTGGGGTTAATCTCAAGGTCGCTGTCACAGAAAGTGGGGTTAATCTCAAGGTCGCTGTCACAGAAAGTGGAGCGCATGCATTTGTGCTCCCCTCGGACAGTTTAATTGCAATCTTTCTTGTCAATTTGCAGTTTGGTTATACGTTAATATTTTGTGTGTGAGTGTTGTTTTGTAATTTGCATTGTGCTATATTGTTGTTTGTGGCTTTTCTTGTTGGTTTAAAGTGTACACAAATGCCATTTATCAGTAGTAGTGCATGGATGCAACATGCGATGTGTCTTTGCATGTATTAGTGACGATCGCAGCGCTGACGTATTTCGGGAGAAGATTGAGAGTGCAACGCAGATGAAAGCCGTTCTTGGAGCTGATCCGCGACCGAATTGTCTAATTATTGATGAAATTGATGGAGCTCCTCAGGTCTGTCCCACACTCTCGAATTAATGCTTTCGTGCAAAACAAAGTAAGCACTGGACTACGCACAGTTTTGCTTATTGCTGGTTTACAAAAGTTAGACTAAAAATGTAGAAGAACTGTAAATTTGCCATTCCTTTTTAGTGTTTACATAGAATTCCACTATCTGGCTACATTGGGTAAGGTTTAGTGTGCTGACACTAAGTGCCAATAAAACACTGTATTCGATCACAAATTGAATATAGCACATTACGTACAAAATGTCATCAGTGTGGGTGTGTGTAATATATGTTTATGAAATGTATATGTTGATTTTTTTGTATTTTGCGCAAACAGTTGAAGTGATTTCTTGCTGGAGTATCATTTATTACTAGTTGCAAGTGTCAATTGCAAATGTAGCATTTGTTCTTGATGGTTTGTGTAGCCAGCAATCAACGTTCTTCTCTCTGTAATCAAAGATTCTGATACATCGTCGGCAGCAAAAACTGCTCGCAGGAAACGAGCGAATGCAAGCATCCTGCAACGCCCAATTATCTGCATATGCAATGACTTGTATGTCCCGTCACTTCGACAGTTGCGACAGTCTGCCTTTCTTGTGACGTTCCATGCACCATCGTCAATTGCTCTGTCTGGCCGACTACTGGAGGTTTGGCTTTGAATTCATCGTTACCTATTCATGAATGAATAGAAACCTCTTTCAGTCCAGTTCTATCGTATAATATATATAATGCAAATATTTGAAAAGTGGAGCATTTCAGCAGTCGTATGGATACGCTGTGTGAAGATAATTTTTTTGAATGTCATTTGAATAATTGTGTGACTCTTCCATTGAGAAGTATTACAGTATGTTACAGAGCTGTTTATGTTTTCATTCAGTATTATTGTCTCTGAGATGCCAAGATTGTACTGCTGGAACTTTAAAGCATCTTGTGCTGTTTGTTTAATAGATTTTGTGTTTTTTAATGCTGTCCTCATTTTTGCTGAAGTCGTATATCTGGTTGAGAATAAACATATAAAACCGTGTAATTAACTGAAAAGACAATGAAAACACTATATGTGCAATGTTTACTTTTGACATTCTAGTACCACTGACTAGCGCCACCTGTACCGGTAATTTTGCGGTTGGTACTCGGTCGCTGCTGGAAAGCTCTCTATCAGCCCGCTGCTTGTTTATGTGCTGCTTGCCTGGAGTGCGATATGTGAAGGATTGTTCTTTGCCCGATAACATTACTTGTGGACATGTTGCACCCCACATTTAAAAGTGCCTTTATAATAGTCATGAGCAGAGTGTGATTGTGGCTCGACACTGGCAGTGGTTGCCTGTCCAGGGTTGGCTGTCATATCCATGGTTGCACTGCGGCAGCTGTATTATGTAACCGTCCGCTTGTCGGCCCTGTGCCAGCGGCATGGCGGTCAAACAGACGGTCAAGATAAGACTTTTTGTAACATAAATAGTTTCATATCTGGTGCATTATCACTGTGTTAACCTGACGTTCACCAAGAACAACTCCATTACATTTAGCAAGTACATCAGATGCGAGTAGAAGATTATAACTTTATAAGTCTCAAAAATAATTGAAAGTGGCAAGTATGTAGATCTGATGTGCTGGTGCTTTCTGAATGATGACAATACTGCCCCATGAGTGCTCACTGCTACTGCAGGCACGAATGGTTCATGCTTTGCCTTCAGCCATGAACTTGTTATTCTGACAGAAAGCAGTTTGCATATGATGCCAACTGCTTTCTGTCATAAGCTGTTCTGGTGGAAATTGCTTGCCATGTGTTTTCCATCAGAGCAGTAGGGCAGTTCTGAAGGAAAGTATCCCTGCATAAAGAATTTTATGCTTTCCGATGATGTGATAGCTTGTCACCAGAGCGAAAGCAGTGATGGACTCATTTCTGATGGAAAGCAGTAATCAATTTTGATGATAAATAGTTTATTGTGCATATTATTTTTAATTTTGTCAGCATTATATGTGTTGCACTAAAGTCTTGCACCTTGAAAAGTTGCTGGATATGTGTTCGCCTCTGAAGTCACGACCTTATGGCGCTATAGAAGCTCGATTATTATTATTATTTTATTATTGTTCACCACACTCTGGATTTCAGAGGATGAACTTAACAGTTATACGTTCTGCTTTAGCACAGCTGCTGGTGGTTGTGCATCTGTTGTTATCAAATTTATGTTACAGTCACACAGATAGGCAGGGATGTGAGTCTGAAATCCAACAGATTAGAAGATGTGCTCATGGCAGAAGTGGATTCGAAAAAGTTACGATAAAATAAAAATCTCGCATTGTTTTGTGGACAATACAAATGCAAAAATAAATTTAGCACATTTTATTTTGAGAAAAAATGTACAATGATTGGAGATCAGTTATTGACTTTTTAATAGGGAGGTTATGGAATCCAAATCTTATACTGTTTTTAATAGGTTTTGTGTTTTTTTCTTTTCATTTTTGTTGAAAGCATATATGTGTACTTATATCATTACCCATTTCTTGTTAAACAGACCACAGTACTGAACGTCTGTCTGAGGATGACATTGTAATCATTAGAACCAAATTGTGTGGTAGTCTCAGACTGTTGATTTTCGTTGTCTGTGTAGTTGGTTGGCTCTTCTCAGTCAGCTGGGCAGCTATGCTGGTTATTTACATCTTGATGTGTTGGCTGTAATGTGTTGAGTGGGATGTTAAGCCTTTACTCACTTGATGCATTGGCTGTTACATGCTGAGTAGATTACTAGACGAGAATCGTTGAAGACTGACCTGACAACTTTGTTGGCATTGTGTGAGAAGGCCGACAATGACATCAGATCTTGTCTGAACACACTTCAGGTCTGTCTTTTCGTTTCTTTCTGTCTTCTATTTAATATGTTTCAGTTGATTGCATTCTTTATGTGAATTATATTTACATAACTTATGTTGATGCTACAGAAAGATTAAAAGACACATCTAGAGTATGCTGAGTGTGATTATGTCCTAAAGGTCTGTTTTTGCAACAGCGTGCAGATAATACACAAACTGTGAGATTATTCTCATTTGACACGTTTGCAATTTTTCTCTACAGAGTGTGACATATATGTGCCATTTTTAGGTTGCATTGAGTGCATGAGACTATTGTTACCAATGTGTCAGTCTGTCCATTCATCTGTCTGTCATGCAGCTTAACTCGGCTTCACTGTGTAGGGGTCATTTGGTGCAGCCTTTTCCAAATCATTTTGGCCTCTAGTTAAAGATACATGTGCATTGGTATACCCAACAAAATGAGAGCATATTTGTGTTACAAAAATAGGTGTGTACTTTCAGAACACTTTAAGTATGTACTTGTTTGTTTATATGGAAAATGTAAAAGTGACGGAACAGATGTTGAATGTTGATTTTTATCACATTATCTTGCAGTCATTTATGCTGTGTGTGAGTGACTGATAGTTGATGCTGATGGATGTTTCTGTCAGTTTGTTAAGGGACAACAGTGGCCGCAGCTGACTCTGAACTTAGTACAAAGTTTCAGTCTCGGTCAGAAAGATGCACATCGGACCCTTTTCAGTGTCTGGCAGCACATCTTTGCTATGCCAAGGGCAAAGCGGTATGTGCTTGCAGTTGACAACTTTAGTACATAATTGGGCATCTTTTAATGCCACGTTTCACGAATGTTGCTCGTGACAAGGTTTTTTGTTGGTGGTTACAAGAAAAGGTGGCCTATATGCGCCGTGGGAGCCGTGGAATTGGCCTAATCCATTTTATGGTGAGATGATGTAGAAGGCACCTAAACTGTGCTTAGCTGTGTTTAATTTTGTGTAGTGTGTATCTTAGTAGTTTGTTGCTTAGGTTTTTGTTTTGATTTATGTTGGGTTATTTAATGTTTTATGTATAGGTTCCAGGCCTGTAGGAGTAGATTCACTCCACTGCTGGCCGGATGGCGTAAGAGGCATGGAGGACATTTTGCGGTGTGTGTTTGTCCAGGTCCAGTTATTTGTGGTGTGTGTGTTTTGATTATTGGGGTAGCAGTACAGTTGATTGTTTGGAAAGTCTCAAATGACTCTGAAATGACCTATGGTGTGTTGAGTGGAACGTTAAACTCTGCTTACCTATTGAACTTGCAGGAAAAGGTACGTGAATCCTTATGACCGGGCTGATACTGTACAACAAGCTGAAGAGTTGAAGAGAGTGAATGAGGATAACAACTTGTCACTGGCGTCAAGGTTTGCAGTAGGTTCATTGCTACATTTAGTTGCACTGAATTGCTATAGTCTGTTCGTTGTCTCACAACCGTGTGTAATATATACACTGAGTTTCAAAAAAATCCACGTGACTACGTCTTCGACTATAACTTGAATATTAGGCATCCGATTGTAATAATTTTAAGTCAGGCGTCTCTCTCTGCAGCAACTGGATGGTATCATGGGCGCGATGTGCCGGAGCGCTGTCTTGCTGGAAGACAAATGTGTTGCCTGCTACCTGTTTGATGGCTGGAATCATCTGCTGAGACAGCAAGACATTGTGGTAGTACTAGCCGTTAACTTAAACTCCGGGGTCGACAAACATCAGCTCAGTCATGCCCATTTTTGACCCGGCAACTGACACCATAACAGACTTGCTGAACGTCGAGCGCGTGTGTAGCATACGGCTGGGTTGAATGAATCGCTTCTTGGTTCTGACCGGCACGTAGACCTGATCGTTCTGCAAAGTGAATAGTGGTTCAGCGGTAAACACTTTTTCATTCGTGAACCATATGAAATCAACCGCAGAATCATCGTACCTTTTCAGCAGCTGTTTGCAGCGAGTCAGACAGGCGACGCAGTTGGCTTCAGACAGTTGTTGCACACGACGTCGCTTGAGGCACTTGAGTTAAGGATCACAGTGAATGATCCTATGAACACTGGAACAGTGAATGCCAGTTTCATGTGAAATTTGGCACGTTGATCGGTGCGTTTTGGGCTTGTCCTCCTGACTCAGTACAAGGTCATCCACTGTTTCATTGTTTTCATCAGTTCGCGCCGAACGTAGTCTGCCACTGCCTGGGTGTCTGTTAACGGTACCCGTCTTGCGGATTATCTTCAGGAGGTAGTCAGTACTTCCCAGTTTCCAACATTTGTCAGGAAATTCATTCAACAGCTGTCATGCGCTCTAGCCCTTCGACAGATAAAGATTTTTGATGAGAACAACATCTTCGTTTGCGATTTCCATGATTTTAATTTTTACTTAACGTAAACAAATTTATCGTCTGCAGTAAATCTTGTTATTGTTCTTTTTAAACCGGAAGTTAAATAATAAGTAAGTAAAGTTACACAGTCACATTTTATTTAAAATCCCGTTCAGGTTAACAGCTATGATGGGCTAAATTTGTAATTTTTGCTTTCAACAATTTCCAAAGGTAAGGCAGTTGCACAGAATAGGTGAAGTGGGAAAGTGAAACTATCCTTCGATGACTTATAGTTTAACTAATAACTGTACCAAAAATTATTACAATCGGACTCTTACTCTTCAAGTTATCGTCGAAGACATAGTCACATGGATTATTTTGAAACACAGTGTAGTATTCTCTGACTTGGACAGTTGTTTGTCTTAGACAAATATCGTAACATTGCTTGTAGAAAATGTATTTTTAAGTGAATTGCTACACTGATTATGTAAATTTAGTGTTTTTGAGCATTTTTAGTGTTCATATTATGTTAAAGTATTTAAAAGTTCCTGCACTCTCTGCAAGAATTGTGCTAGTTTGGTGTTTGTTGATAGTTATAATTTTGCTGTCCATTGTAGTTACTGGCGTGGGTGTGTATTTTAACTTACAAGTGAACACTGATCTTGTTGTCAGGTTTAATTCTACTCTGCAGATAGTTCAGGCTGCTGGTGAAATAAACCGCATTCAGCAAGGCTTGTTTGAGAACTATCTCGAGTGCAAAGTCAAGGATCCTCAACTTCTGCTGGTTGGTAATCTTTGATGTGACAACTGAGTTTCATCCTGTTAAACTCTGCCAGCTATGTGTGTTTCATTTGCTGTTATCACTGTTTTATGTTGTTTTTGTCTAATATTTCTTTCCAACAGTATCTGTATTTCACTCCAAAATGTTGTGTAATATGATTTTTACAGCTTATCTCTTGTGTAGAAATTGATTGGAATCATGTCTTGCAAGATAGCTTTGATGTGAAATTTGTTGGGGAATGAAAATAATATTCTATTGGTTTCACTGTGAGTAATTGGCCATTGTATTAGTGCTGTTTCAGGTACAAGTCAAGATTTAAATAATAGTTATTAGTCTGCACTGAATGCATTAGATGCAGACTATTGCGATCAGTGATCGCAGGCATCTTTCGGTCTGTCTGTGATGCAGCTTCACTGTGCAAACGTGGCTGAATGTATTGAGGTCCTGCTTGGGGTGGAGACTCTTGGGGACCCCAAGAACATTGTATTAGATGGAAGTCCAGATATACCCCATGGATTTGATGCTATTTTTGCCAAATTACTTTGGCCACTTGTTATTTTTTGCTGAGTCAACGAAAACATTTTGTTTGCATATTTTGTAGTATATGTTAATATAAGAACATCAGCTCATTGCTGTATGTTTGCCAGTTGCACATGGCTGCTGAGTGGTTCTGCTATGCTGATACTGTTGATGCCGTCATTGGTCATTCACAGAACTACACATTGCAGCGATATCTGCCGTATATGTCAATTGCCTTCCACTTGATGTTTGCTTCAAATCATCCACACAAAATACAGTATCCACAGTCGCAGTTTGAGGTAATGTGCTGCGTATTTTACCATTAACTATATCTGATGAATAATGTTCGTATTTTGTAGTGCTTTGAAATAAGACATTGTGAGACTTGAATGTGTTTCTTTGATTGAAGTACTTTTTAGTTTTCATTATGTATTTGATGTCCTTCCCAACTGGGCAGTGCAGATCTCCATTCCTGTAGCCCTCAGCCAGACACCAGCTTACACTGGGCTATTGCATCGCTTGGTGTGTCTGTTTACTTTCCAGCCAAAGCTGGTACTCATTTACCGACTCCAGAGGGATGGAAGGCTGAGTCGTCCTAGTTTGCTGGTTCTATATGCCCAACGACAGTCACCCATCTCAGTACTACCTGGGCCGATGTCAGTTAACTTTGTTGATCAGACCAACGTCATTAACCGTTATGCCATGCCACTGGCCAAGTGTGTATGTGCTAACATAACATAGTTAAAACATACAGACATACATACTGCTGTTTCTTGGTCATTTGCCTGTGTTAGATGAAGCCAATGCAACTCATATAACATGGGCATAATGTGATGTGATGTAGTAGCTGATCTGCTATTATGAGCTGTCTCTGTTTGTGTTATTGTGCAGTTTCAGACAAAACTTACACGATCAGAAAACTTGATTGCTGCGTTGCTGACGGACGTTAGTGCGTCTGTACGCAGTAACTTGAGTAATTCAGTTGTTGTCATGGAACTCTTGCCATTGCTTATTGATGTCATTCAGCCCACGCTGCGGCCGGTAACTGCGCCTTGGGTGTTCTTTCGGTTTTGTGCATGATCTTGGTATTTTGGAATAATCTTCTGAAATTTTAAATCGCACATTAACATGCAGTTTTGTCATTTATTTGTTTGTTTTTAAGAAACTATTGTACTAAGTTGAGCATTTGTTGATACTCGCCAGCAACTTTGGCAGTTTCATCATCTGCAATTTCAGAGATGCAAATGTAAAGTTATACAGACAAGACACAACAACTATTAGCTGTCAGATAGAAGCCTTTTATGTGCTATAGACTTATTGGACAATGTATATCCATTACTGACATAACTTATTTCATTCGGTGAATGTCGTCATTGGCCCGTCTTGCAGCCAAGATGCTGCTGCTTCATCAGCCAGCTGTTATTGTTGCTCCCATCTGCCTTTGCAGAATTTTATTATTACATGAGACAATTTTAAACAAGTGACGATGTTGCACCTTTTGCTTTTTTCTGTTGATGGGAGAAAGTTTATGTTTGATATGCCTCATTGTGTTTAACCAAGTTTGGATGTTATCTAATGTTTGTTGCACAATGTTAGGTGAATACACAGCTGTACAGTGCTCGGGAGAAGGCGGAATTATTACAACTTGTTCGTGTTATGATAGCTTACAACCTCACCTATCAACAGCAGTGTGCTGCTGACGGACAGTACACCTACTGTCTCGAACCGTATGCCAGTGCCTCTCTACTACTTTGTCTGTTTGCTGTGGAATTTAGTTATGCACAGGAGTCTTTTGTTTTTGTTTTGTTCCTGTTGCAGACTATGAGCTGTCTATCTACGTTTTATGACTAGGTCTAGATGTTTGTTTAATGAAAATGAAATCTGTTGAAAACATGAACTGGCAGTAGATTTTTCCACGTTATCCGAGTGTCTAGGTAATAGATGTGCAGACTTTTGCAGTTGTTATGTTAAAATTCCATCTATGATTTATCTCATTACATTAGCTTAATCACATGGAATACGTGAGATATGGAGTCTATATTGATGAGTGTTCTTGTAGCATGGGTGTCTGTCAGTCTAGATGGACGTTAGGATTTTTCCCACAGATTTGATGCAGCATTTGTCAAATTACTTTGGCCACTTGTTCATATTTGAATACTGTTTGTATATTATTATTGCCCTCTGTTGATGGCATATGTTGTGTAACAGCAATGTTGACGAACTGACTCGGTTTTCTGATGTGAAAGCACAACGCCAGCTGACATATGGTGCCAAACAGCTGATTGCTCGAGAGGTGAACTGTTCTGTCTGTGATGCAGTTTGGAATTTTATTACAGTTCGTGATAGCACATTCTGTAGAAAATCTTTTCTTTAGCCTTCTGACATACAGATGTCATAAATTGGAATTTGCATTGGTTGTGATAATGTGGTTTGTTTGTTTTGTTGTTTTCATAGTAGACGGCATGAAATAAAACTTGGTTAAACAAGGTCATATGGCGGATAGGCTAATATGTTCAGTTATGTGCTAAAGTATTGGCATTGTTTGGATTGATGTAAGTGAAATGTCAGCTTTAGATCTAAAACAGAAAAAGAGCTAACTGTAACTAGATGCTGGTTGCCGGAAAGGTTTGCATCCACGTGGCCTGAGCTAATAACAGCTTGTGACGTTAGGGTGCGGCAAGTGGCTGCACCGCTGCAGCTAGCCTGTGCAGCCTATAAGCTCTTTGCCCACGCATTCCAATTACAGACAGACAGACAGAAGGACAAACATCACAACCTGGTTACATATTGTGTCTTTCACCTTTACCAGTGGCGGATGCAAAATAATTCTAGAATAATAAGCTGTGATTGAACTGCAGATGATGCTCTACTGCTGTTAACACATAACTAATTGGTTTTGTGGTAAATTGTTGCAGATCGAGTTGGAGAAATTAAGGAAAACAGAAGCCTGCATGACGTAAGTTTGTAACATTTATTTTTATCCTGGATTTATACTGTTACTAGCGGCATACCCATCCCTGATGGATATCACATATACAATGGTTTTAAGCCATCCTCACCACTCGCACATTTCAGTACCCCGCTCAGGCCATTGCCGGTCGTCTAAGCAAATCACCTGCAGGCTAGCTACAGGCCACACGCACATGCTGCATGGTCGTCATGCTCCAATAACCATGTTGCTCAACAGCTAGGCTGCACGCACTATCCTTTGGGGTTCTAAAATGCAAATATAACAGTTTTTGCCCTCTCTCCAGAAATTTTTTGCACCTAAAACCATCCCCAGGGCGTCCTGGAGCTGCCCTGAAAATCTGGAGAGGAACGTCACAGCCCTTCTCAAGTTATAAGCAAACATACATACAGACACACGTACAGAATTATTATATTAGATACCGTGTCCAGTTGAAGCAGCAAATACGATTACTGCATCTTCAGTGAGGTAAAGAAACTGATGCAGGTTTAGTAATTGTAGGTAGGCCATGCTACAATGAGTACAATAGTTTACCTCTGTGTCTATCTGAAAAATTCAGCAAATTTTAAAAGGGATCAACTAATTAAGGAAAAGTTGGATATGTGTAAGTCATAAAGTCAGTGGATGATTTAGCAGTTTTGGTGTTTGATATACTTCAAAACTGTTTATCAGCACTGCAAAAAAGCACTTATTTACAAGTATGTCGGTATCTTATATACTATAAAATTGACAGCAGACTTATTGGCTGGAAAAGCCGGGACTTCTGTAGAACATTTAGTACGTATACCACTTTACTGCAGTCTGGAGAGACAGGCATTATTGCGCACAAAATCTGAAAGCATTCTCATCTAGTACAAGTCATGACTGCTGTGTTGTTGATGAACAGCAACATCAAGCCTGAAGCAGTAAAAGCAGAACAGAAGCCAGTGACAACTGCTGCCGATGACTGTGCACAACAGCTTCTGAATCATCAACGACAAGTGCTAGAGCCCAAGGCTATCACTTCCTCTGAGAACAAGGTAGTCTTTCTGACCGTTTGCAATACACAGTTTATTTGCATTGTAAGTTACACCGTAAGAAACTTTGTTGTTGTTGTTGTTGCTGATAATGTGACATTGCACGTGTATTGAACTGTTCACTTACAATGTTTACATGTGCTATTGACTGACTGCCTTTAGGCCACATCAAATGCATAAGATGCAGACTATTGCAATTAATGATCCCGAGTATCTTGTAGTCTGTCACAGATGAATGGATCGAGGACCTGCTCAGCGTGGAGACACTTGGGGATCCAAGGAACATTGTGTCAGATGGGATTGGGAGTCCCAGCGTGGAGACACTTGGGGATCCAAGGAACATTGTGTCAGATGGGATTGGGAGTACCAGCGTGGA
>Ga0126335_1002323_pt1 | contig 11324 bp, 8 predicted proteins | sample OlaspJWI45metaG_FD_108409 | JGI IMG/M metagenome (GOLD analysis project Ga0126335, IMG submission 108409) | Marine gutless worms symbiont microbial communities from Oahu, Hawaii - Olavius sp. 1 OAHU.JWI-45 metaG | ecosystem: Host-associated > Annelida > Digestive system > Unclassified | place...
CAGAATCTGCCTCACATTCGGCCATTTTGAGTGTTTCCGGTTTGACACCGTCCATTAACACAGAAATGGCCGGTTGGCCTTGTGATGTAGTGACTGGATCAGTAGGAACAGTCACCAGTCGGCACCACACTGGGCACCGTGGCGGGCCAGCTATCGTCACGTCCAATAACGGACGATACCTTGTTTGATTAGATATAAACTATCCGGATATCGTCTGTTTCAACTTGGAATCCAATCCTGTATCGACACCTAAAGTCTGAAATCATAGTAATACACTTTAAAACACACGAATTCTGTCATCCCTACCAGAGGCGTAACTTTAGGGGGGACGGGGGGTCCGGACCCCCCACTTTTTGTAGAGGGGGGACGGACCGCCTCACTTTTTGCGACCACTTGGTTCCAAAATGTTACAAGCCCAAAACACGAATCACGATGTTTACCAGAGGTCTATAGTGAAAGCATGCAAGATTGCTCTGTGGTGAGTAGCAGTCATAATGTATATAAGCTGACTACCGAGCAGTCAGTTTTTGCCCGCCATTGCCATGGTACAGCAGCTACAGCACTTATTAGAATTTAGCAATAAATGCAGTAATATACAATCTGCGTTACGTTACCGCTGAGTCACAGTTAATGCTAATATTCGCATTTTCAGTTTTTCCCAAACAGTTGCAGACGACGTCCGTTGGTTGTTACGAACTCGTTAACAACTGAATTAAGACCCAGGCGATCAATGTAATCATGCTGCACATTGCATACTGTTACATTCTTGGGTCTCCGCAGTGGCAATGCGTTCACGAAAGCGGAAACTGTAGAGCCGCCGACTTCTCGCCATAATGCACTAGAATGCACCAAATCGCATATTAAATTTCAAAAATTTTCCGGGAGTAATACCCCCGTACCCCCGTCCACTGGGGGCACCGCCTGGGGATCGAACCCGGGACTTTTTGATCTCAAGTCAGACACTCTAAGCACTACTCCGCTCCCCCTCGTTGATTGGACGTTTCCGATCTTTACTTGACGCAGGATCCGTTGCATAGGAATACAGTAACTATAGGCGAAGCCTATTTCTCCACAATAATCCACAGTAATACCAGGGTTCAACCATGGTTCGACTGTGATAATCTTACCTTGGTACAAATGCCACCCACGCTGACAGTTGACTGTTGTACCAAGGTGCCAAAACATGGTACAACCACGTCGTTACCGTAGTCATAGCACAAAAGTACGTTTTTTTTATTCTCCTCGCGTTTATTTGTTTTTGACATTTTGAAATATTGTCCGGAACTTTTTATATCTACAAGTAATACCGTCGTGAACGAATCGTGGTGCAATAACGGTGGTTCAACCGTGGTTCAGCTGTCGTCGGTTTTATCGCGGTTTTTACGGCAAAATAAACAAGAAAAGTGACTACTCCAGTACCAAGATTGTCGAACGGGGGCGCTGAAAATGCAGGAGTGGAAAATGTAGGAGTGGAAAAATCGGGAGCGATGACCGATGGAGAGCCATTGAACTTTCTGTTAGCATAGCACACGTTTATTTATTTTTGCACGTATATGTTTTCCTGTGATTACAATGCATCTCGGTCGATTGAAAGCTTGTGTTTGATAGTATCAAATAATTACGGTACAGTGAAAGTGCGAAATATGACGAAAATCAGCAAACTAAAAATCAGCGTATCACGCGTGCCGCATATAGCAATCTACCACTAACAAAATAAAGGCCGCCGCTATTTTATAAAGCAATAAAATTCAGACTTTATTCAGTCAGAAGTCTAAGGAAAATTTTTTGAAAGTAACTTAAGGCTGTCTCACTGTATAATCTCGGTTCGAGTTTTCATACAGCTAGCCTACTCTTGCATTTTTCACCTCTGCGATCTACTCCCGCATTTTCCACTCCTGCATTTCCATCCTTGCATTTTTGACCGTATCGCATTTTCCACTCGCGCATTTTCAGTCGCCCCTGTCGAACCACGGTTCGGCCATGGTGGTCGAAGAATGGGTTACCAGAAGTAGCCTGTCATTTTATAGCCGCTTTTTAACCAACGTACTTATCTGCCGTCCTTGTGCAGAAGAAGAACTTGATGTCACTTTGTAGCTGGACAGCTAAATTGCTACACAACTATAGGATATGTTACAAACGAAAATCATAATTCGGGCCTGCATGATACAGCATACACGATGCAGATCATACAGTAAAACATTATATTCATCTTCATTTCACCGTGAAACGGTAGTAGGCTACAGAGCATTTGACAAAATAATCAACACAAATGCACCATAAGAAAAAAAGCACATGTGTACAAGAATGTTCTTAACTGGATAACACGGGTAAATGTTCTGTTTCTAATAAAAAAAACATTCGTAGGTCGCCAAGTTGTTCGCTAATTGACGTGCGTATGCTCCAGCGCTCTAATGGTGGCTCCGCCTCTGGCTGTAATTACTGGAAAGTCAGTAACTTGTTCAGCCGGGAAATTATTATTGCGACAGTCTGTTCGACTGTGCAGTTTCGTCACTTTGAAGGCGATCATCGTACGATTCACGGCGACATGTGCGTGTTGCGCTCGCCTCGTCTTGACGCTTCGCAGGAAATTATCGCATTTCCGCCGGCGCGTTTTCGTTCGCCCGCAGAATGACAGATCAGTTGGTAAGTCAGAGTTCAGACGTGAACGCGCGGTGTCGTGCATTTTTTGACTGTTCCTGGAATCCAATCTTGTGTCAATCCAAGAACGTCGCAGACAGTCCAGTACCGTGCCTTGCCTCCAAGGCCACGAATAAGACTATAGCCGTACTTCCTGTAATAGAAGCCTCCGGCTTGTATTAGAGACCCGGTTTCTATTAGAACCACCTGGTTCACCGATTAACATGTATTTCTTTGCTGAGCTGACTCTCGACGCGGTCGATGTTATTCTATGATTGTCGTAAAACAAAGCGTCACTACGTACATATATCATATACTAACGCTGGAATATTGATCAGAGCTCTGACTGTCCAACTGCAAACGTCAGTGGTGTGGATCAGCTATACGAAAATTGGGGGAGGGGGCAAAACCTTTAACCTACTTTAGATAGTATAAATTTTGACCACCCACACATTGCGATCTCAGAGTGTATATGTATGCTTTCCGGTATGAAAAAAACTCAGCATAGTACAGTAATTCATAACATCATTGACAGCACAGCCCTTCAGAACAAGTGACAACAGTGACGTAGTAACGGCCGCATTGAAGTGGCGCCATCTGACGAATGATTAGAAACAGTAGCCCGCATGACAGACAGACAGACTGACAGACACCCACGCCACGGGATCGTCGATGGCAATGGCCCACATCTCATGCATTTGATGCGGTCTATTAATGTGAAATACTGCACAATTATATAGCGTTATGAGCCATACGTAATGAAAATATTTTATTAAACTTGTGTCCGAGCGGAGAATATACCTGCGCGCAGCCGCTTTTTGGCTGAGTGACCTTGATATTAACCCATGACCTTGAAACTCGAAAGTGACCTAGATATTCTAAAAGTGTACCTTTACGCCAAAAATTAAGTTGCTAAGTTAAGGCATTCGAAACTCGTTGGGTGGATGAGATAAGACGGTAAATGAAAACAAAATATTTAATAGCTCTCAAGGTCAAAGGTCAAGGTCAGATATTACCAACTTTTAATCACTTTTAGCGTTTACCATGGGACATATTTCTACCAAGTTACATCAATTTCTGATTAGTAGTTTTCGAAATTTGTGCGGACAGACAGACAAACGGACAGACACCGCTAAAAGCAATACCTGCTCTCAGCATAGCTGGCACGCAAGTAAAAATGGTTCAGATTATCATGGAGCCAAATTAAATGATGTCTACAAGTTCCCAACCCAAATTATTGATGGATCTAGGCCTCAGGAGCTTTTATGTGTAGATGGCGCCTCTTCCACTATAGCACAGTATACCCGTACAGTCGCCATAGCAGCCAGTACCTACAATGTATATAAGAGTCGCTCGATTTTTATGATAGCCACCAGCCGTCTGCTGGACGTTGTTTGTTGTCATGGCAGCGGTCGTTATGGCGACGTGAGCTAGCGATTGTATATATAAGCCTGGTGCCATTCCATGGTGCTGTCTGTGAGATGACTTGTGTTTATCGCGCCACGCTGCCCTATCACTCGCAGATGTTGACGGACTTCGAGTCGCAATGGATTATCGACCGCTGTGCTGGCGTAGCGCATCCAGAATTAAGCTTGTAGTAGAGTATTTATCCTTACTGTTTTGTTGGTAAAAGTTATGTCCGTTTCGTAGGCTGTAAGCAGGTAGGCATTAGGACAGACTTCGGCGCTTCGTGGCCGGCCGTCTTTTAGTTCAGTGTGTAAATTTTATTTCATTTTTCTTTCTTTTCTCATCCTCTCTTACCTGCGTTTCATCTTAGTCGTTTGGCAGATAGGCCTAATATAGCACTAATAATGTAAGTGAGTGAGTAAGTAAACATTTATACCCGGCGCCTAAAAACCTACCAGGGGTGAAAAAATGATGATGATGATGATGCCGAAAACATTTGTATAACGCGAAAATAAAAAAAATCTCTCAGATATGCTGATGGCACGTGAACAAATGAACAATTAACGGTTTAGTTTCTGTCTGAATGTCTGCAACGATTGGGTATGAGTTCGCTGATGAGCTGGCAGACTGGTCCATATCTTGGCGCTAGCGACAGCGAAGTTTCGTATTCAAAGACTGGTGTTCGTCCCAGTGACAGCGAGGCAGCTGGACACAGCAGACCGGAATGTCGTCGGATGGCCATTGACGTCACAGGTACACAATCAACGGCCAGATACGGAGGCGCCAGTCCATACAGGCACTTGTAGACCATCATCGCCAGCTTGTAGACGTGTACAACTGCCGCAGCCCGAACTAAGCAAATGTGCCTTCAGAAGGATTATGTGATGCTAATGTTACTCCGGTGGGGGGGACCAACTGACGTTAGTGTTACCGCGGGGCGTGGCGGGGTACGGCGCTGCCAACGAAGCGTAGCGAATGTCTGTGATTGGCTTCTGCCTGGGTATGTCTATATATACCCATTTTCGGTTGGCATACTCAACTTACTAACGTCAGGTGTTGAAAACAAGTTTTTGATGTCGTTAATTTCTAGGCCATTTCAATGCCCGCCTCGACTTATTAACGTGCGCTGTTCAAGAAAGTGGGGGTTTGGATGTGAATGCATGAGCAGCAACTCGGAATGTTTGTGTTCTGTGCTCAGTGCTGTCAGTCGACTTCTTAGGAGTCGCCGACAGTCTGAGTCGACGACCACGTTGACGTGCACGCAAGCTCCGCTCACAGCCTACGTGTAGGCGGTCGCCGGTCGCCCCGCCCCGCACGCTACCCCCGGTAACACTACCATTAACCGACTACTTCATAGGGAGTAACACAAACATCACACTACCTTCAGAAGACGTTTGAAGCGTGCAGCAGCGAACGATCTGCATTCGGGGTTTCGGGATTTCACCGCGCAGAAACTTCTATTCGCATTACGTAGCCTACTGGCCTACCTCATTTGTGTTATTCGTAATTTCAATGGCATAGAGGCTACTGCCTGCGCCCTTTTCTCTGCTCTGCTTTGCTTGCTTTTGCTTTGCTTTGGGTCGGCCACTGTTGAGTGTTTACGGCACTGCTGCTCAGTTGATCCAAGCCACACGAGTGGTGGACAATGCATTGTCGCTTGTCAGTATGTCTTGTCTGTCTGTCAGTCACTCACAAATGCTCAGCGTCGAAAGTCCTTTGAGTGTCCTCCGGTCTGCGGCGTGTTTTCGATCGCAAATTCCGATGATGAATAGACGGCTGCAGTACCTGCAGTTTGACACTGGACGCTAACAGAAGCGCCCGGCTTGTATTGGGGACACGGCTTCTATTATAACCACCCAGTTCACGAAAGAACGTGCATTTAAAACGCCAAAGTTCTCGACATTGTATTTGTTACTTCAAATCGAAACTTTTTCGCTTTTGGACGTTAATTCGCCATAATCGCGTACCGGTACGTAGTACGTCATAATGACACAACGTACCAGCCCTATGCATCATTAGTTCTGTGGTATTCGCCGTTAGACCCCGGCTTCTGTTAGAGGAAAAACGGTCAACTTTATTTTATCAAAGCTTATAGATGCAACAAACAGTGACGGTTACATCAAACTCCGCAGATTGATAGACAGAAGCGAGACACAGTAAAATATTGGTAGCCGTGCCCCCGCAGAAACTTTCTGACAGTGAGCAAGCAGGTATTGTTTTTGGCGATGTCTGTATATGCGTCTGTGTCTGACTGTCCGCACAAAACCTCGAAAACTGCTGGTCAGAACCTGGTGTAACTTGGTAGAAATATGCCCCAAGATGAAAGCTAGAAGTGTTTGGAAGTCGGTGACATTTGACCTTGACCTTTGACCGTGGGAGCTATTTTCGTATTTTTTTGATTTAGGCCACGCCGTCGAATGGCTTGATCAAGCAACATCATTTTCGGTTTGGGATACATCTTCAAAATATCTAAAACACATTCGAGTTTCAAGGTCATGACATCAAGATCAAGGTCACAGCAGCAAATATCGATAGCGGGCAACTCAAAAACTACTGGCCAGAAATTGCTGGAACGTTATCTTCACCATGAATTACTTCGTACTTGTTTCTCGTTATAACGTCACAAATTTTACCCGTACGAACTGACTGCAATGAACTAAAATTTTCTGCCTTTTTTGCGAAAAATATCTACATAGTCTTCTGTTTACTGACTGAATGTATATATGTGACATTATGTTTGCAACTGGTAGGCCTATCATGAATATTCGCAAAATATATAGGAGGTCTGGAAAACTTTTTCGTAGAATGTATATTTGCTCCAATTAACGAATACGGCAGCTTGATTGGCCGGCTTTTGGACGAAACATACCGGAAACGAAGGAAGACCGGAAGTCGGCGTTGACGACGATAGTTTGTGACGTCACGTCGCGTCTGCGCAATGGCGCATTTCTGTCTGCCTAGCGAATGTCACTAATGAATCAATAATTGTGCTACTGATTGGGCAGGATGGTCCCACATGACCTTCGGCGGCCACCATGCTCACTGCTGGACTATTAACGCTCTTGAAGGCATACAGCCAAGGTCTACGCTCTGTCCCAAATTCACAAGTTACTTACGGTGTCCGACAAAATGCCGACCGCGAAGAACCGCTACAAATTACTTTAATATGAAAACAAAACAACTTTTTTCTGCTTTTCTCTGTTCACGTATGTATCCGATAGTTAAGCTTACTCATCATCATCATCATCATTTATTTGTCATAAAACAAGTACAAGCAGTTACATGGACACAGATACGTGTGACTGGACAGCGAGGCACATAGTGCACTTACAGCTGCCCCTAGTGATGTGCAGTAAAAACACACATAAAATACAAAAAGATGTACAACAGAACAGGACATAGTTAAAAACATAGGAGATAATCAGATAAATCGGCATTTAAAATACTACTCGATCGTCAAAAGATCAAGAAACTAAGTCTCAGTTATTATACGGATGTCTGCTCAAGTAATTAAGCAGCGAAACTCGTCAACCCATCAGAAGGTCTGCGATTCACAAACATTGCAATATATTAAGGAGAATCCGTGGTTTGTAAGAATTATTCGCGTCGACGTAGCAAGTCTGTGTATAGGTCTAATGAAGTCCAGTTTGATGTTTGATTGCGCTGTAGCCCACAGTTTTCCGTTGTTGCAGGTTTTCTCTGTGACGTAGGATCGTGCGTCGAGTTTATTGGCAAATAAAGTCGTCGTAAGACACGACGATAGACAACGCGGCGGTGCTATATAACCCATTTGGGTCAGACGTAGCTAAGAAGGTCTGGGCTCGTAAGGGGGTTAAAACGGACGGACAAAGCATTGGCGCCGTTCTCGCGCTTTCTCGCGGTTTCTCGCCGACGCCAGTGGGATTTCGCGGCGTCGCGAGCGCCGAGCAATTAATTTCCGGACCTGTAGTCGTGTCGTGAAGCCAGTGTGCCGGCGACGGACCGTAATCATTGCCGGAGAGCATAGTAATACTCCTTGCCCGATTTCGTAACATGGGCCACGTTCATTGGCCAGCTATTGTTAGTTGCTACTTTATAGGCGGTGCGCGGCAGGCCTGCTGCTGTAACTTATACAGCAGCATCTATAACGAATACCAGATAAATGAAAAACGTATGAAACTGCACAGTCCCATGAGTAACATGACGATGTGTCTGTCCTGTCTGCACCGTGCTCACAGGCGCTGTAGGCCTACTGCGCTGATGGCATATAATATATTGCAGTCTAAAAATAATGGCCGACCAATGACCGTGCATATTGACGTGCTTCTACGCCCCCGCGCCACCAGACACGACAAAATCGGGTAAGGAACGTTAGTATGCTGCCGGGATCGACGATTCGAAACTGCGTCGTCGAGCGAGACGAATAGATTGTCCTGTCGCCGGGCGTCCAGTATGTTTCCTACTTGCCGATTTGTGCAATTCGCGTATATGAGACCTTCCCACTGTATACGCCTCCGTATGAGCTGCCGCTGATGGCTTAATTATTCAGCTTCTTGCTGCTCTGTGTCGCCCGCCAGACATCCGTGGCTAAAAAACAAAGCTTTGTTTAACAAGTACACTGATAACATAATAGATAATAATAATACAAATTACAATTTAATACTATACAAAAAATGATGGCTTTTTGCTTATCATTACATTATAACCTTAGGCCCAGACCGCATAATTTCAAACTCACCACAAGGCACTCCTCTATTGCTGATTGTGATTTTATTACTAGGATAATTTTTAAAGACGTTTACTGACTTCATGTTCTTTTCGTGTTTATTTTATGCACTAACATTGCTATTTTACATGTATAGTCTTATTTCACCACTACTACCATGTTGAAATTGGTTGCGGTCTGTCAACCATCAATTAAAGCCATATGTGATGATTTGATTTGAACACCGAATTCGTTCAATTAAAGCTCTATTCACACCATCTGTATTGGCGGGCCGTCGACCGTACGACAGGTGAAGACGGCCCGTTAAGAGCTTAAGTCCACGTTTCTGACGCATAATGTGAGACCGGTAGATTTTAAAAAGTCGCACACAGAAGGTTTTCTTATGTAATGAAATTTTGCTCTATTTATCTGAGCAAATCACACCGGCAGTTTCAACCGCCTCTGTGTGTGTCTGTCTGTTAACCAGGATGTCTGAAGTCCTAGCCGCTATACATAGACACTTGGCATCTTGCATGCACTGACATACCGACCAACTTTTAGCACAAGCCAAATCTAGATGATCGCGAGTTATTGAAGCCAGCTGAACGTCACTGCCAATCAGCGGCTTCTTGAATGTGAATAAAAACTTTTGCGGCGGTGAATATTTTGGCAGTAAATATCAAAACATTCACCAGAAAATTTCAATACATAAATAAATTCCGTGTTAATATAGTTAGCGTAACCTAATATCTAACGTTCACCGCCGGCGCCTAGAGTTGTATATCAACAGCCCCCTATTTTAAGCCCTTTTCCTCTCCCAGGCAGGCGGGGAACAACATGTCGTCATATTGAGCAACTACGTCGCGCTGAGAGAAGCGACTGTCTTTATCGTTTATTTTCTGTAGTCTCTTCCTTCCGGCGTACGACAGCGGTTCGCTGAAGCTCATTAGGTTATAGACTACCTGTGTAACAACCATTTGCACCTGTCATTAATTACAGCCTCTTGTGCTTTGTACGGTGCAGACTGAACAGTTGAAAACAACGGCAAATAGGCTTTACTTCAGATTCTGACGGCGTATTTCTCCGATAACGTTGCGCTGGTTCGCAGTCAACTCGTCCCAAAGTCAACTCGTCACTAAAACTAATCTAACCCCCTACGTCCTAGCCCTTACACTAACTTTAACCCTAACCCGAACCCTAACAAGTTGACTTGGGGGCGAGTTGGCTGCCACCCGATTCACCAGTGTGCATCGTATTTGACACGATATATACGTCTGGATTAATCAAATGTTTTTTATTACGGCTTCATGTTTTTTAATAAAGGTAGATTGCACCGATAACAAGAGTTAAATTTAAAAGTCAGACTACTCCGAAGTTCATTAACTCTGTCAATATATTCTTCGGAGAGAGCGTCCGCCATTTTTGACAACTAAGCTTATATACGCTTTATAAGCTTTATTTCGCCACATAATAGTAGCAGCACAAGAAAACAATAACGAAAACAAGACAGGCTAAAGTAATTTGGCGAAGGCTGCATCGAATCCTTCTCTCCCCACTGTAGGGGGATCCGGACCCACCCCCGTCTAACAGTATGTTTCTTGGGCCCCAAGAGTGTTTACCCCAAAGAGCATTTTGATCCGTTTAGCCATTTTGCACAGTGAAGCTGAGTTAAGCCACGTGACAGACAGAGAGACAGAGACTGACAGACAGACACCGGGATCATCAGTTACAATAGTCTGCATCTCATGCATTCGATGCAGCCTAATACATGAAACAGTAATACAAGCACACATGTAGATACAGGTCTAACCAGAGAACATCAGGTCACACAATACAGACCAGTCATAACGTGCACATTATGGATAATGTTATAGCTATGACATTCAGAGAGGTCGAGAATTTTAAAAAAAATCAACATTTCTCATTTTGAGCAACAATTTCAACAGATACACAGTCGAACAGTGTCATACAGTCGTCTATCACTTCTCTTGACTTCAAACAAAATATCTTACTAAAACAACTTCTGACAGCATAATCTAACGAGTTGATGTCTGTTTTCTCAAGTGCGAGTGGCAAATGTTGTACAAAAATGCATGCATATCTTACGCGTTGTTTTCGTCACACAGACGCCGTGGAGTACTGTCTACCGGAAACGCTGAACGTGACATGCGCAGCGGACGAGATCATCATGGTGACCGGGGCCCAGTACGGGCGGATGCGTAGCGGTCGATGTATCAAGCAGAATTACGGTCATGTCGGCTGTGAGGCAGACGTTACGGCGTTCGTCGAGGACGAGTGCTCGGGCAGGCGCCGGTGCCAGTTCCCCGTAGCGCGGTTGTTGGCTGTCGCCGCACCATGCCCCGCTGATGTTACTTCGTACCTCGACGCCACGTACACCTGTGTCAAAGGTGAGACCGAACTTTGTACGTTATAGAGATGAGCGGACGTGGTTCATTCCCGCTAGGAGCGTCTACACCATACAAGCTTTGGAGCAAATGCTCCATGAACTAGATGGAAGGCGACGGAAAGCCGTCGATGGGTATGCCTCCGCCTGTGTGGCCTACAATCCATCATTGCGTATGTTACCCGGGGAGGA
>Ga0126335_1002324_pt1 | contig 11320 bp, 7 predicted proteins | sample OlaspJWI45metaG_FD_108409 | JGI IMG/M metagenome (GOLD analysis project Ga0126335, IMG submission 108409) | Marine gutless worms symbiont microbial communities from Oahu, Hawaii - Olavius sp. 1 OAHU.JWI-45 metaG | ecosystem: Host-associated > Annelida > Digestive system > Unclassified | place...
AGTGTGCAGTATAATAGTCTGTGAGTGAGCAAAATCAAAGTTTAAACAAAAATAAAAAGTAAAATTAAATAAAAAGCCATGTCAAATAGAGGAGTTTTAAGTTTCTTTTTGAACGTGGCAAGGTTTTTGGTTAGACTGATCTCTGGCGGCAGACTGTTGCAGATGTCAGGGCCAGTGACAGAGAATGCTCTTCGACCGGACTCGCTTCACGACAGCGGCTCGATGACCAGAGATGACGTACTGCTGTGTCACTGTCGTGAAATATGACGACTATGCCACAACCCCAAACCCACATGGGGCCAGCAGGCGACACTGTATTAAGGCCTTAAAAAACAGACTGAGCCATCGACGTGATGGGTCTGGTGGGATTTGCTGCGGACAAGGAGTCCAAGGTGTGAACGACACATCCATTGGCAGATATGAGAGTAGACTGCTGCTGGTAGATGGTGGTCCAGATTTTTGCAAATCATGTTTTGCCTCCAACTCATGGACACATCGTGCTTCAACATCTTGCACTGTTGATTTACACATGGATAGCCAGTCTGTTCTATCACTTGCTAGCTAGTGTTTCCAGCTGAGTCGGTGTGATATCACACTGCTTCAGTGTATCCTTCAAACAGTCACTAGTATCACTTATACTGTTTACTCAGAGTCCCTGATGCCGGGAGCCACAAAGTAGCTGTCCATAAAACAACTGCTTGGAGATGCATGTGTCATCCATGCAAATGACATGCCCACACCATCGCAACTGTACAGTCTGTGGAAATGCCTCTATTCCACTGAAAAATACAACAGCAATAGATAATCTCCTTCTTGGGAAGAAATGAATAAAACGTGACCAAAGAGATTTGGAAAAGCCCACATCAAATCTGTGGAGAAAATCAGGACTCTTATCTTATATTCATTACGTCCTAAACTTCTGATAAGTCTCCACCCCAAACAAGACCTTGATCCATTCAGCCATGTTTTCACTGCAAAGCCACATGACAGAGACTGATTGGCACACGGGATCATTGATCGTAAGAGTCTGCATATCATACATAAGTGAAACGTAACACTTGCCGTATGTGACAAAGCCGGAGCTGTTTGTGTCAAACAACTGAAACGCCAAAACGTATACAGAGTCGGGAAGACAGAGAAGTGCTTCAAATGCTTGAAACTCGACAAACGATATTAACCTGCACACAATCACATGCAACAGCTTTGTTTTGTCATTTAACATAACAATATAACGAGAACAACGAACAATCTCATGATAGGAACGACTAAGATAACTATTTTAATGTGCAAAATTGCACAACAGAGTCTAACTGCATTAGTTTGTGGCACCAGAAAAGTGACAAAAAACGACAATGCATAAGTCATGCGGGTCTAATTTTTCAAAACTTATCCAATTCTCAAATTCTTTAACTGCTAAAAAGAGCAAAAAAATTCCAACAGAACAACATACATACACTGTGGGACAGATACAGTATAGACAATATTAACAGCAACGCCAGAATGATGTCTAACCCATCTTTCGTTGTGTCAACGACGTTTGCGAGCAGACGGACCGTCTCCTCGTTGCAATTCTGAGCTGGAATCAGACCCAGAAACCGACAGATAAAGTCATGGGGTGTCATCAACTTCTCCCCATTGCTTTCCACTGATGCATACTGCCAACACATATGTCAGGTTATAATAACCGTGAAAATTCTTGATATATATATACTGAATGTCTTTATCGTTTGCTATAAGTAAAGTTTTAAACTACAGTTTTAAACCGAAGTTCGGTCTAAAACCTGATTAGCATAAAAAGTGAAGTGATGCTAAAGTTCGGTTTTAAACTCAGTTTAAAACCGGTCTTTCGCTAAAACTCAGTTTCAGACAGAAACTTCAGTTTTTAATCTGTACAATCCAGTTTTAAACCAAACTTGCACAATGCATTAAGACAGGCATCTCTGCTAAATCTCTAGTCTTTAACTTCAGTTTTAAACCGAAGCCACATTAACCTTCGCTGAAACCAGGTGACATAAATATGGCAAATGTTTTTGTTTATGGCGGTGTTGCCATAGCAGCAGGCACTCCAGCTAATTGCCGGGCACCGAATTTATCGCGGATTTCATTCTTTTATCGGTCAGTTCTTGGATTATTTACCAGCATAAAACTAATATTTACAAACAAACACAAAGCGAATCGGCTGCATTTTTTACAAATGGCGGACCGTCCAAAACTCGCTTTAAACCCAGTTTCAAACTCAGTTCTAAACTGAAGTCAAACTGAGCACTGGTTGGTTTAAAACAAAATCTTTGCATCCACATTAAGCTACGGATTAAAACTATAGTTTAAAACTTTGGTTTTAGCGAGAGACAAAGTCGCCCATTGGCTGACGACATATCAGCCCCACTACGGATGTACAGATAGCCAGTTTATCTGGTTCTGGCCAGATAACTGGCCACTTCTCACTATCCCGTTCAGGTTCCTGACTATAAAGAAACCGGATAATTCTACTTACTTATTATTTCATTGATTACTCATTCGTCAGCCGACTCCTTTGCTGCATCCTGGATTTGAATCAGGACATCACAAGGTCAAACATGAATTTCGCAACTCCACCCATGCAGCCGTCTGGGTGTTCAAGTCAAATTAGTACTGTCCCCGAACTACTGAGTGTCAATGTGTCTTACGGTCCTAACGTCAATATCTGGTATCCAAAAATTCAGGTTCCAATCACAAAGTGAAAATCTCTATCTGGTACATCTCCAAGCCCCCCATGTGCTCCTACAATGTGAGGAAAGATCAACTCCATTTCCTGGCCAGGCCATTTATGTTCAATAATGCTAGCAAAATATAACTGTGCAACAATTGTTATATGTTAATCTACAGTATTCTTCGAACCTAATTTTCATCAGTATGAAACTAACAGCTTTTTCTTTACCCTAGACTGCTGCAAATACAGTGAATAATTCACGATAAATGAATAATTCAGGATTTTTAAAATTGACTTTTTACTGACAGCAGTACAGCCAAATTCTGACCGAAATTCACAATCAAACATGTAATGTTACACATTTTATGGAAGAAATGTACCTTGCTGAAAACTTCTCTTAGTTTCTCGCCTTCAGCTCGTTTTGTAAACTGCAAACACCCAACAGTTCAATAAGAAGCAGAGATCAACAAACTGACAAATGTGTAACAATTTCAACGGCTGACATCGCTGTACACAAGGGAAAATATGTCCACATATAGCAAAAACACACAGACACAGAATAACTAACAAGAAAAATGTTCAAAAGACTTCCACTTCAAGGTAAAACAAATCTTACAAGTTGTAAATCAGCCAAAGATAAACAATGACTTCTCTTAGGTCAGAGCATTAAAAAGAATTACTTTGTGCCCGGACAGTGGCAACTCTTGATTTTAAGCACCTGTATAAATTTTTTTACAAACTTTTCTACCTAATTAGTTACTCACATACAGTGGCATAGCAACTAACAAGTAGCCTAATTCAAATTCAGTCGAGAATTTCAGCTACAATTATGCCATTAAAAACTTTTTACGTATCCATATCAACTGAAAGTCCCAGTCTCAGAGGTACAAGTAGTGCATAGTATTTAATGTCAACTCCCGTGGCCCATGCAGACTCCCAGCTGGATATCAGAAAAAAATGAAAACCAGGGCTTCGTAGCATTATTTCTGTTTAATGATGTATTATGTCTACTTATGCTCACATTCACACTCAACTCGTGTGTTTCAGAGCACCAAGAACCAGTACATAACATATACAGGGTGTCTCAATAAAAATGGCCCCCCTACAGTGTTTCATCGTTATTTCCATAACCAGTTGCAATTTTGAGACAAATTTCTCTGGTAATACTGCCATCCCTTACTTGCATATTATACAGTTTTCACCCACGAAACTTTAGTTCTCAAATTTTAATTAAATTTTAGTCGTCCGTGCTGGCAATTTTATAATAAAATTTTTTAGCACCAATAGACTAAATGGAGGTGTTAAAAAACAGACGTGCTAACTATAGTTACCAGTAATTAAACAACTGTTCGGATGCTAAATTGCTATCACTAAATTTGTACTGAAATGTGTCAGATGGAATGTTCGAAGTTTCCACTCTTGTCCACACACGCTTGCAAATGTTTGCAAAAGTTCTGAACAACCTTTGCCATGGTCTTCTGATTTCACGAATCTACTAGCTAGTGTCACTTTGATAAACTGGCTCTGAATCCGCAAATAAAGACACATTTTCAGCTGACATGGTACACTCACGCAACAATGTTTGCCTAGTAGCCTCGCCAAACGTTTGCCTCAAAATTCCAAGTTGCTATGGTAATAATGATGACACACCATATGGGCCATTTCTATTGGGACACCCTGTACTTAATTTATTTCATATAAATGATGACTTCTGGAAATGTCTGAACCATTAGATACGAGCACACTGCTAAACCATCTTAGCGTAAAAACAAAACAAATGTTACCAACGAATGGCAAAATAACACTGAAATAACTCTGTGCTTCAGCAAGTAAGACCGTGGTTACACGCGAAATAGAAAAATTTCAAAATTGTCTTAGAACTGTTGTTTCAGCAAGACTGAACATGTCCAACATTATTCATGTGCTAGAGTTGTTGCAACCAATCACAGTGTCTCACTGAGTCACGTGACAATGACGTAATACTGTGTGACGTGTCAATGGTAAATGGCTCCAAGGAAAAAAACTGATGTGGAAACAGAATGTAATCACTTAAAAGTGCACGATTCTATACAATTCCCATTGGGCAGTTGCAGCAGATTATGGCAAGCCGATTTTATTTTTAATCCACTTGGAATTAAGTATTGCTGACGTCTAACAGTAGGCTAATGGTCCTAACACTATGCATTAAATACTGTTTTACACTGCACATGCGGTTCTGTACGGCTCCGTAAGTGGCAGTTCTCAGAAAATGAAACAAAAAATGTCACTAAAACAGTGAAGCCAACGAATTTCACTGTCTACTGCTACCGTAACGCCACCAACAACTCCCAACAACTCTGATTGACTACTAGTCATTCCTCAAACAATTCTGCAAAAAATTTAGACACATTTCCATGTGCAGCGCTAAAATTACTTCACGCCAAAATTACTTCAAGCTAAAACAATTTCAAAATTATTATACTTCACATGTAATCACGGCATAACATGAAGATTAAGACTCGCAGCATTAAGTGGACAGCAGAAAACATGCAAGATGCCAGGATGAACAGCGGCAAAGTATGGACTGGACTGCTGCCAAGATGAGAAATTGGTAACTTGTAAACTGTAACACATATCGGCATTCATTCTGATCGCATGCAACACATGAACACTGTAACGAGTAACGTCAGCAATCAAAACAGTCCATCGCATTAACTGAAAACATACTTGCGTTACAGGTGGGCTCAGTTCTGTGTCATCACAGGCACCTTTGTGACCATTTTTTGGTAACTCTGTATCTTGAAATGTCTGTTTATTATTATTGTTATCATCATCATCATCATCATCATCATCATCATCATCATCATCATCATCATCAATTGACTTACAGTACAATCAGGCAGTAATAGTCCCACCACAATACTATACGCAGTAGAAAACGGAAATACTACTACTATATGATGACTATCATTGCTGTCGGTTTTGAAGGCAGGCCACGCATAATTATAATCATACAGATTGCAATTAAAAAGAAGCAAAAACCACTTTCAAATTACGCCAATCAAATGCAAGGCTGCAAGCTAGTGTGATTACATGATAAGATTGTAGACAACAGAGTGACAACATTGCTGATTAACAAAACGAACTTGAAATCTCCATCAAGCAGACACGTAAGCATGAGCAGTTATTGACTGGGTCAGCAGAATTAGACTCGCGATAAACCTATGAATTGAAATACCACATTTGCACTGCTTCATACATTCCAATTCTACGCAAATCAAAAAAGCTACCGGTAAGCAGAATTTAACAAATATTTCTCATCTCTGCATAGCTTCGTTTGCAGGACTTAAAAATAACAAAAAAAACAAGGAAAATATTATAACAAATTGCAACAAAAAAAAATAAAATCACACGCAGATTAGGAAATAAAATGGAGTGCAACAGCGTGAAACTGACAAAACAGACCTGCTCCTGAAGCATGTGATTAACCAAACACACCACACAATAGTGTTACACAAAGTGCTTTCTCACGTATGATATTATTACTCAAAACTATAAAAAAAAGCTGCCAATGGGCAGTGAAGCTCAGCTGAGCTGACTGGTGACACCACACGGTCAGGTGACCTATATAGCCTTTATGTGTGATATAAATTCATGATTGGTGGCTACAAAATAGAAAAATAGGTCAAGGTGACATAGTTTTCGGTTTGTGAATGGAGTTTGCCAGTAATAATAATAATAATAATAATAATAAAAAGGTGACTTATATCGCGCCGTAACATGCCGGGGGACATTACAAGGGCGCGTTACACAAACTAATACAAGGAAGAGGTATAACATGCTGTAACTGAGAATGAAAGGCCAGGGTATGAGACTGACAATAAAAAGGATTTGAGTAGTCTTTTGAAAGCCTTAATGGATTCAGCGCTTCGTATAATATCAGGTAGGTCTCTAACTGCAAGATTACAAGTCTCTAAGTCCAAGGGCTATTATTTCAAACACTCCAGTGGTTAACAGACACACAGACAGACACCACCAGAACGGCCTATGAGATTTGCTCTGCATAACTACGAGATGCAAAAAAGGATGGCTACATTTACATTTAAAACCAGTGGTGCAGACTTTTCCAGTTTGAGCAGCGATCAAAGCTTCTTTGAAGCTGGCTCCAGACTGCGAAATGACCTTCCACCTAGTAGACAGGAATCTGCAGAAGCTGGTCGCATGTGTGGGTGATATCGGCCGGTGGATGTGTGCCAACCGGTTGAAATTAAACCAAGACAAAACTCAGTTCATATGGCTTGGTACACTACACCAACTGTCTCAGCTTCGGCTGCTGACATCATGCTTGGGAGCGTCAACATCAACATCTCCACTGAAGAAATGTGCCTCGGCGTGTTGCTCGACAGTGCGCTGACCTTTGCACCCCATGTCCGACGCCTGTCTGGCACGAGTTTTTACCATCTGTGACAAATGAATACCATGCAGAAGTCACTCATGGAAGATGCTGCCACAACCATGGTGCAAACGTTCGTTACGAGCCGGGTAGACTACTGTAACAGTGTCCTCCACCGTGTGAGGGCGGCTGATGTCCAGCCTCTACAGAACGTGCAACTCTGCAGCTCAAATCATTCTGCACAAGCAGGAGTTCGACCACATCACGAACTGACGTTCGAGATCGACTACATTGGCTGCCCATTCAGCAGAGAATCGAGTACAAACTGTGTGTCCTGGTGTACAAGTGTCTGCATCAAGCTGCACCAACATACCTCACTGAACTGTGCTCATCGGTGTCTGAATCAGCCAATCGTGGTCACCTCTGTTCCGCTGCACATGGTGACCTTGTAGTACCATGCTCCAGAACAACCGAGATATGGACAAAGACGTTTTTGCTGTTTCTTATCCGATCCGGTGGAACTCACTTCCATTGTCAGTTCGTGACCCATCACTGACACTGACTCAGCTCTGTGCGCTTTTGAAAACTGTGCTGTTCTGTAGAGCATATGGGACACTAGCATAGCGCCTCTGTGACAGTTTAGGCTGTAAGGTCTGCTGCGCGAACACAAATTCACTTACTTACTTACAGACTACCCGCTGCCAGCTCTGTCCTTTCCGGCATTTCGACAGCACCTCAAGACTACTTTTAGACCGAAGCGCACAGTAACTAAATTTCCATTTTCTGACTTTTACTGACTGATAACTTTGGCTTTTTACTGATGAGCTGATCGACTGCAGATCAGATACACAACTGTTTCCATCAGGGAGGTGGGACTCGTCATTGTTAACGTGCAGTCGGCTTGGACCGTAGTGTCGCTCTCGAGTGACTGCGACCAATGGCTTGCCTCCACAGAGTCACAATGGGAACATTGTTGTTGTCGCGGCGGAGTTGGTCGGTCCATTTGGTACGTGGTCGGCTTGGTGGACGTTTCCATGAAGGGTCTATGGGTCGACCGACCGATAGCTCGACTTGGCGTAGCATGGCCTGGTGTGCTGGAGACTGGAGTGTTATCTGGCAGTCTTGCCACATGCCCGTAGATGGCAGTGCGACCTCTGGTAATCCGGTCAAACACAAATGCGAGACCAGTGTGTAAAGAGACTTCAGAGTTACAGACAAAATCATGACACCTGATTTGAAGGATCCTTCAATGACACTTCATGCGAAAGGAGTCGATGGCTTTCCTGTCACTGGCAAGCAAGGTCCATGTTTCCAATGCATATAGCAGGATTGGTGGGACTGTGGGAGCTCAAAGCACATATCTGAAAGACCTTCAGCGTTTCCGGTATATTCTGGACATCTATCACAGACCAGATCATCAATGACTGCGCTTAAGGGTAGTGTTGTCATTGTCATTGGCATGTACTGTAGTCGTTGAGGACCGTGTGTCATTCCTTGATGACCATGCCCGACAGCATCTCTACAAACATCAGACGGTAGGCATTGGCTGTCATCATGAATATGGTCCAGCTAGCATTTCAGTGGGCGACTGGGACGATATTTCCACGATCTGTCTGGAAAACAGCCGAGAGACAGGTCAACCTGACAGCATAGAGCTCGATGGACTGGGACAGTGCACGACATCCTCACGATGTGACCGAAAATGGAGTTGTGATGTCTGATGTGATGATTTGTGATCCATGACTGGAGAGAGACCAGAATGGTTTGCAACTTCGACATTACAGATGCAATGCAGCCATCTGATGCTGAGTATCTGACGCTGACATTTCATGTGAAAGCTCTCGAGGATCCCGACATCTTCAGCACGCACGGTCCATGTCTCTGTTGCATACAGAAGGGTGGACAGCTGGTCCAGCAAATTCCATCTAAGGATGTAAAACAAACTTCAAACATTCGATGTTCGAAATCAAAATCGAGGATCAATTTCGGCTGAATATAATCATTAGATTGCAAGTAGCAGCTCACTCTCCGATTGTGCCAACACATTAAGCCTTTGATAGCTGCCACGATCATCTACTGTGGGCGAGTTCAGGTGGTATGACCCTTCATAATGGCCTTATGGTTTGTTTATACTGTGTGATAGCACGAACTTTACAAAAAGCTCAAATAAAAACTTTTCTTGCTGTAAGTTGTGTTAATATTCTTATAGAATAATGAATGACCGTTTATTAGCTCCACATTTAGAGGTTTTTTATCCATGTTTTTGAATACACAGAAATTCTAGGCCTACAACTGCCACATGTACATCTCACCACGACTGTAGCAGTAAAACACCATCAAATTTAAACATCGCTTATTGTTTGAATATCACAAAACAAACATTGATTATGGAAAAAATTTGAGTTTAACATCCCTGATTCCACCTGTTAATAACTCTGGTTGAAAAAATATTTAGTATACACTTGATCTTGAAGGGGAGGGTTGGCTCCTGATATCATCGCGGCCCACTAGTTCCCTCCATTTTCCAGGGCTATGGTCACCGTCATGACGTCTCAGTTTGGAGACTGTCTCGACATACCAATGTCTTCTTTTGGTCTCAGGATGCCAACGTCTCGGTCTCAGAAGGTGAGCATCTCCGACTTACGCTTTTAGGTCTCATGACTATCCCCGTCATTTTCTACGTTAGAAACTGTTTAATCACTTGCTGTCAGCCAATCACGACTCTTGACACTCTAGTCACTGAAATATCTTAGCCATCTCACACACACCTGTCAAAAACACTGGCCAATACCCCACAAATCCTCCTTTTGTAGACAGCAGAACCTTGCACCAACATATAAAGGTAGACTTTGCATGGGTCCTTCTGAAAACTCTGAATGAGCTGACTTGAACTCTCATGAGACTTTCATGTCAATACACTTTCAATTAGTTCAGACCGTCACCACTTTTCATTTCACTCGTACAAAACACCGAACTGCTAAAACATGACAGATAACGTGTTAATGCGTTGAGAACACGTTTATAAAAATGGCAATATTTCATCATCAAATCATAAATAATACCGATGCAGAGAGCGGGGCGCACGATACTCGGTGTAGAAGTAACTTTTCCATGCGATCACGAAGCGACGACCGCCTAAAAACCCTCAGAAGTCTTTGATACCCTATTCCCTTTTCTTCGGCCATTTGTACACTGTATAAAATGCATAAATAATTTCCTATTTACAAGCGAAAAACGCACTCACAACACCTACAACTTAGGTCATTCAAATTGCCAAGTGATTTTTCCACTTTATGACAGACGTAACGAATTTTGGTACCAAATGGCCAAGAAAGTGCCAGCAAATTTTTTCTTAGCAAAACCATTCTGTTGCAAAAATCAACATTTTGACTGTTTGCTCTACACGTGTAAATGGCAAAAGCTTGGCATGTCAATAGCTAATATTTCACAAAATGATTGACACTACCATCCATACGAATGCACAGTGCTCTGTATAGTGCACACACCGATACCCTGAACATCAGTTGCTGTAACATGTGGCTATAAATAACCATCACGAGCCATAGCCCAGACTGGCCTTACTGCTAGACTTCACAACAGCGTTAGAGGATTACGAATCGCTTTGTATCTATTTCCCTGTGTTCCTCACTGCTCCGTGAGAAGTCTCCAACTGCCCATTCCTCCGAATTCACACTGATTGCCTCAGAGTAATGCAGGGATGTTAACAAGGCCAGAGGTGTCAAGGCCGAGGCAGAGAATGTGACAACTAAAGTTTTGTTTAAATGCCAAAGTTAAGCCATTCTTTCAATGTCCAGTCATTTTTGCTATTCCCTATAAAGACTGCGATAACATACTAGTCATACTTCTGGTGGTGATGATAATGGTATGGTAGTTCCCTAATTAAAACACAGTATGAAGAGCATTTACTACATTGTATGTTCTGTATAGTCTTTTCTACAACATTAACCATTGCATTATGTACCACTGCGGATGGCCTTGTGATCTCTGTCAAGGCCAGTGCGTTCAAGGCCAAGGCCGGACAATCTCAAAGCCAAGAGATTTGGCCTTAAGCCCAAGAATTAACATTTCTGGAGTAGTGGATCTGCATGCATGATCTCCATTCTCTATGGTTTTTACACTACTGGTCAGGTCTCAGATTGGAATGATTGTTGCCAGGGGCGTAGCCAGACCTCCATTCAAGAAAAGGCAACCCTTCTTTCTTCCCTTCCCCTCCTATCCCATCCCCGTCTTTTCCATCC
>Ga0126335_1002325_pt1 | contig 11319 bp, 12 predicted proteins | sample OlaspJWI45metaG_FD_108409 | JGI IMG/M metagenome (GOLD analysis project Ga0126335, IMG submission 108409) | Marine gutless worms symbiont microbial communities from Oahu, Hawaii - Olavius sp. 1 OAHU.JWI-45 metaG | ecosystem: Host-associated > Annelida > Digestive system > Unclassified | place...
AGTCCAAGGAAAGGTTAGACTACGGGGGGAAAGAGTTGGAGAAGAGGTAAGTTTTGAGGCATGAGTGGAAGGAACTGTGAGAGAGGTGAAGAGGAGGGTGCGAGTTGTTGCCAGCAGTTACCGTGCTATTGAACGGAGTGTCACAAGGTGGATCGTGGTGACCATGGTGGAATGGAGTTCGGAGGTAAGATGGGAGCTTGTTGATTAATAAATAATAATAATAATACAAGAACTTATAATGCATGCATGGTCAAAAAATCGAATCATGTTTCTGAGTGTGAAGTGGTATGGACATCTTTCATCTTTAAAACTGTAAGCTCTCCTCCTGATAAAAGCTAACCTTAACACAGTGCTATATCATGATCAGCAGCCATTATAACTTGGAATTGATTGCTCTTTGACAGGACTTCCATTGATAGCTTGTATGTAACTTGTCTATGTATAAAGTTAGTACCAATTCTACACCTGACAGATGTTTGTCATTTATGTTTTTGACAGGAAACTTGGACATGTTTGTCCACAAAGAAAAGTAACTTGAGGTGTGTCATTGGGGGTTGGGGATCGTTGGAGGCAGTGGAGGAGATGAGGGTTGGGTGTGCCCTCTCCAAAAAAATTAGCTGGTATCCACAGCTTCAGCTGTGCCGATGACCATTTAGTGCTCTAGACGTTACTGACAGCTATTTAAACTGACTTTGTTAAAACTAGCCATTCTGCCCATCCAGTTGGCATTATATTGATAGCTTAAGCCCCACTCCATCTCTCTTGCCCCATGCTATCCTGCTGCCCGGTCAAAGAATGCACACTGCCTGCATGCCCGCACCACAGTGTGTGGCCTCAAGCGGCGAGGCCGACCTGTAGACAGTGCTGCTCAAGCCTATACGCTAGGGTTGCCCAGTGTCATCCTTGCCTCACCAGCCAGTGCAGCAAAAAACAAAAAATGTCATTTTTGGCCCATACCCAAGATCCCCCCCAATTTTTTGGGGCACCCTAGAGCTACCCTGAAAATTTGGAGACATTTGCTTCTCCCGTTCCCGAGTTATAGCGTACAGACATACATACATATACAAGTACTCCCTTATGGACTGCCACTCAACTTTGATACTGTTTCACCATCTTGCACCAGCATTCTCATAGAAAGCACACAGTTACTGGAAAATGAGAACACATATTCTTAAGCACAAAATCGATACAGTACAGTATCACGGTATGCACAGTGCAATTGACCCCTAAGCCGCTGCCAGAATTTTTATCGCTTAGTCGCCGCCAATGAATTCGGCTAAGCCAGATTAGTAGGCTAGCCACTGAAAAGTACACTTAGCTGCCACCGATAAACAAGTCGACGAAGCCAGGTTAGCTAATTTGTGTGCAAAAATACCATTTTGTATTGCATCAGATTTCAACCATTGCACATTTCCTACCGCTGAAGGACGTCCGCTAGCTACAGTACTTAGGCTACAGTATTTGCATCTGTTTTGCGCTGAAGGTACTGACGAAACTGAGAATGGCTTCATCAGAAAAGGAGGATTAATCAAGATTGCCTTTATAACGTAAATGATAGTTTTTTTTCACACAGGCCTATAACGAACAGTTAACAACTGAGGGATGGATCACATGCATAATGTAAACTTTTAGCTAAAACTTGTTAGACCAATGCAAGCATAAGCAACGAGTGGTAGCAGATGGTAGATTGAGTTATAAAGACAATGCTAGGAGTGGACTGTGGGATATCCCTCTCAACTGAGTGCACCATGTATACGGAGAGATGCCCCATACATTTGATTAATTTATTTCCCATGAAATAGTGTACCTTCGACTAACACAGCCAATGTATAGTGTCCTGCAGTCACTGAATCGTGACAGCAGTGAGTCCCAACATAATAAAATCAGAATTAGCCGGCTATCTGCCGAAAAATTCATTCAGTCGGCCAGTGACAAGAAAAAATCTGCTTAGGGGTCTAAGTGTAATACTGAAGATGAGACTCAAAAATACTTACAAAATAGTTTAAACCACACAGGTTAAAAACAAACCTTGTAACTCATACCAGAGGCATAGCTAGTACACAGAGAGCAGCAAATAAAAAAACTAAGTACCAGTTTGTATATGACAATAGTGCTTCTAAGTTAACACAAACCATGATGACATAACCAAAGAATAGTGCTGTACTACTTGTCAATAAGTTTAACAAATATACTTACTCTACGGACAAATGAAGATTGAGTAAATGCACAAACTGGCCAGTAACCTTATAAAAAGTACTAGTTAATAGTACACTGTCTTGCACAGACATTTCACTGATAATGCATGCATGTTAAGAGGAAATAATACATAAGGAGAATTTCACAATACAGTCAAATGACAATACACACAGTGTGTGAGTGCAGTATTCACACAAAGAAAATATCACCATGAAAAAATTTCAGATGGGATCATGGGAAAGAAACAGAATCTAATTACAACGAGCTGAATCATAATCGTAACACCGCAAAGAACCTCTAGTCACAACCGTAATGTCATAGTTCCTTACTCAATTTACAAGCATTATACAAATTCATAGCAAAATATATATGCATCTGAAATGCTGTAAAGTACAAAAAGTGATGCAAACTGTCTTTTGTTATTAAAATAGAAGTGGTGGACAATACAGCAATTGACATCATTACACTTATCAAGAATGCAAAGCTTTTAACAAACGGTTCTTTCTCATCTCTACAAGTAAGGTGACAATCGTCACAAAGTCCTCAGTATTCTGCACTGTCTGAGGAATACGAGGTGCATCACCGGCGTCACCTTCATTCTACTTCACCAGAGGGCATCACATTTGGCATTTTGGCCTATTTTTGGCAGTTTTTTTTGCAAATTTTGCCAGAATTAAAGGAACTTTGCCCCAAAATCTAAGTGTGCACCTCATGCTCGGTCTAGGGAAAGATTTTTGACATGTGACGTGGCGACCTTTGTGCCAAATTTGACGCCTTCTTGGTCCTGAGATATTATGTGGAGAAAAAAGTCACCCAGTCAGACACCCAGCTTATTTTGCGATACGTGAACATCAGTGCACTGAGGAAAAATAGTTCTAATCAAAATAGTCCCATATGATAAATGCAGTTTAAAAGCAAACAAACAAATGTGATACAAAGACAGTCACAGTCACCAGCAAACAAAAATCAGTACCCAGCAAACTGATCAACATGCACAATCAGCATGTTCATTACTCGATAGCTGGCTTTCGCTGGCGTATGAAGTGAGGCACTGGCCTAGCGCGGTGAACAGTCAGCTGACGAAGGCGTTTCATCTCTGCCTCATTAGCCTCTCGCTCCCGGCACTCCTGTTCTCTTTTCTTCTCAGCAGCCTGCTGTTCCCTTTCCTTCTTCGACTTTTCCCACTCTACACGGTGAGCTGCACGATCTTCAGTTTTCAGTGACAGTCCACAGCTGCCTGCACATGGAAAGATTGCATTCACAACTGCTGAGCAATATAAGCACAGCTATGGTTCCACAGATCACAAACAAATGAACATACCTAATAGTCCCTACCTCTAAGAGGAAGAGGCATTTGGATAAAGGGAGCAGTACCATATCTATCCCATCATTCCTTTGCCACAGCATTTTTTACTACATTTCTGCATTTTAATGCAAATTTCCAAATAAGATTACATGGGCGATCCTACGCAAGTAAACTCATGTTCGAGTCAAAAATCTTTCCCCAAAAGTTCTTTGCCACTTTGCGAGTGACAGTGAAACAAAAATCTTAACAGCCGAAGTGCATTATTCCAACGGAAGAAAACATACCTGTAGCAATGACAAACAATAAGGTGCCTTACTTGCAACAGTTTTTGCAGGTTTCTCAGGAATGAATGGCTGCTTTCGTAGTACTGTTGCTGGTCTTGCTCTGAATGTTGGTGGATTGTTCTCAGCATTGGTCTTGTCCCGATCAAAACATGGCATCTTATGGCATGACACGTGCTCATTAAATATGCAAATGTTATGAAAACAAACTGGTAACACATACTATATGTAAGTGATTTGAAGAACATGCTAATATTCACTCACCAATACAATAAAATGTACTATGAAGCACGGAGCAAATGACATGTAAAAGGTAAAGATAAAGGACACTTGACATAGTACCTCTATGAGGTGACCTTATCAGAGGAGCACTCAGGTATGGTATGTGTTGTCAAGTTATCACAGTTTCACCAGCCACACATGCGTTTATCCACAAAAGCCTTTACATTCCCAGCTAAAGCTGGTTCCTATTTATTGACCCCAGAGGGACAGAAGACTGAGCTGGCCTAAGTTGTAACAGTATACAAAAGCTGCAATCATTAACAGTAGTCAGCACAGTTCGGCAAAAAAGTTCTTTGCAACAGTTACATGAACAAGTCAACACTTTAGCCCTGGCTCCATTTTTCTAATTTAAAAATGCAAAAAATACTTGAAAAAGTTGCACAAACATTACAGTCAACAAAGTAAGCAACAAATATAACTTCAAAAGTAACAGGTTGCTGCAGTGTTGCAGGTTGTACTGTGCACTCAGTATGTAACAACTCACTGATAATGTCTATACTGTAATGCTAACGTGGCCGATAAGCAGTTATCAAATGTCACTCCTGATAAAACATGATCCACTTTCATTAAGCAGGACTCTGTTTCTCCTGAAAACCCTTCTTATCTAATACACACACAGTACACTGAACTCTTGTCTATTTACACCCTGCAGTGAGTGAGCAGAAGCTTAACATCCCACTTGACACATTATAGGTCATCCAAATGACCCAACCAACAGCATCAAAGCATTAAGGGAAGCCAGTTAGCCACTGAGACACGCTTCAGTCCCACCCAATCCCACCAGAACCACATTACAATATGAACCAAGGCAACTGCCTCTAGGCTAAGCACAGCGTAGGGGTCCCAGTGTAACAAAAATCCTATCTGCTGGACCTGTAAGCTGCCTTGCATATCCTTCAACAACAAAATATTGCTCAATACTATAGTTACAGGAGCAGCTGTTAATATTCACTCTTAACTCCAGACCAACATCACTAATCAGATGAGGCCATGGAGGTGAGTGAACAATCAATGTAAGTGAAACGCAATAGTGCAGCAAGTACGGTACCTTCATATGACTGGATTCTGTTTTTATCTTAATACTACGCTGAACTCCACCAGCAGTTGGATGTGCATACATACTTCTTGCTGGAACAGACGAATATATGATTTCAGGGAAAGGTCGAGCATGGAACTCTCTCAGCTGTGTAAAAACATTTCAACCACATACTGTTTACGGATACAGCAGTTGATCCATCACTTTACACTGCAGACAATTACTGTCTTAAATGGAAATGAAAATTCAGCTCCAATGTGCAAAGCACTGAGGGAAGCTAGTTGGTCGTACAGATCACGTGTCATCCCACCAGGCCCACTGTACCATGTTATAATGAATAAACACATAGGCAATCACCTCTAATCACAGTGTAATGGTCTCAGTGAGCACATACTGTATTCTTTGTGACTATGAAAACACATCACTGAAAGCGGCTATCTTTTTACACCCATTGTAGTTGCTGGTCAAGACTATTTGTCAGACATACAGTGGTCCAAAAAACGTCACATTTTATAAATGTCTGTAACTTTTGCTAATTTTAGCCAATTTTCATAGTTTTTATATCGTTTTAATTGTGGGGAAAGTCTGCATGTGATTATAGTAAAACTTACATCACCTCATTTGTGTGCGTACCTTACCTGATAAAATTTAAAACTACCCTGTCACTGTTGTTCATCAAATGTCACAGAATGTAACTCTGTAAAATACTGACCAATTTCAACAATCTTCGTGCTAACTAAACTGGAAAGTAAATGTCACAAATGAGGCACATACTGGCTTACTTATTACATTAACAAGGCGTTGCTAATGACGTAACTGTTTGTGCTGATGGCATTCACAATGTCAACGAGTGGAAGTGTCATCCGTTGGCCTGTTTCGAGACTGAAGGTGGACATTCTGAACATTGCTTATGTTTACTACTCTTGAAATGACGATTTCATGATGGCAGAACAGTAAATATGATCACTGGAGTTGATTTTTCTGTTTTGTTTTGTTCTGAATGTAAATGAACAACGAATGATAGCATTTTTAACTGAAAGTGTCGCTCTTTCAATTTACAAAGTAAGGTGCACACACAATTAAGGTAATGTGGCAAATCTCACTACAATTGCATGTAGAATTTCTTCACGATTAAAATGATACAAAAATTATAGTTAAATCAGTTAACATTAGCCATTAACATTATTTGAGTCAAATATAAAATGTCAAGTTTTTTATAGACCACTGTGTAGATTCAAAACACCGTGCTACCAAACGGAGATTAAACTGACCACAAATCTCAAAAGTGAACTATTGCTGCCTCAGTACTCACTTAAAAGCTGAAATACTACAAAAACACGTAATTTGCGAAAAATATTTCAACAAAAACTACAGTATATGTCACCTTTTTCTCTGCTTCAACAGCTTGGCGAATTTTTTCTTGCTTCAGTGCAAGCATTCGCTTGTTGCGTTCCTCAAAAGAGAATGGCTTGACACACGTGCGCGAGGCATTCGTCCGTAGGAATGGAATACCAGCAAATGGCACAGCTGCCTTACAAGCAATTTTTTCAGCTTCCACCTGACGTCACACAATATACATTTTACAACACTGCACATCAAGTTGGCCATGTGAAACAGATTGCCAACAGAAACCATGACATCTGCCTATCTTGAAATGACAGCTGAAGACAGGCACTGTCCAAGTCCATAATTCTGTCTCACATTTACCTCAAAAACTTCATGGCAATTCAATCACCTTCTCTTATAATAATAACTGGTGTAATGTTTTAATGTTGTTCTGTTGTATTGCCAACCACTGACTGCATGGACCGAGCACTGTGCTTACATTTACTGCTGCTAAATTTGTAATCTTTAAAATCCCCCCTGGAAATTTCTTTTGAGTGTAAAAAACTTAAGAGTAACAACAACAATAATAAGTAGTAACCAAAAGCTTACATATGTTTCAGTTCGGCATGCACGGATATTACTGTCAATGAGACTTACAATTAAGTTACAGTACATCAGTTCACAATATTTCTGCTCAAAATTCTGTTCTGCATACCATCTGTGCATTGCCCTCCATCAGTTCATCAACAATGTTCTCAGCAGTGGCATCACACAGCCCAGCAGCAGCATTACTGTCTTGCTCATGATGCTGTAGATCATCCTCACCATGTGCCAGACAATGCTGTGCACTTCTGCACACAATATTAATACCACTCATAGCATGTGTTGCATATCATCAGATCATGTCCAGCATTAGAAATGGCATGAAGTTACAGCACACTTCACATTATGTTCTCACAGTCTGGCTACCTCGCTACAAGGCAGTCCATTTGTCAACTACAGAATAACATCAGACTTTAAAGTACACTTGACAAATGGGGCACTTTCACGTGCCGAAACGCGAATGACACAGTGCCGATGATGTAATGCCTGAACATAGAGCTTGTACAGTGCTGAAACGTGCCGCCTGATGAAAGATCCTTGTTGCAGTTTTTTTACTCGACTGTTTAATCTTAGTTTCAGTTGTAGTCTAGTGATTAGATGCCTTGAATTTAAGTTTAGTTATCATTAGGGCTGTATGGGATTAGCTTTTTTCATCCAGCCAAATTTGGCAGGATTTTTAAGCGTAAATCCGACTGAAGGCAGATTTGTAACTTTGTTAAAAGACCATAAGGAAAGAATTGTGAAGCATGAATTGGCACACTCAGAAACTTTATTTAGCAACTAACACAATGCTTACATCAGTCACAAACATCACAAACAGCTCAACTGCTACTCAATTAAGGCATCTGTTCCTTTTCATTGTCCTTAGTCAGTTTTAAAATGTACTTTAGAAATATCTATTGAAACAGAAATATCAATTAAAACACGTTGTCTGGTAACATGGTACTTTTTCCCAAATCCAGCTGAATCCAGAAATCCGGCCAAAATTCTGGCCGGTGCCAAATTTTAAAGAAAAAAAAGCAGATTTTGGTTGGAGCCAGTCACATTCTGGAACAGCCCTAGTTAACATCATCAGCCAATTTTAGTTGTAGTTTTTCATCTCCTTAACGAAAATTTAGCAAAAAAATACTTTGATTTACTCAATGCTAATTTTAATTTCTGTCACTGTCAACAAAGTAAATGTTACAAGGAAAAAAGTAGTAACAACCACACTCAAAATTCTATCTAACAAAGACCATACTGGTTTAGTATTGGAGATGCTGCAACAGTGTAGAGTGCTCTTCTTGCTGGGCCAACTCGTGTTGCCATCTGCTTTGCCAGTTTCCTTTGTCCTCGATCCACAGACATTGACAGTCTTTTCCTACAAATCACAAACAATACCACAGGCTGCATTGAGTCGGCTCATGTGCCTGCAACTAACTCAACAAAACGCTAGAAATGGGTTGAAAAAACTATGTCAAACGTGTAAAGATTAAACACAGGTGCACTTTCTTACTGTATGTCAACTGGCTACCATGAAACAGATCTACACAAGAACCTCAGCTGTTGCAGACATGCCGCCCGATGCTTGTATGAATGTGTTCGCCAGAGGCTGCCACGCATCCATGAGAATAATGCATTCCCAACATCTGACGGCCTCAATGAGTGAGATTCCCTTGAGCTATCGGGTTCACACTTGGTATGGAAAACTTAAAATGGCTGGGCTACAATCTGGTGAAGGTTGCATGATCAACTCAGTCATTTGGGCACAATATATCAATGTGACAAACACACAGTCATGTCACCATAGCAACAACTACCCTAATGCACTGCATCTGGCAGCAAAAACGCTTAAAAAGCACCATAACTGGTAGAGGGATGGATACCAATTCATGAAACATAACATTACAGTGTAATGTAATGCAATAGTACAATAGTTGGCTAAAAATATCTGCAATGAAAGTATAGGAATTGCAGTTGTGGCCGGTTCTTAACGCATGTGTTACACAGCTAAAGTAACCCTTTATACACATATTTTACTACAAACAAAAATGCTTAGAAAAATGTGTGACAACCACACACAAAGAAAATGCCCATGTCTCACGGTTAAAATAACTATTCCCAGAAGTAGAACACTACAGTGGTTGGCTTTAAAACTGGTGACTGATATGGTAGTATATTATGCACAATTTCACATGCTATATACAGGGTTTACGTTGGTGGAAGACATCTAACACACAGGTTAGCAAACAGTCTTGGGCGTTACCTTGCAATGGTGACCACATTGACAAAACGAACGCGCCCGCTTTCTTGATGTGGACTGTTGCACTCATTATCATTCCTTTGCTCTAGAATTACACGTAAAACAATTAATAGCAGCCATTGGCCTCAACTCGCTAAGTTAGGTTAGCTGATGGTCCCAAAAACAGCATCGAAGTTGCTTGAATGATACTTCAACATGTTAAATGCCAAACCAAAATATGGATGTGACACAGCTCAACAGAAGTGATGTCTGCCAAATGCAAAATGTCGACTTGTAAAAACTGCATAGTACTGGAAAGCAGATTGTAGTGTGAAACAAAATATAATGTTTTTCATACATAAAATTTTGCAAATAACAATGAAAAATATAAACGGTTTTTGTTGTCATAATTCAAAATAACCACATTATCCCCTTCTTGAACTGCCATTGTGTTCTGATATTCTGGTATTGTTTGACCAGACAATGGGAACTGCTAATAAAATGCCTTCATGGCAAATAAAAATCGACTGAATTTCGGTTTCAGTGCCGAACATGTAGATCATAACACGTTCGACATACTTTTGGTTTCGTCCGAAAGCAGCCATGACACTGTCGGTGAAGTTTAGGTTATGGCGGTGAGATACAGAATTTCGGCAGGCACCGAGAGTAATATCAGACGTTTCACGGTTTCAGATTGTATGCGTACTAGGTTCGTGTAGCTATAGTGTTAAGATTGCTTGTAGTTGTCCAATGTCACAAGAAAAACCTAATATGGTAATGCTATAGGAAAGTAAACAACGATCCAAGTAAAGCTGAATGCCTCGAATGTGATAAAATCCTGTCGCTTGGCAGCGATAAGTCGCAGCATCAAACAGTGTCTGGCTTAAAAGACCTTCTGTTGACATGTCAAAAGGTGATCTATAGTATAGTGATATTATATCTATTGGACCAAAATATGTATGCCATTTTAACGTTACACAAGCCGGCGACAGCCGCAGGCATGGGTAGACCTGTAAGCCGAAGCCAGAGCCGCAAAAACAGAGCCGAGCCGGATTTTGTCTGAGCCGAAGCTGGAAAATGTCTGAGCCGAGTCGAGCCGCAAAAAAGTCTGAGTCAAATTTTGACTAGACGATAGTAATTGCACTGCAGAATGACAAAGAAAAGGCAACCAATACCATAGAATCAATTAGAGTTAGTTCTTTTTTTCTGTCCAACTTTACTACTGCATTCGGCATATGGCGATGCCCAGGTGGCCAAATCACTTGTTAACTTACTTAGTCCTGTGTGTTGTGAGTGACGCCATTCGTGCGTACATTATTGGTCAGTGAGTTGGTGTGCGTACAAATGCAATGTCTGAGGCACAGACCCCGTCGACGTCGTCAGCAGGAGCCGACGTGAGTCAGCCTGAACCCTCACAGCCTCCGAACAAGAAGCTAAGATTACTTGAAAACCTCGACTCTGAGCCGGAAGACAAACCCGTGGATTCCAGTGGGAATGACGACATACACAATGTCTTAAAAAAGATTGCAGCTTATCTAACACCCACAGTTCTTACACAGGAAGAGAAATTATCAGCCCTTTTTTATTGGAAACGTCATTGTGAAGTGTACCCGAAATTAACTGCTTTGGCAAATTTTTTCTCACACCAAGCACATCTTCAGTACTGGTGGAGAGTATGTTTTCAGTAGCTGGACTTGTGAAGAATTCAAGGCATTCATCAATCGCACCACATCGGCTGAATCGTGTCTCTGTTTTGTGCATGACAATTACGCGTAATGGGTTGTCTTTATCCAAGGAACCTGGGTCTTTAAACTTTACAGATAAAGGTCATATACGTAGGCATACATTTATCACTGACACTGATATCTGATAACTTTGTGCAGCTATGATCGTGTTGCAGCATTATGGACATTACTGAACACTGCGATACCATTATCCAGTTACTTTCTAATGTATCTCTGGGTTGCCTGTGTAATATACCGTACTGACATTTGCATTCAAGACCTATCACTGCACACTGCAGCTATGGCTAAACGGGGACATGTAGGCTTAATCTCGCGTTGAATAC
>Ga0126335_1002326_pt1 | contig 11319 bp, 7 predicted proteins | sample OlaspJWI45metaG_FD_108409 | JGI IMG/M metagenome (GOLD analysis project Ga0126335, IMG submission 108409) | Marine gutless worms symbiont microbial communities from Oahu, Hawaii - Olavius sp. 1 OAHU.JWI-45 metaG | ecosystem: Host-associated > Annelida > Digestive system > Unclassified | place...
GGTCATCAACTTTGTCCACTGTACTCGCAGCAGCTTTCTGATGCACTTGTTCTCAAATGTTTGAATGCTTTTCTCTTCTTGCTTCCTCAGTGTCCAAGCTTCGCAACCAAATGTCCCCACTGGCCAAACCAAGGCTTTCATCAACCGCACCTTGGTGGCGACACTAACTGATTTATTTTTCTAGATTTTTGTTAACTTTATCATCACTGCCATGCCGAAAGCCAGCCTGGACTTCACATCACACACACAGTCTGCATCACTTGTCACTTTGCTTCCCAAGTACGTGAAAGAATCCATCTGCTCCAGCTTTCCACCATCTACTGAAATCTCCAATACATAGCCGTTGTTTGCCATTACCTTTGTTTTTGTTACAGGTTTCTGATATTCCTTTCACCAATCCGGAATCCACCAGAGAATCCTTGTAGTGCTTTCCGCATTACTTGCTCAGCTAGGATGTTGAACAAGCATGGTGAGAGGTTGCATCCTTGCCATACTCCTTTCCTGGTGTGGAACCAAACTGATAAGTGGTTGGCTATCCTGACAGCAGCCCATTGTTTGCAATATAGATTCCGCAGTAGCTTGACAAGTGTGGTGGAAATCCCATCTCAAGCATAGGTACACTTGTCACCTTGCTTCCTGGTGCATTTTTGTAAACGTTTCAAATATATGAGGAAAGCTTTTAATCACATAAGTAAAGTTGAAACGTATAAAATACAAATGCACAAATGGCAATATTTAATTTGCAACTAAACTCAGTGCAACATTTTACTTCACGGTGGGCACTGTGTAGGTCTGCGTCGACGCTAATCCAGTTATCTATTAAACGTACTACGTTTCAATCTCGAGAAAATTAATTTAACCGATCCTCAGCAGTCGAACAACGCTTTTTTTAAAGACGCCACTGTCGTGCGGTCGCCGAAAGTGATTTAACGTATGCGTTCGAGCGTTTGACTGGACAGTAGCTGAGATAAATTAGTAACGACTTCGAGCGAAGAAAGAGACACTTTCCTTGACGAGAGAAATTGCTGTGTGGTCTGGTGTGACGTTTTAAATGTACATGCGTACATCTGTAACCGTAGGGCGGTCTGAGAGCAATCAGTTACTGGCGCTATGGAATGTGGTCATATTCTAGTGCTTCTGTACAACGTTTGGCTTTCGTTAAAGTCTCTCCGATTATTGTTAGGATAAAAATCTGCAATTTACTGTTACGTCTACAGTGTGCGAAATCCGTGGATTTCGTAAAATCAGGTGGACTGAATATGCGAGAGTGGAAATAGCTGGAGGAAAATGCAGGGGTGGCATGTGAGAGCAACAGTCACTGGCGCTGTGATCATCTTCAATTCATTCAATTCACTCAATTTATTAAACAACAAAAAGCCAAAGGCCACTTACAAGTCGCATCATACAATATGTATAAAATAATGCACCAGAAAAGGCACTTTACAATTTACATAAAATTTAGTTTATAGTACAGTAAAAGATAATCGTTACTAAGTGACTCGTCAGACTTGTTGAAACTAGCATAATCCGATGTACTAGGCAGAAATAGCAGGAGGAAAATGCAGAGGTGGCATCTGAGAGCAATCAGTTACTGGCGCTGAGATCATCTTCTATGCTTCTGTACAGCGTTTATATTTCGTTGAAGTTTCTGCGATTATTGTTAGGAAAATACTCTGCAATTTAGGCCTACTATTATGAATAAGTTTATTCACCACGAAGGTAGACTAAACAATAATATGCAGAAATGAAAGAAAGAGAAAAAGAAAGAAAAAATAATAATAATCGGTAACTTGTGACAACATTATATAGTACTGTCCATCACAATATGATAAAATATAAGATACATATTATTCATACAGTAATTACTACCAACGTCCATATTGTACTCACTGCACAACTTTAAAAATATAGCATTATAACCAAAAACGTCCACATTTTTAGAAATTTTACTGAAGCTTTTGAAACATTGACCGATTTCTATAAAATTTGCCACACAGTATACTGAAGGAGTTTGCAACACAACAATTACTGATGTGTTAATTTCACTTGCATTTTGTTGCTATACTACCTTGGAAAAAATTAATTTGTGGTTTGGGACTATATTGACATCAAAACTTGCATGTGAAATCTGACTAATGAAAGATTAGTATTGTTGCATGTTATCTCGATGTTGTAATTCGTGCACGTGAGACATCGGTGTTATTGCAATGTGAAACTCCTAAGTGTATTGGTCTCGGCTTATACTATCCAATTAGCTCCTAATGAATATCGAATATAGGGCATGATGCAGAATCGTGTGTATCAAATGCCAGTTTAAAACACAGTGCTTGATTGACACTTGTGATGGCTAGTTGCATAGCATTGTGGATGATACCGTTGACTGAATGGCATAAGAGAACTACAGACCAGTTAGTCTAACAAGCATCATATGTAAAATTATCTAATCTGTAATTCGTGACGATATAGTAACTTCCCTAAGCAAGTACAGTCTAATAAAGGACACTCAACATAGTTTCAGAAAAGGCCGTTCTTGTGCATCTACTTTACTTGAATTCTTGGATATGTTACAACATGCCTCGACAACAATAGCAGTGTTGATGTATTGTATATTGATTTGGCCAAAGCGTTCGATAAGGTCCCAAATAACAGACTACTTCGGAAACTAGGAGCGCCTGAAATCGATGGTGCTGTCTTCCACTGGATTCAGGCATGGTTAAGCAACATATCAACTAGTGTGCACTAAAAGAGTCAGTTCAGATTGCATTCAAGTTTCCAGCGGTGTACCATAGAGATCTTAGGGCACTCCTGTTCCTGATTTTCGTGAGTGATTTAGTCTTTAGCCACGTCCTAAAGTTTGCAGACGATACATAGCTGTTTGGAACAGCTAACAATGACGCAGACCACGCCAGATTACAGAACGATTTGACATAGGCCTACTATCATAGTGGGCACACAGATGGCAAATGAAATTCAGTGTGGAAAAGTGCAAAGTCACGCATCTCGGCCGTCATAATGAGAACTTGGACTACTACATAAATGCACAAATGCTGCAAAAGACAAAGGCTGATAGGAATCTGAGAATTGTTACCACTGACAATATCAATGTTGGTAAGGTGCTGGCCAATGTGAGAAAGCTTACTTCAAAGCAAATAGAATGTTGAGATAAGTAAAGAGGTCGGTGAAGTATAGACATCCAAAGATATTGATCAATCCGTACAAGACTTTAGTTCGGCCACATCTAGAATACAGTTTGTCTGCTTGGAATACACACTACCAGCAAGATAAGTGTCTATTGGAATGTGTTCAACGTAGCCTTACCAGACTGTTCACAAACATGATCAAATTGCTGTACGAAATCAGACTAGAAAGACAGAGACTGTGGTCGCTGGAGGAAAGGAGATATCGTGGTGATTTAGTCGAAGTCTTTAAGATGTTTAAAGGATTTACTGACATACCATGGCAGACCTTTTTTCACGGCAGGACATACTCTAACACGACGACACAGCTAGAAGCTAACCAAGCAGACTTGCAATCGTGAATGTCGATTTCACTACTTTTCCCTCCGAGTGATAAATCGCTGGAACGGTCTGACACAGGAACTCGTCGATTCTGCATCTGTCAATAGTTTCAAGTGTGGTCTTGAGAAACTGAGAAAACGACAGATGGGCTTTTTCGATGACTGACGTCCGGCAAGCTCCCTGGCTGCACGATGCAATGTGTCTACTGAATGGAAGCGATCACGACATCCGGACTAATGTCTTGTGCAGCCGCACAAGGTAAACAAGAGACTTCGAGCCTGCGTGGGTGAAAGAGGAGGCTATAATGAACGCTCGCTGTAATGTTTAGGCCGTGGTAGACAATCAGTTTGTGAAATATGGGTATTTTTTTGTTTGTGCAACGGTAATGTGAAATTTTTGTTGTTGAAGTTATTAGTATGAAGTTAATATTTTCCCACAGCAATGTAGCAGCAGTATGCAGGCGAAGTGGAAAAGTCAATAACTTTTGTGTTGCAGTTAATCTCGGTATACTGTGTGCCAAATATTATTGAAATCGGCCAGCATTTGCAGACACTACAGCGAAACAAAAATGTGGACGTTTTTATTGATACACGGTGTAGATCCTTTGAGTCGCTATATCAAGCAGCAGTTGATTTTGAAAAAGAGCATCGGAGCAGAGACTGAGCATATACGAGCCCTCGAGGTATCGGAGGCAATCCCTTTCTCTACAAACGCGTACAAATCTTTCACTCCACGCTCCGTCGACGCATGAAAGTGCCACATCCCAAATAAATATATAATCAAGAAAATGTGGCAGTTAAGATATATTGCCACTTATAGCCGCCGGCTTGGGGCCCCAAAACATACGACGTCCTAAATCGCAGTACACCAGCACGACAACAACACGACACATCTAATTGACGACAATCGTTCGTAGTGACTGAATTCATATCAACAGGCATTCACAGCTACTGCCTCGACTGCAAACGGTGAAACCAACTCCATTGCCTGAAGCCGCTCACAAGGTATCATAAACATGAGGCACGTGCTCATGCGATATGATGCGCGGTGAAGCGTGACTCACTGATACGCCATAATATTACTTACTTAACTTGTGATGGATCTCGTTTTTATGTAACGACCTTGACCTTTGACGTCATGACCTTCAATGTTTGTAGTGTATCGGCTGTAACGTGACCAAACCATGCACACGTCGCCAGCCCTCTAAAACTTTCTTTACGCCATAACTGCCATAATCTCTATTCCAAAATTTAACGACATATCACGTGACTTAGGTTACCCCCCTCTGACATAGTTTAGCGCTCGTTGATAGTACTTCCCAGAGGCAGTGCGCGCACCAAATTTGAAGTCTGTAGCTGTAGTCATTACAGAAATATAGAAGAAATGCCAAAACTTAAAAGTAGTTCATCATACCGGGCGCAGCCCGGTTAAGCCGCAGGCCTACGGGCGTAGCCCATAGTAAAATCACCTATGTGCGCGTACTAAGTTGGCCGTTGCCGATGCTTACTAGTCTGTACTTTTTGACTGTCACGAAATCTTGTCACACGCAATTTCCAATAAAATTTGATGAAAGTCTAGCTTTCGTTGTCGCGGAAGTAGTAAGTAATCAGTTTAAAGCGATAAAGAAAATATTCTTGAGTACAGTGGTCATTACAAAAAATTACATGTCTAACAAATGTTTTCTGTAAACATTAAAATAATGGTAAAAATACTTTATTCGGGTGTTTTAGATAGATATATAACAAATAAGCTGTAACATGTGCTTAAAGATTAGATCTGTGATCACATTTTAATAAAAATGCTACAGGTACATAATATATTACTAAAGATGTGTAACTTATCTAATATTCTAAAAACAACCAACATAATATTTAAAAAAATCCTTTTCTTTCCACCTGGCGACTGTCGATAAACGTTTTGTCGCATTACAACGCATTCGAATTGTACGAGTCACTTCAACCTTATCGTAAAAAACACAAATCGACATATAGAAGCAACGAGAAACAAGACGCCAAAGTAATTTAAAGATAGCCGCATCGAATACGAGCTGCAATGAGGCGCTTCTAATGAGCTTCGCTCACGGGCTGCGCCCGGATTTTAGGTTTCCTAATGGGTTATATATTACTTTATTATGTCCCCTTTTGACCTACTTTTCTTTTGCTTATTTTCTATTCGTTACATTCTGTCTATACGATACGATACGAGATGCTATTTTAACGTGCTCTCGAAAGCCGACATGAGTCAGCTTAAACTACCGCACGGAAACGACAACTAAAAAGTATAAAACAGAAAAAAAAACTAAAAAGTAAAGACGAATATGCTCAGAAGTAGCAGTAAGCAGTCTGGAGGAATCCATGTAGTGAAACTGAAGAAAGAAAAGGAAAGGCTGCGGTGGGAAAGGATTTGCAAAAAAGAAAGGTATTAAGCCTAGAATGAAAGAGTGAGTGGGTGATGGAATACCAATAATAATAAGTATGAATGTTGGCAGATAATGACCGTATAAGATTCTACAGTTGAATGCCACCAACACCACTAACATGATAAGAACACAGACCGGTGCCGCCAAACGCTAATCCAGCGGTCTGGATACTAATTCGAGTTATTATGTTATTTCTATAGCATTCAACTAAAGAAGCCCATAAGATATAAAAAGAGATGTTATTCTGACATGCGACCAAAAGCCTACATGAGTAAGATTAATGTACAGCAGGGAAACTAACAGTGGAGAAACAGGAAGAATAAAAAGTAAAACGGATATGCTCAGAAGTCCGGGAAATCCGTGTTAAATATGCTCAATAAGACGCCTGTAGCTTTAGCGGTTTCAGAGCTATTCTCAGCGGTCTGCAAATCTAAAATGTAACCACGTAGTTTTCGCTCCCTGTGAGCTAATTTTGTACTTGTAGGTAGTACTGTATGTTAGCAAAGCACACACCAATTTAAAGTCTGTAGCTGTAGCCATTCCGTAAACATGGACAAAATTCCAAAATTTAAAAGTAGGTCTAAATGACCTAGATTGTGACTTTTTACCTACTTTTGTATCGCTTATTTTCTACTTCTTACAGCGTGCTAAATTTGAACTCTATAGATTCAACCTTTCGAGATATATTCATAGGAGTTCGTATATTAAAAATCTAGGCCACGTAAACTGGGCCACGCTCCCTTTGACCTAACTTTTGCATGCGGTCCAAATCACATCTCATAGTAGATGCATACACCAAATTTGAAGTCTCTAGCTGTAGTCGTTCCAAAGATATCAGAGTCCATATATTAAAAATTTGGGCGTCGTCTGCCATCTTGGATTCGACCCTAAGTGGGTTTTTATAATTTCGCCTCTTTTACGGAGCCAGGGAGTACCATCTTGTGAAATTTGAACGCAGTCAGTCCACGTGCGGCTGAGTTAGAGCGATGAAATCTTTTTTCCAGTTGACGCGCTTTATGGGCCCAAATTGGGCAAATGGATCTCAGAGTTGGAAGCCCTAGCTGCACGGGGTCTGCGGCAGATAAGACCTCAGACATCGGCGCTATACATTATTGTTTTAGATTTTTGAATTTTTGCTCTGTTTTTAAATCACAGCACTCGGAATGCGAGTAGGGTTGAAAAACGGGGCAAAATTTCGCACTTTTTTACCCCCTGTGAAAAATAGGGGAGGGCTGGTGGAGTGATGGAGGTATCTATACGAATTATTCGTGCCACACATAGGTTCTAAGCACCGGCATACTTTTAACCAGCGACAATCGGCGGTTTGGTCACATTAAATGTGGGTGACTATACAAAAAAGATTCACGGGTAAAACATATAGCCTCCGGCAACTTTAAATAAAGGTAGCCCCGTTTTTCTTATGTTTATTTGATGAGTCGAGTTGATATTTTGACCACAGTTCACGTAACACGGTGCCGTGACGTCGGCATTTGACACGGTGCATATTGAATGAGCTCGGATGACCTAATTGCTTCACGCCACCATGTCGCGAAAACGTCATTCGCAGTGTCCAGTGTTGGTCAGTTTGTCTGAAGCCATTTGCATCTAGATGAATTTGCTTGAGAAAGCTCAGTCTGCGTGTGCTCTATCGAACATTTTATGCGTTCTGAAGTTGTATTATTGCGGATATCCAGTTTTTTGGTCATTGCAGTGGGCTTTGATGCTATGCCTATGAGTGTCTGATCGCAAGTTCTCTCCGCATCGTGTTGTTCAGTCGGTCTTGACGTACAAACCTCCGCTAGCGCACGTTACAGAAGAGATACAGGTTTAGACATACTTCAACATTAACATCAACAACAGTAAGTATATGCGGGGCGGCGTAATAATAATAGGCCTACAAGAGACCAAAGTAATTTGGCGAAGGCCGCATCGAATCCGAGCAACACTGTTCCTATAGTTTGCAATGCCCCCTATTCCCCCCCTCGCCGTAGGGGATTAGGACCCCGTATACTACATTGTACCTTGGGTCTCCAATACTCTCGACTCTGAACAGGACCTCGATCCGTTTAGTCATTTTTGCACAACTCAGCCGCATGACAGGAGACAGCCACATTACTCTACGGGATTATCGGTCTCAATAGGCCGCATTATGTAGATCACTTGATCTACTCGTTCTGCATTCAATGCGGCCAAACAATAACGATAATACGTCTAGGTTAAATACGTTTGTTTCTACAGCGCGAAATAATTTGTCCTCGAGTACGTTCACGATAGTTCAAGCACAGATATCTTTAGCGTCATGGCGACAGACGTCAAAGACACGGACGCAGAGCGAAGATTATGACTGATTATCCCCTCAGTCATCACTCTTAAACGTGTGAAGATTCGTGACATCATACGGCACTGCAGTGCGGCCGAAACTGATACGTTTTCACTAGACTCGGTGGAGTCGCTAAAGACTCAAACATCTGTCTTCTGTAGCAGTAGTTGATTTTCACATATTGATGACAGAATTCATGCTGCAGTGGCGTCTTCGATACCTCAAACATCAACACCAATAAACAGGATAAGTTTTGAACTAGACATGGATTCGTTTACTGAAGGCACTCCGATAACAGTCTTGCCTTGTTTGTGAAGTATCAAACATTTTTACCGCCAGGTTGTTTGCTATAAGTCACAATTTTGTTAAATAAAGTGCATTTAATTTATGCATATGCTTCCGTTACATCTTGCCACCTACTTTCGTAAGCCACCAAATAACGTTGTGCGCTATTAATGGACTCTTGCGTCGTATTGCGACGTCGCCATTGGCTGACTCTGACGTGCGATCACATTCACTGGAAACAGTTAATTTCAGTTTTAAAAATTGTAAAAAGCGGTTTTGAAATTTGAAAGTTTTAAAATAGAAAATTTCATACCACATGTAGGCAGCGGATGTATACGAACACTGCCATGTGCCACCGGTTGATTCGTCGTGGAATATGCTACGTTTGTTGCCATTGTTAGAGCTCCATGCTGCCATAGCTGTAAGAAATACTGGCGCAGTTTGCGACACTTATCTGTTACACTTAGCTACAGGACATTAACTTTTACTGTCGTCTTCGTCGTCTTGGATGTGGCTAAATCCTTTGTGCTGTTCGACGAACGATCGAGGCGACATTAGCATCTCTGTGGACGTGATCGATGTGTCTGGTGTTACGACGACATTCCGATCACCGATCTGATGGCAGACCCAGTGACTGACGGGCTGATCTGATAAGTTGGCTCAGTTTGATCCTTGATGTACTGCAGTGTTAGTTGGCTTGCCTAGTAGTTTGACACAGTGAGCGCAATATACTCCCTGCGTGAGCTGGGCTCAACTCCCGGGTGTGCATGTTGAATAATACCGGGCACAAGCCCGGTAACGGGCTGCGCCCATAGTAAGATCGCGCGTGAGCGCGCATACTAATGTATTCTATGTGCTGGCACCCGCTGACTAGTGTGTAGATTTTGACCGTAACGAAAGTACTGAGTGACCCGTAACGAAAATCTGACTTTCGCGAAGCGAAAGTCCGTAACGTAACGAAAATCTGCCTTTCGCGAAGCGAAAGACTGGCTGTCACGAAGTGATGTTTAACGTCCCACTCGACACTTTATAGGTAAAGGTAAAAGGTAAAGGTAAAGGTAAAGGTAAGGGTAAGGGTAAGGGTAAAAGTAAAGGTAAAGGTAGAGGTAAAGGTAAAGGTAAGAGACACTTTATACATGCACGCCTTACATAACGAGGTTTAACGTCCTCTCATCTCTACGTCGCTTGCAATGAGCTCCGCTCTCCGGGCTTGCGCCCGGAGTTTAGGTTTTCTAATGGGTTATATTTATATCCCCCTTACTATGAGTGTCTGATCGCAAGTTTTTTGCGCATCGTAACGACGTATTGTAACTTCTACAGTCGGTCGTGATGTACAAACCTCCGCTAGCACACGTTACAGCAGGTTTAGACATACTTCAACATTAGCATCAACAAAAAAACAAAGCAGTTAGAATTGGTCAGTGTTTAATGTTGCCTGCGCATGCTGTGAAATTGATTTTGGAACAGGCGAGAGAGTTTAAATAATTTGTGACTGTTGCTGTCTCTGAACGGGATAAAAGTGTGTATGTACATATTTCGAGACCTTGAACCATAGGCCTACTGGCGTCACGGCGTGGATTAGCCGTGTAACAAACAGAATTGCGTTTACAGTAGAGCGATCTGCCTTTGCATTCCCAGCCGAAGCCGTTCTCATTTACCTACCCCAGAGGGATGGAAGGCTGATGTGCTCTACTATTACTAATGCATTTCGTTTAATTTGATGTGTCGCAGATGACGACATTACGGACAAAATTGTGTCGGTGAAAGTCGACGACGAAGAATCGATGATACAGTTTATCGATATACCAGGATCAGAGGTATAGTCAGTCGTAGACGATAGTTGTTATAAATGTATGAATAAAATTAAAAATTAATTTAAAAATGGTGTTTAAAACTTTGGCGTGTACTACAAGGCTTACAACTTTGAATACGGAAATGAAACTAAGATATTCTTTAACAACAGTACAACATTTATTCTACTAGTCGATGTCATTACAGGTTTGCAAGCAGTGGTTGTTACTGTTTTAACATTTTAATCGGTATTTACGTAGGCTACGATTATTTTTTATATCGTTTTAATTACTATAACATCAAAAACATGATTTTAAAACAAAAACTTTTCATAAACTTTTTTATTATATCTTACGATTTTTTGGGGGTAAGGATTTCGTTTACTCTAGCTTTACGGTACGGTTGCGTTGTGTTGCGTTACGGATTGATGGAAACTAGGGGCTACTGCTAGACGAGCAATATGGTCACTATGGACGTAGGCCTACATGCATATTACTTCAAAATAACGGCAACTTATAGCAGCAGCTGAGCAGCGTAATATTATCTGTTTTGTTTGCTGGACAAAAGGCGAACAAGAGTCGTGACCTTGTGGAAGCAAATCTGGTCGTGTATTCCGTAACTGACCGAGCGTCGTTCCAATATGCCCAGTCATGTCTGCAAGAACTTCGGCCTGCCAAGCGCCATAACGTCGTCATTCTCGTCGCCAACAAACAAGACATCGTCCGCAATCGCGTTATCTCAGAACAAGGCTAGTGCAGTACTTGTTCGCATTCAGTCGTCCAAAATTATTCGATGCGTTATTAAGTGCCTCTCCCACTAAATAGGAAGGGTATTGCACTCGGTGTGCTCGTTCTTCCGTTCAAACTTGTAACTCAAAAACGAAAGGTCGTAAATTTAGCCTAAATTGGACATAAATGTTCTCATGGTAATTGGCATTTGGCAAGTGCAACTTGTGGTGCTATTTTAATGTAACCTATAACCCATTA
>Ga0126335_1002327_pt1 | contig 11318 bp, 8 predicted proteins | sample OlaspJWI45metaG_FD_108409 | JGI IMG/M metagenome (GOLD analysis project Ga0126335, IMG submission 108409) | Marine gutless worms symbiont microbial communities from Oahu, Hawaii - Olavius sp. 1 OAHU.JWI-45 metaG | ecosystem: Host-associated > Annelida > Digestive system > Unclassified | place...
ATCTAGCTTCCTATATTGTATTGTAATTTCGTTTGGTTGATTTTGTGTAAAACTTGTGTAAATATTGGAATTGCATTGAGTTTATTGTGTACGCACCACTATTCTGCCAGCTAGCGTCACAGTCGTGCAGCTAATTATGCAAAAGTTTAAACTATTATGTTCATTATCAACATACGGTATCAGTTTATGACTTGGATTTTCAGCCTGGCATTATATACACTATAGTCACTCATGTCTATATCCTTCAGTGCAAATTCTGAAATGTTATTGTCATACGTACTGACCCGCGAGTGCGTGCCTTATTAGCTGGCCCGCCATAATGTGGGGGCAGCTATATTAATGGTCTGTGTTGTCTGTCTGTCCGTCTGTCACACGCAGATATCTCAGAAAATAAGCGATATGGTTAGTAGAAAACTCGAATAGGAAACCGGGCTTCCTGATTCAGAATCTGCCGTCGGATTCGCGATCGAAAGTTTGGTTCTGCCATTTTGGGTGTTTCAGGGTCGACACTTCGCCGACTGTGACAGAAATGGAGAACTTGGGTTAGTGAACGGCACATTCGGTGCGGCCATTTGTCTGAAATTTTGTACGATCTCACACACGTAGGAAACACGTGTCGAAATTGAAACCTGAAATAGAATTCCGTCGATAGGGGGCGTCGTTTCGAATTCAGTTTTGGGGCATATCTCCGACCTGATCAATATATCTTTACATAAAAGGCTTCCTTCACGGGAGTTATCTTTAAATGTTTTCCAGTCAGCCTTAGACAATATGAATTTATCGTTATCATCTATTTCCTGAGATAGGTGTACGTTTATGCGGGTTATTGTAGGGGAATGGTCACTGCCCAGTGTATCATCGAGAACTTCCCTGTAACTCTTTGCACCTAGGGTACTGCAAACTAATGATAAATCTAGGTGAGATTGGGAACCGTTATAATGAGAGTACCTGGGCTGACCTAGTCATTGTAGTAATATACCATATCACGCGTTTGCCGTGACATGTTTATACATACTAATTATTAATAAATAGCTAGCCGTTACAATTTATATCGAATTATAGGCCTAGTAAGTAAAATAGGACATGCATAGTGCATGCATATAAGTTAATTTTCCAGGGTTAATCACGTTTTACCACCCGCGTAGCAACGCGGTTATGAGTTTGAGGGCTTCTCTCTATTTGTCTAGGTGGATTGTCTGCATTCGATTGAAAGGCAATCTTTTCCTTGTTGGTTTAGTGGAGTATTCATATCATTATGCACTGCATGGCTTAGCTGCTGTGTTGTACATGTACGCACGCTGTTGAGATGTTCTGACAACACACAATAATGAACTGCTGCTGCTGCAGCCGAGCGCTGTTACAATGCAGCTGGCGGTATGCAATGCATCACTCGAGACTCAGACGATGACGCTGATGCAGCTTGATCTGATGACGACCAGAATACACAAACGAGCATCGACCCAACTACATAGCAAGTAACATTTGAATCGCTGATGGCATTAATGACGTGGCACTAGCAGGGCATAGCCGATACTCGCCGTCTCGTCCGCAAACTGCATTCGCACTTGCTATGCTGTGCCGTATGCATACGGTGATGCACAATGCAAGATGGTTCGCTTCTAATGTGCTATAGACATACTATACCGTGCAACAGCAGATGTGGCCAGCCATAGTCTTTGTTTTGTAGTCTAACTTTTCGTATCATCATTATACTGCAATGTTATTTCAAGCTTTCAAGGTGCATTAACCTATACAGTAGCTATACAATACTTCATGTCTTTCAGTTTACTCGCGCAAGTTGAGGACTTGCTATGCAGGGCCTTCTATATTCCGTCAGTAGTTAAATGCATCCCCCTGCCCCTTTTTCCCTCCCCTATCCCTCTTCCCTCCTCTCCTTTCTCCTTCCCTCCCTTCCCTATTTCTTCCCTCCGCCTACCCTTAGAAGTAGGCCCCCTTAAATCAAGCTAGGGGGTCCGGGGGAGCACTGTAAGCTCCCCCAGCGGGGCCCCAGCGGAGCCCCAGCCAAAATCGAATGTGGTGAATTTTAGCCTTAAAATCTTAACCTTAAAATACGGTTTGTCCCAACTTCTTTGCAAATTCGCGACTTCTTCATTTCAAAATTAGACTAGAATCACTAGACAACAAATGAGTAACATGAGACTAGCAAATGTCAAGAACATGAACGCAAAAAAGGAAAGCCGATAGCACCAGATTTGGAAGACAATAGTTTATTATGAGTGACTCTCTTGTTGGTTATATAGTGTGGTGTAGTGTCATAGAGTTGTCTTCCAAATCCCCCCCTGAGTTTCCCCCTTGCTTGATTTGGATACAGCTTGCATTTACCATTGTATTGCGTAGAAGGCCCTGTTGCTATGGACTTGTTACTGAGTTACTGACTTGTCGCTGACAATAGTCGTGACTGCTGTGTCGTGTTGTAAATTGACCTTTAAGCAGCTAGTCGTCGTTGTCTGATATCTTCTATGATTTGTGTTTTTTGTTGATTTCGAACCATGATGATATTGCGCACATCTGTGCAGAAACACAGTCTGGAATCGTACTAGAACATGATTTAATTGGAACGTATGTAATACCGGTCATATGAGAGTTGTCGGGCAAAACCTGATATGTGCTGAGGGTGACAACCTGTCGGCCGCTGCTGCTGGTATAATGTGTGCCTCATTGAGCTTCAACCACAGCCAGACACAGGAATTGTTATTGAACCAAGTAGCTAGTGGTACTGCACTGCTGTTGGCTCTGGCACCGGTGGTTTGGTCTAGGGGATTGCCATCAACCTCATTAGTGAAGCCAAAGCGAAGTCATTTCAGACACCTTTAGTCAGTTCAATTATTAGCTGCATGTAGCAGCAAAGGTATAATTTCTGGATTGCTGGACTGTTGTTGACACTAACAGTTGGTCACATGAACATTGGTGAACAGAACAGCGAGTTTGTTCCAAAATGGATGTCAAATGATCAGTCAGTGAGTCAAAGTGCCGTGCCAGAGTCCTGACTCCTGACCTATAGGCGACACTCACAATTTCTTCTTCTCTTCTACTTTATGAGCTGAAGTGGTTTTGTGCCAGTTGTTTGTTCCGACCACCTAAGAAATGTAAGTTGACCTCAAACTCTATTGCTGTCACTCCGCTCTTCCAGTTTTTTTTCAAAAAAAAAACGTGACCGACAAAACGAAGATGTCTTGTGATGATAGTCATCATTTTCGATGATAGTCATTATTCTCGGTTTATCCAAGCACAACGAAGCACCTTATCGCTGGAGACCATATTTCTTTATGATATCCCCATCATTCTACGAAGAAACCACATTTCAGTCACAGTCTTCAATGTCAGTAATCGATCCAGCCGTCTGTGCATACTTTTTGCAGTATTATTTCTTCGCATAATTTTTTAATCCGATTTAGTATGAGGTCACCAAACTGCCAAACAGATATTAAGCCCATCTACCTGTTCCATTATTTCCTCTTTTACATTAATGACACAAGATAGCTTTGTTGCTTTCTTTGGAAAAAACACTACAAATGACTACTTTTTGTTAAAAATCGTAAAGTTCCATTAGTGTACTTATCTCAACAATATGTTCCATTATAGCTGTTGCTGCTTCTGCTTCAGTGTTCTTCATTAAACACTTTTTTCGTGTTCTATCCTTCTTGTTTACGCCACCAACTCAAATTCCCTTTAGTTCTTTGATGACAAGAACAGCACAAGACGTTGAAGTGCTTGAAGAAACGAAGGAAAGCTGAAGTGAAACACAGCGTATTAAAATTGCATTTTGTTTTCCGACAACCAATAGGCCTACCGGTAGAATGTTCTGTGGTAGGCCTATCATACAATACAGTGGTATCAGACGTGGTATAGGCCTACAATACTTGGGCGACCAAGTTCAGACATTGCAACAAGAGAAGTTTGTGATATATTGCACCAGATAGAAAGAGGGACAAAAACAAAAGTGATGGAAACTGAAAAGATAAACCGTGTAAAGAACATCCATACATACACTGTATGTATGGATTGTCGACAACGGAAGGAAAGGTTGAACAGGAACAAGTAAGACCACAAACGTGATGTGATCAACTGGAAAGCTGAAACTGGAAACAAAACGCAAAACACCAGCAGGTCATTTGTGTGCTGTTGGTGAGTGGTGACAGATGTTTTTCAGCGGTTCAGATCGTTAGATTTTTCGTCTGTGAAAGGGTTTTCGTAAATGGTCAAACTGTTTTAAGAGACCCCAGAGTGTGTAGCCTATACCTGAGTATACATAACAGCTGAAAAGGAAAACAATATCAGTTTCATGACTGTTCTGCTACTTGCTCCATGAAAAAGAACGCGTTTGTAAATCATAAGACATTATTTATTGGGTTTTTACTATGGGACTGCCCATAGGTTTTTCTCTACGTGACTTCTCCAACGTCAAAATAGCGAGGAGTAATCCAGTTGGCATGCCAACTGGATTACATGACATGGAGGTGAAGTAATAGGTTAAGCCCATCCTATTTTCTTCCTCAAACAAGTCTGAGAAATGGGACGGACCACCAAACGTCTTGACATAAACGTAGCATTTTGTAAATTACAATAAGATGCTAATGTCCATCTTACTGTGAGTTGAGGGTCAGAGGAGAGACTGCTCTCCTCCCCCGAAAAATGACAGCGTTCACAGCTGCAGTTCTGCTGACGACTCTTTAGTGTTTTTTGCATTGCTTATTTTGTAATATACTATAGGTAAAGGTCCGAATACTCTACATAGCTTCTCTGAATGAGAGAATGTCACCACAGAAGCGCTCAGGTGTGGCACACGTTGTCGAGGGATCACACAGTTTAACCTGTCACTCATGCATTCATCTACGAATGGAATGAACTCTACCCGTTTTTGCCTTCCCAGCTGAAGCTGATCCTCATTTACCAACCCCGGAGGGATGGAAGGCTGGGTTGGCCTAGGCACCACAGCAGTGAGTAAACAGTTTGCCCAAGACTACCACGCGACGATTATCGCAGTTGTTGGTGGTTCAAACCTCCATGCTTCATTGGGTAAGTCGGCATACGCAGCTAGCTCAAAGCTGCTACCCGGAGCGGGGGCGCCAAGCATCAAACTTATTGGGGCGAGCTAAGATGCTAACCACAGCGCCACCGAGTCACCCTAGTTGCAGTGCTCATAAACTTTTGAATTTAACAAGCATTTTATATTCTTCAAAACCTGTGGTGGACAAAGCATAACCGTATACCGTATACGCCTAAATAACTGATATTACGCAATTCAGTCTGTGTTCTCTGTTTCAATCAAAAATACATTTTATCAACGTTGTACGTAGCTATTGGGCTGGAATAAATCACGACATGTACATTTTCACCTGACAGTTAAAGTTATCACCATATCTGTCTTTTGTTCTATGTTGCGGAAATCTGTCAATTAAGACCATGATGATTAACATGTGATTAACGAAATGACTGATTATAAACAAACTTTGTCAACACGAAATTACGCTAATGACTTGCACTAAATCTGGACAGACATACTTCGCTTTACAATTAAAATTATAACCACTTTCTACTGTTTCGGTCGTCGTCAAAACCTGTTTTGCGCATGCAACAACTAACAGCGAATACCTGACATGTACCACATTAAAAAAATTAATGTTACTCAGAACATTGCATAAAACAATAAAATTGCATAATGGTGTCGTGATTCTCCCTGTCAGTGCACATGCTTTTTCCTACTCGCCAAAAATTTAACATCAGCATTCATCAGTAGACGAGAAAGGCCGGTTATAACTGGTCCAGATAGTACAGTTGGCCTCTAACTCTAGCGAGCCACGGCAATCACCTTGTCAGTGGATCAATCAATCATTAACGTAATTGGTCGAGCTACGACGCGCTGCTGGTACCAGCATCTCTTTGTCAGTTACCCGCAGCAGCAGTGCCTATATAAGTCAGCAAATTCTGTATACTCATCAGATTATACTTGATGTTCCCAGCAGCGCGCTCTGCATCTGCGCATCTGACGTGGCTGCCTGACCGGCGGATATAATATTTTTCGGAGGCATCCATCGAACCAGTAGATCCACCTGCTCTACCAGATGAGCCACCATGGCATCTAAAGCCCTGCTTTGTGGATATCTCACTGATTAATTATGGTAGGGAACAGGACCACCCAGAGCTCCTCAAAACTTTGGCATTAGAAAAAATAGACCACTGCAGTAATTCAGTTCATATTTATACTGATGCGTCTAAAACTACAACTAATAAAACCTCTGCTGCATTCTGCATCCCAGAATTAAATATCCAACACAGCGTTAGACTGAGTGATAATATAACAATATTTGCAGCTGAGCTATTTGCTATAAAATTAGTTTCCTGTTGGTTATCGGCAACTCAGATAAAAACATCAGCATATTCATCGATTCGTACAGCTGCTTGCAAGCTATAGCATCGGGTAAATGTATTTGTAGACCTAACCTGCTGCTAGAGGTTATAGGTCTCATTACTATATATACCAAAAATGTTAATCTCGTGTGGACCCAGCCACATCGGCATCAAAGTAAATGAACTAGCAGATAGATTAGCTAGTGCCGCTACAGTAAATTCTGATGTTAATGTAAATATATGTTTAGAATTATCCAAGGCTCATAATCTAGTCGATAGATATACAGTTAGCAAATGGCAACATTTCTGGGATCAGGAAGCCGCAGGCTCACATTACAGATCAATAGAAAAAACGGTTTCTACCAAAATTAAATATCTCCATCCATCTCGACACACTGAAATAATGATAAACAGGCTACGTCTCGGGAAATGCTGCTTAAATGCTTATTTGCGTCAGATTGGCAAGCATCAGGATGGTCTCTGCCACCACTGCGGTAAACCGGAAACTATCGCCCATTTTTTTCACGGAGTGTCCTAATAACGCTAAATGCTCAGCTGTTGTTGCAGCCTCCAAAAAACTAAATTTATGTCCCACTGTAGACACCATACTCTCAGATAGTCGGCTCCATAATATTATAATCTCCACCCTAAACAGAAAAATTAACACTGTATAATTTTTTTAGAGTAACAGTACTTATAGTTTCTGGTAATGAACTAAATTAATCACAGAATATTAGTAATAATAATAATAACAAGAGTATTGGTATTGATATTGATATTGGTATTGATATATTAAATATAGTTGATAGTAATAATAATGGTAAAAATAACCTACATTTTTAACATTGTTCGTAAAGCTTGTCGCAGATCATCTGCGTTATGTTAAGCGACGTTAACCTACACTACCTGACCTGACATACTCATCAGATTATACCTTGATGTCGAACAGTTCAGCTCGCGTACACGATGAATGACGAGTTGCGGAATTTGGAAGCTATAGAGAAACTATGAGGAAACCTGAGGGTCTCTATAGCCGCCGACGCAGCGAACAACCAGACAACTGTATATAATGTTGCAGTTGCAGGCCCCCTTCTTGCAGACATTGTTGGCCGTTTCATTTCTCTTAGTTGTTTTTCGCGCTGCGGGACTACTGAGGCGTGTCGCTGATAAACTTGTGCGCCTATTGTTCTCAGCAGCGCGCTCTGCATCTGCGCATCTGACGTGGCTGCCTGACTGGCGGATCACGCACGTGTGCAGGGCAGTCACTTTTACATCTTGGAGTAGGACATACTGCAGTTTTACTGTTGCAGTTAAACAGTACAAACGAGGCGAACTTTATTACTACACTAAAATTATTTTAGCTCATTTACTTTGCTACCAGTCTCTGAATGTATTGTAGAATCATGCCTAAACTGTGGAGAGTGTTCGTCTGCGACGATATGTACATATTGCGCTCAACTGAGCGAATGCAGACACTGTCGCCGCCGACTTCCACCAGCTTGTTTCACCACATGCAACCATGCAATGTGCCACAGTTGTGCGAAATAGAGCACGAAACCGCACGTCCGTCGGTCAGTTGGTGACGTCATCCTGCCTGGTTGCATGTGGTGAAACAAGCCGGTGATGATGCTTGTGAGATATCTAAAAATAATCACATTCTGGTTATTAAATTATAAAATCAGCGACTGAATTTTAGCTATCATACACGATTTCGTTATCATGGACGTTGTAATTATTGTTACATGCGCTGTTGGTGCTACCCAAAAACACGGCTCGGTCTAGGGGATAACGATTATTGTAAACCAAAAGGGAAACTGCGGCAAGCAAATAGAAAAGCAGCAGCATATGCAGCAACATGGATGGTAGCGTCAGTCAGGTACAGCAGACTCCGCGGTGGCTTCAATGACCCCGCTCGGCGTCTCAGCAAGCCGATGTCACACCAATACGCAACTTGTCTCCTCAGCTCGTATCAGCACAATAGGCTAAGTTCGCCTCGTTTGTACTGTTCAACTGCAACAGTAAAACTGCAGTATGTCCTACTCCAAGATGTAAAAGTGACTGCCCTGCACACGTGCGTGATCCGCCGGTCAGGCAGCCACGTTAGATGCGCAGATGCAGAGCGCGCGCTGCTAAGAACAATAGGCGCACTTGTCAGCGACACGAATCAGTAGACACTCAGCGCGAAAAACAACTAAGAGAAATGAAACAGCCAACAATGTCTGCAAGAAGGGGGCCTGCAACATTATATACAGTTGCCGTAAGACTTACTTGTCTGGTTGTTCGCTGCGTCGGCGGCTATAGAGGCCCTCAGGTTTCTGCACAGTTCCTCTATAGCTTCCAAATTCCGCAACTCGTCATTCGTCGTGTACGTGAGCTGAACTGTTCGACATCAAGGTATAAGCTGATGAGGGTAAAGGTGTCCGATACACCCGGTGCTGGAAACCCCCATTTTCGCGACTTACAAACGATAGAAAACGATGTTAGAAAGACAGAAAAGGCTTATTTTTTTTACCGTAAATGCAATCCAAGTAACTACTAACTGCGACAACTCTAGCGGGACCCGAGTATAAAACATGGGGTTTTGGGTGGGGACATTCTTCAAAACAACGAAAACGCACAGAAATTCGTCTAAAAAGCTGTATAAGCAGCATATGTGACGGTGGTGCCACCTAGCAAATCGATGAGAACTATTTAAGCCAAAAATTTGCACGCGAAAATTTCGAGGAAAAAGTGCAGAAAAATGCGTCCAATAGCTGAATAAGTTATAAACAGAGTGATAGCGCCACCTAGGGAATTTGTGTGAACTATTTATAGGTAGGAAAATTGCATGGTGACAACGTTGGAGAAGGGCGGAAAAATCGGTGGGAAAACCCTGAAAAATATATTCATAAACTGAATAAGCAGCAAGGGAACGATGGCGCCACGTAGAGAATGTACGTGAAATAATTTTTTTACAGAAATACAGTTTTGAAGTAAAGTGTTGATGGAGACAGTGCGAAAGAAAGTCGCAAATTTCCAGGAAAAACGCACGCACCGAAATTTCTCTATTAACTGTATAAGCAGCAAATAGAATAATGGAAAAATAGCTGAATAAGCTGCATACAGTGATAGTGACCATGTAGAATGGCTGTAGAGAATCAGTTGTCGCAATAAAGTAATTAACAGTAATAGACTGAATTTCCAGTAGAAAATTAAGCCTTTTCTGCCTTTCTAGCGGCGTTTACTATCATTTGTAAGTCGCGAAATAACGCAAAAATTACATGAAAACAGTCCATACAAAATGTAAGCACTTACGGCGTCAAACCACGTGCGACGCCTAGGCTACACGTCTAGACACTGGACTGCCCACACGCAGGGTCACGCGACTAAGCTAGACACGTGATTATCTAGGTCACAGCTACCATTCTGAAATGTTTGAATCGGATCTGAGCTACACATGGCTAATACACAAGCACCTAATATACAAAAGCTGTTTAAATGTTATCGAACGTCTAATCATACCTCTCATCCATTGCTGAGGTTGTTATGGCTAATAAGAAATCAGTTTTTTTGCTACTACTACAAAGTTGCTATCACTATTTCGTTCATATATTGTCAGATCATTCCGATTCGGTTTAGAACAGCTCAGGGAATCTCATAACGTGGAATCATACCATTTGATTTGTAAACAATGGCGTCATGATTCGATCGATGCGTAAATGTTTCCAAAGTAATTGTTTAACGTTACAAATGACTGAAAACGTGTATCGCTGCACAGAACAGACGATAATACGGCAATACAGGTACGTCAACACTCTAAAAAATGTTCGCAACAGACTTAATACACTCAGTGCGTGTCGATCAACGCAAATGCCAAGTTCGAACATGCTGAATGAGAAATTTGTGCAGAGTAAAAATTTCTGCTTTCCGGTAAATTATTTCTTCATATTTACGTCTTTCATGATATTTGGTGTCGTTTTCAAGCGCAAAAAATGGGGGTTTCCAGCACCGGTGGTTTCGGACACCTTTACCCTGCTGATATGAGTATACAGAATTTGCTGACTTATATAGACACTGCTGCTGCGGGTAACTGACAAAGGGATGCTGGTACCAGCAGCGCGTCGTAATTTGACCAATTACGTTAATGATTGATTGATCCGCTGAGAGGATGATTGCCGTGGCTCGACTAGGGTTAGAGGCCTAGCTTAGGGTTAGAAGCCAACTGTACTATCTGGACCAGTTAGATCCGGCCTTTCCTGTCTATGCACTCTTGCTATAACGTTTCTTCTGTCTCCTGTAAAGTTTTGTTTTATGCACATATTAGGTATTCCCTAGACAGCTAAATCTACAGCTAAATACAAAGTGTTACCTCCGGGCAGCTTAATAACAGCATAAGAAACATTACTGATAACAGAAATTTGCATGCAGTTTTTGTAAGTTTAAGTGTTTGTTTTACGTCATAGGGTCAATTCAGGAACAGTGAACTTTTATGAGCATTTAGCCGTACAGTGTTAAAACATATCATTCATACTGAAAGTCATATGTGGGCGAATTTTGGTGGATTTTTGTGTCTAACAAACATTCTAAAATATCCAGTCACTTCAAAGTCTACCCCGACCTATTCGGAAGATCTAAATCCACACCAAACATGAAGTTGCTAGGTCAATGCACTCAGAAAATAAGAAAGTAGCTCTCAAGTTTAAATGTACCGTTCACTATTCCAGGGGTTTTCAACCTGTGGTCCGCGGACCCCCCGCGGTGGTTCGCGGGGAACTTCCAAGGGGTCCGCGGGCAACCCCAGAAAAACTCGATCGAGACGCGTCGCATATTAACTAAACAAAAATACCGGCCATATCAATGTTGTAGGTACAGGCTACAACGTACATAAATGAAAACTTTGCTGGTGTTTGCTATGCTATGTCTGAAGTCTGAACTAGACTGAGCGTCGCTTACTTACTACTTGTGCAGTC
>Ga0126335_1002328_pt1 | contig 11315 bp, 11 predicted proteins | sample OlaspJWI45metaG_FD_108409 | JGI IMG/M metagenome (GOLD analysis project Ga0126335, IMG submission 108409) | Marine gutless worms symbiont microbial communities from Oahu, Hawaii - Olavius sp. 1 OAHU.JWI-45 metaG | ecosystem: Host-associated > Annelida > Digestive system > Unclassified | place...
CACCGCCGCGGCGGTGAACGCGGCCGTGCAGCCGGTACTGGCGCGCTACATGCAGCGCCTGAGCGACGAACTGGCGGCGCAAGGCTACGACAAGGACCTGCTGGTGATGCAGGGCAATGGCGGCACTGTCTCCTCACGCATCGTCGCTGGGCATGCCATCAACACGGTGATGTCGGGGCCGGCCTCCGGCGTCATGGCGGCGGCTGCGACCGGTGGCCATTGCGGTCACGCCAATCTCATCACCTATGACATGGGCGGTACGTCGTCGGATGTCGGACTGATCCGCGGCGGCGTCCCGGCGGTGTCGTCCGAGCTGCAGCTGGAATATGGCATGCCGATCCACGTGCCGATGGTCGACGTCCACTCCATCGGTGCCGGCGGCGGCTCCATCGCCTTTCTGAACGACGCCGGCATGCTGCAGGTCGGGCCGCGCTCGGCCGGGGCGGTGCCGGGACCGATCTGCTACGGCCGCGGTGGCGAAGAACCGACGATCACCGACGCCAACCTGGTGCTTGGCCGGCTCAACCCTGAGGCCCTGCTTTCGGTCGAGCATCCGGTCTCGCTGGATCATGTCCGCGAGCGCATCGAGGCCGCGGTCGGCGCACCGCTCGGCCTCGACGCCGAAGCCGCGGCTGCGGCGATCCTGCAGATCGGCAACGACCGCATGGCCGGCGCCATCCGCATGGTCAGCCTGGCGCGCGGCCACGACCCGCGCGACTTCGCCCTGTTCGCCTTTGGCTGTGCCGGGCCGCTGCATGCCATGGCGCTGGCGGCCGAGCTGGCGATCCCCCTGGTGCTGATCCCGGCCCGTCCCGGGATCACCAATGCCATTGGCTGCGTCGTTGCGGACGTGCGGCACGACTACGTCAACACGGTCAATCGCCCGGTGGCGGAACTGGACATGGATCGGGTCCACCAGATCCTGCGCCAGCAGGTGGCGGAAGGTGCCGAGACCATCGAGCGCGAAGGCGTCGAGGTCGACGAACTGATCTGCGTGCACGAGGCCGAGATGCAGTTCCAGGGCCAGAGTCACATGCTGCGGGTGCCCTTGAGCGGCGTCGACGTCACCCGCGAAGAGCTTCAGGCGGCATTCGACGAGGCCTACTTCCGCCGCTTCGACCTGCGTCTGCCCGAGGGGCGGGCGATGCTCGTCACCCTGCACACCGCGGTGATCGGCCGCCGCCCGCATGTCGCCCTGGAGAACCTGATGCAGGCCTCGGCCCGCCAGGCCACGGTGGCGCAGGCGCGTGTGGCCGAGCGCCGGGTCTGGTTCGCCGAGGGCTGGCGCGATACGCCGATCCTCGACCGCGAGGCGCTGCCACTGGGCGCCCGCTTCGATGGCCCGGCGATCGTCGAGCAGCTCGACACCACCATCGTCATCGAGCCCGGCAACAGCGTCAGCGTCGACGACGTCGGCAACCTGCTGATCACCGTGCCGCCGGCGTTCCGGGAGGATGCGGGATGATCGTCTTGCCTGGACAAATTCCTGTAGGGGCGGGTCTCAGACCCGCCCGTCGCGCGGCAAATGCGGGACAATGCAGGGCGGGTCTGAGACCCACCCCTACGACGCATCATCGCGATATCGTTTCAACCCGTCAGCCGGGAAACCGCCCATGACGACCAATCTCGACCACGTCACCCTGGCCGTGCTGCAGAACGGCCTTAACCAGGTCTGCAACGAGATGGACCTGGCCTTTCAGCGGGCTGCCTTTTCGCCCGTCATCGCCGAAGCGATGGACCGTTCGGACGGCATTTACCACCGCGACGACGGCGCCCTGATCGCCCAGGGCGAGCTCGGCCTGCCGATCTTCGTCGGCACCATGCAGTATTCGACGCGCACCCTGATCGAGCGTGCCCGCGACCTGCAGCCGGGCGACATCTACATCGTGAATGATCCCTATCTCGGCGGCACCCATCTGATGGACGTGCGTATGGGCCTGCCGTTCTACTACCGCGGCGAGCTGTTCTGCTGGCTCTCCAACACCGGCCACTGGCGCGACACCGGTGGTTCGGTGCCGGGTGGCTTTTCGGCCAACGCTACCGAGGTCGAGCAGGAGGGCCTGCGGCTGCCGCCGGTGAAGCTCTACAAGGCCGGCGTGCTGGACGAGGAGATCCTCGCCATCGTCCTGTCCAACATCCGCGTTGCCGACGAGACCATCGGCGACATCAAGGCCCAGGCGGCGGCGCTCCGGGTCGGTGAGCGGCGGCTGACGGCGCTGCTCGACCGCTATGGCCGGGATACGGTCGACGCCGCCATCGCGGAGATGCGGGCCCGCGCCGAGCAGCAGATGCGTGCCCGCATTGCCACCATCCCGGACGGCGAATATCACGCCGTGGCCTGGGTCGACTCCGACGGCGTGGTCGACGAGCCGTTGAAAATCGACATGAAGATCAGGAAGCAAGATACTGATTTATATTTTGATTTGTCCGGTTCGAGTCCACCTTGCAAGGGTCCGATGAATTCCGTCATCGCGACCACGCGGTCGTCGGTCTATCTCGCCATCAAGCACATCTTTCCCGAAGTGCCGATCAACGCCGGCACCTTCGCGCCACTGCATATCGACGATCCTGTGGGCACGTTCCTGTATGCCGAGTATCCGCGGCCGGTCTCCGGCTGCGCCGCCGAGGTCAGCCAGCGCATCGCCGAGGCCGTGTTCGCCGCCCTGGTGCAGGCGATCCCCGAGCGGCTCTACGCCGCCCCGGCCGGGACCTCGGGCAACTTCGCCCTGGGCGGCGTTGATGCCCGGCGCGACCGGCCCTACGTGATGTACCTCTTCACCGGCGGCGGCTATGGCGGTAACGCCAACACTGACGGCCTGACCAACGGCTGTTCGACCATCGGCATCTCCACCATGCAGCCGATCGAGGTGCTCGAGCAGCGCTATCCCGTGCTGTTCGAGGAGTTCGCCCTGCGTGAGGGTTCGGGCGGTGCCGGCGCCCGGCGCGGCGGCTTCGGCGTCGACTACACCCTGCGTCTGCGCAACGGCTGGGGCCGGGCCTCGTTCGTCATGGACCACGGCCGCTATGGCCCGCAGGGCGTGCTGGGCGGCGCCGACGGTGCCCCGAACGAGGTCGAGGTTCACCATGGCGGCCGGGTCTACCGGCCGCCGCATCTGTCCAAGGACCAGGACATCCAGGTCGCCGAGGGCGACGTGATCCGCGTCTCCACGCCGGGCGGCGGCGGCTATGGCAAGCCGTTCGAGCGTGATCCCGACCTGGTCGCCCGCGACGTCGCCCGTGGCTACTACAGCCCGGCCCAGGCCGCCGCGCTTTGGGGCGTGGTGCTGGACGAGACCGGCGCCGTCGACCCCGCGGCCACCGCCGAACGGCGCCAGGCACGCAGCGCGGCGGAGTAGGCAGGCCGCACACGGTTCCGACCGGCGCGGCAGGAAACTGCCGAAATTCGCCGTTTTGTTGGGTGTCGCTAACCCATGGTTAACGCTTTGCCGCCACCATGCCAGCGGTTGCGTTGAGGGTTGCGGCGATGGCCGACTACAATTTCGACCGGTTCTCCGTCCTGCTCGCCGAGGACAACAGCTACCTGCGGTCGCTGTTGACTCAGGCGCTGAAGGCGATCGGGGTGGCCAACATCCGTGTCGCCGAGCATGGCGGCGAGGCGATCGACATCCTGCGGATGATGGCTGTCGACCCGACCAAGGCCGGTCTGATGAGCGTGGACGTGATCCTCTCCAACTGGGAGATGTCGCCGGTCGACGGCATGATGCTGCTGCGTTGGGTGCGCCGGCACAAGGAATCTCCCAACCGGTTCATCCCCTTCATCATGGTCACCGGCTATGCCGACCGCGACAAGGTCGCCGAGGCCCGCAACATGGGTGTGACCGAGATGCTGGCCAAGCCGTTCTCGGTCACCAGCCTGCTGACCCGCTTCTTGCAGGTGATCGACCGCCCGCGCCAGTTTGTCCACACGCCGGACTATTTCGGACCGGACCGGCGGCGCCTGAAGCACGGCGCCCCCGGCGACGACGAACGTCGGGTGATGAAGGAAGAGGACATCGAGATCATCTATGACTGATGCCGCTGCCGCCAAGAGCGGGCGCAAGCCCAAGGTCCGCTACTACCGCTTCCGCAATGCGCTGCGCGAGAAGGCATCGGGCGGCGGCGGCGGCACAGGCCCTGGCGCAATCGCCGAAGAGGCGCTGGAGGCGGCCGAGGCCGAATTCGTCAAGATGGCCGAGGACTACCCCGACTGGGTGCAGGCGCACCTGCGCAAGCTCTATGAGATGCATGGACGCTGCGTCGATTCACCCGAGCTGCGTCACTTCCAGTTCAAGGAACTGCGGGACGCCGCGCACGACCTGAAGGGCCAGGGCGGTACCTTCGGCTACAGCCTGATCAGCCATTTTGGTGAGTCCCTGTACAACTTCGCCCACCCGCGCGAGGAGTACAACGACAACCACGTGGAGATCATCAAGGCTCATATCGACGCCATGAAGGCGGTCATCGCCGGCCGCATCAAGGGCGATGGCGGCCAGGTCGGCAAGGAACTCATCCAGTCCCTGCACAAGGCGTTCGAGCGCCACGCCGCCGTCGTCGACTGAGCCGACCGCGCCGCACTGTCAGCGATTCCGCCGCCGTCTCACGACGCTGGCCGCCACCAGGCACGCAATGTGATATCGTTGCATCATGATCCTTCCGGATGGTCAGCCTGAGCAACCGTCGGTGCCACAGGACGCGTTGATCGCCGCCCGTGGCGTCAGTGTCGCCTTTGCCGGACGGACAGTGCTGGACCACGTCGACCTTGGCGTTGCCCGTGGCGAGATCGTCACCATTGTCGGCCTGAACGGCTCCGGCAAGACCACCCTGGTCCGCGTCATGCTCGGCCTGACCGCGCCTGACAGCGGCACGGTGCGGCGGGTGGCGGGGCTGCGTGTCGGCTACGTGCCGCAGCGGCTGGACATCGACGCCACCATGCCGTTGACGGTGCGGCGTTTTCTCACCCTGGGCGCCCGTGATGCCGGGGACCGCGTCGCCAGCGCCCTGGCCGAGGCCGGGGTCGGGCATCTCGCCGGGGCGCAGATGGTGGCCTTGTCCGGCGGCGAGCGCCGGCGGGTGATCTTGGCCCGAGCGCTGCTGCGCGAACCCGATCTGTTGGTGCTGGACGAGCCGATGAGCGGGGTCGACGTTTCAGGCCAGGTCGAGCTCTACCGGCTGATCGAGAGTATCCGCGACCGCCACGGCTGTGGTGTGCTGCTGGTCTCGCACGATCTGCACGTGGTGATGGTGGCAACCGACCGGGTGGTCTGCCTGAACCACCACGTCTGCTGCACCGGCCAGCCGGAATCGGTGCTGGCGCACGCCGAGTTCCGCGCCCTGTTCGGTGAGCACGTGGCCCAGGTGCTCGCCCTCTATCATCACGAGCATGACCACGCGCATGCCGCCGACGGCCGTGTGGTGCCGTTGGATGACGACGTGCCGGCTGCCCTGCCATCGGGGCGCCCGGGCTGAGGCGGGCTTGTGGCGATGCTCGACGATTTCCTGCTGCGGGCGGCGCTCGGTGGGGTAGGCGTTGCCCTGGTCGCCGGGCCCATGGGCTGTTTCGTGGTCTGGCAACGATTGGCCTATTTCGGCGTCGCCCTGTCGCACGCGGCACTGCTCGGCGTCGCGGTCGGCCTGCTGCTCGGCGTTTTGCCGACGGTCTCGGTCGCCCTCCTGTCGCTGCTGCTGGCGCTGGCCTTCGTGGCGCTGGAGCGGCGGCGTCTGGTCGCCGGCGACACGCTGCTCGGTGTCTTGGCGCATGTTTCGCTCGCGCTCGGCGTGATCGCTCTGTCGTTCATGGAGCACGTTCGCGTCGACTTGATGGCCTACCTGTTCGGCGACGTGCTGGCGATCGGTCGGGGTGACCTGGCCCTGATCTATGGCCTTGGCCTGCCGTTGTTGCTATTGCTGCTGCTGATCTGGCGGCCGCTGTTGTCGCTTACCGTGCAGGAGGATCTGGCCGTGGTCGAAGGCGTGCCGGCGTTGCGCACGCGGTTGATCTATATGCTGATGTTGGCCCTGGTGATTGCCGTCGGCATGCGTATCGTCGGCATCCTGCTGGTGATCTCGCTGCTGATCATTCCCGCCGCTGCGGCCCGCCGGCTGGCAGACACGCCGGAGGCCATGGCCGCCCTGGCAGCGGCGATCGGTGTCCTGGCGGTGCTGGGCGGACTGGCGGCATCTTTCTGGTTCGACGCACCGTCCGGCCCGGCGATCGTGGTGGCGGCATCGGCGATGTTCGTACTGGTCGCCGTGCTGCCCGGGCGCCGGCGGGCAGCGGCGTGAGGAGAACGAGGGATGGGACGACGACAGCATCGCAATGAGCGGAAAGGCGGCGCCGACACATTTGTGGCCGACGTGCATGACCACGACCGCTGCGTTGCCGACGCCCTGGCCGCGGCCGGGCGGTTGTGCGTGGAACGCGGCCAGCGGCTGACACCGCTGCGCCTGCGGGTGCTGGAGCTGGTCTGGGGCAGCCATCGGCCGGTCGGCGCCTACGAACTACTCGACCAGCTGCGTCAGGAGCGCGGCCGCGTCGCTCCGCCGACCGTCTACCGGGCGCTGGAGTTCCTGCTCGACCAGGGCCTCGTGCACCGGGTCGAGTCCCGCAACGCCTATATCGGCTGCGACCGGCCAGACCGGCGCCATCGCGCCCATTTTATGATCTGCAACCGCTGCGGCATGGCAGCGGAGGTGGACGATGCGGCGCTGACCGGCGCCATCGCCAGCTTGGCCGAGCGTGCGGCCTTTGCCGTCGAGTCCGAGACCGTCGAGCTCACCGGCTTGTGCCCCGGCTGCCGCGATGGCGGGCAGGGTGGCGGTGCCGGGAGCACGCCCTAGTCGTGGGCGGCATCGTCTGGCTCGCGTCCTATCCGAAGTCCGGCAATACCTGGCTGCGGGCGTTCCTGCATAACCTTCTTCGCGACCCCGAACGGCCGATGCCGATCAACGAGCTGGACAAGTTCTGCCTCGGCGACTCTCAGGCTGCCTGGTACGAGCACGTCTCCGGCGGCCGGTCGCCGGCCGAGATGAGCAAGGAGGAGGTCGCCGAGCTGCGGCCGCAGGTCCATGCGGCTTTCACCCGCGCGCATCCGGACTCGGTATTCGCCAAGACCCACAACATCCTCGCCGAGAGCTTCGGCACGCCGCTTGTCACCATGGAACACACCGTCGGTGCGATCTATGTGGTCCGTAATCCGCTCGACGTCTGTATTTCGGTCGCCGACCATTTCGGCCTCAGTCTCGATGACGCGATCGCCTTCATGGCCAATCCCGAAGCCGGCACCGAGAACGACGCGGTCAACGCCTACGAGGCCTACGGCACTTGGTCGCAGCATGTCGCCAGCTGGACCCGTGAGGGCACCCAGGGCCTGACCTGGCTGCGCTACGAGGACATGCTCGACAAGCCGCAAAAGACCTTTGCCGGCGTCGCCCGCTTTCTCGGTCTCGAGCCGTCGCGCCAGCGACTGGCCAAGGCGATCAAGTTCTCCTCGTTCAAGGTGCTGCGGGGCCAGGAGGATCGCAGCGGCTTTCGCGAGCGCAGCAAGCACTCCGAGCATTTTTTCCGGGTCGGCCGCGCCGGGCAGTGGCGCCGAATGCTGTCGCCGGCGCAGGTCGATGCCATGGTGACGGCCCAGCGAGAGCAAATGGAGCGGTTCGGTTACCTGCCGGACTAGCGCCCGCCACTACGGCGCTGCCGAGGTCGGGCGACGGGCTTCCGATTCCGAAGCTGCCAGTTGCCGGAACGGGGCTTACGTACTCACCCCCGGCTGTGCCATAAGCGGCCGCTGCTAAATTGGAAAGGCCCGTTCGATGTATCAGCCACCCCTGTTCCGCGAGGATCGCCTGGAGGTGATGCACGCGCTCATCCTGGCGCACCCATTCGCGACCCTCGTCACGCTCGAAGCAGGCGCCCTGTCGGCCAATCATCTGCCGATGATCCTGCATCCGGAGTTGTCGGCGAACGGCAGCCTGCATGGTCACATGGCCCGGGCCAATCCGCTGGGGCAGAACCGTGATGGCGGCGTCGACGCCCTGGCGATCTTTCACGGCCCGCAGCAATACATCACGCCGTCCTGGTATCCCTCCAAGAAGGAGCACGGCAAGGTCGTGCCGACCTGGAACTACGCCGTGGTCCACGCCCATGGTCCGCTGACGACGATTGAGGATCCGGCGTGGCTGCGGGCGCATCTGGAGGCCCTGACTGGGCAGCAGGAGGGCGGCCGTCCGGTGCCCTGGTTCGTCAGCGATGCGCCGGACGATTTCATTGCCCATCAGCTGAAGGGCATCGTCGGTTTCGAGCTGACCATCGCTCGGATCGAAGGCAAGTGGAAGGTGAGCCAAAACCGCGACGAACGTGACCGGACCGGCGTCAGCCGTGGCCTCCGGTTCGAGAGCCCGGCCCGGGCCTCTGACATGGCGGACCTCGTCGAACGCTACGGCGAGGAGCGCTGAGTCCGCGCGCGGTCAGAACGGGATGCGTCGTCCGTCCCAGGCGTAGAGCCCGCCGGTATCCCGAGGGGTCAGGCGGTCCAGCGCCCAGCAGGTGGCTTGCCGCCTGCGCTGGCGAGAACAGCTTGTCGCCCGGCACGCCGCCCTGGAACGGCTTCGACAATGGCGTATCGACGGTGCCTGGATGCAGGGCGATGCACAGCGCCGACGGATTGCGTCGTGCCAGCTCGATCGACAACGTCTTGATGAGCATGTTGAGGGCGGCCTTCGAGGCCCGGTAGGCGTGCCAGCCGCCGAGCTGATTGTCTTCGATGCTGCCGACCCGGGCCGACAGTGCGGCGAATGCTGCCTTGCCCTGCCGTGGGAGCAGCGGCAGGAAATGCTTGGCGACCAGGGCGGGGCCGGTGCTGTTGAGTCGGAAGGCCGTGTCCAGCGCCACGCCCGACAGGGCGCGCCAGCTCTTCTCCGGTTGCAGGCCGCTGTCGTCATGCAGGATACCTGTGGTGACCAGCACCAGGTGCAGTATGCCGGCGGCAGCGTGGAGCTGTGCTGCCGCGGCGGCGATGGAAGCTTCGTCGTCGAGGTCGAGGTGCAGGCAATGATCGCTGTCGGCCTGGGACCGTGACAGCCGAAACACGCGGGCTACGGCAGGACTTCGGTCCAGCGCTTCGGCCAGCGCGCCGCCGATACCGCCCGTCGCGCCGATGACGGCGACGTTCAGGCCATTGCCGAACGAGAGCAACTTGGGCCTTTCGACGGCCGGGACGGGTGGTGCTGTCATGCCGCGGCTGCGCTGACGAGGGCATTGGCGATTGCCACGCCGCTGGTATGGGCGCACTCGACCCGCGCACCGAGGCACCAGTCACCGCCGACGAACAACGTCCCGTCGCCCGACGCAAGGAACGGCTGGGCCAGCGGCGTCGTGGTCATGGCATAGCGCCAGCGGTGGGCGCCGGCATGGACAATCTCCGGCAACGGGACGGTTAACGAGCCCCGCAGCATCTCGAGCATCGCCGCCGTGATCGCCTGGCGATCCTGTTCGAGCCGGCGCGCGCTCCACGACGGGCTGGCGTGCGCGATCCAACAATCACGGGACGTGGCGCGTTGCGGCTTGGCGCTGTTGCGGGCGAGCCAGGCGAGATCGTCGGTCGATGACCGTCGAACCTCGAAGCCCGGCCGGAGCGGTGTGGCGAAGGCCACCATCAAGGCCCAGCAAGGGGCGATCGTCACCGCGTTCAGGGCAGCGGTCAGCCCCGCTTCGCCCGCCAGCAGGGCCTGTGCCTGGGGCGCCGGCGCGGTGCAGACGACGGCGTCGAAGACGTCGCCGTCTGGATCCGCGACGGTCCGGATGCGCCAGCCCTTGCCGGTGCGCGCTATGGCGTTGACCTCTTTGCCGAGGCGGATTTCGACGCCGTCGGCAAGGGGTTTGACCAGGTCGTTCATCGCCGGTGTGCCCACGACCCAGTCGCTGGTGCGCGTATCCGGGTCACCGGCGATGCCGGGCTGCCAGGGCGCGCCCGTACCGGCGTCGGTCGCCGCCTGGAGAAACGCGTGGAAGGCCGGCGAACGGGCAGTGACGTACTGGGCACCGTGATCGAAGGCAATCGTGTCGTTCACCCGCCGCGTTGCCAACCGCCCGCCCAGGCCGCGGCCTTTCTCCAGCACGACCGGATCGTGGCCGTGGCGATGCAGGGCTGCCGCGCAGGCCAGGCCGGCCATGCCGGCACCGATCACAGCCACGCGGCACGGTGGGAGCGGTCGTTGGCTCATGTCAGGGTCGCGGTGCACAGAGGTATCCGGTCGGCAGATCCACATCCGCTGGAGATACGTATCAGTGACAGGATCAGATCTTTGATTGTCATCACTGCCGAACCAGCCGCCATCCCATGCTACGAAAAGACCAACTGGATGCGCCCTGGGCGTCATCCGCCACCGTGGATGCCGAGGAGATCGCGCGGTTCACGGAACTTGCCGAGGAATGGTGGAACCCGGACGGCAAGTTTCGGGCAATGCATGACTTCAACCCGGTGCGGCGCGATTACATTCTCGACTGCATTGCCACGCATTTTGGCCGACATGGCGCAGAGCCCGATGGTCTGGCGGGTCTTGATGTGCTGGACGTGGGTTGCGGTGCCGGTCTGCTCTGCGAACCTGTGGCGGAGCACGGGGCCCGGGTCGTCGGAATTGATGCCACCGCGCGCAACATCGAAGTCGCCCGCTGGCACTCGGCAAGGCAGGGCCTCAGCATTGACTACCGGCACACTCTTGCCGCCGATCTGCGCCAGGGTGGCGAGAGCTTCGACGTCGTCCTCAATACCGAGGTGGTCGAGCACGTCACCGATGTGGGACAGCTGCTGGCGGATTGCAGCGCCCTGGTCAGGCCGGGTGGCATCATGATCGTTGCCACGTTGAACCGCACCTTACGTGCCTACGTCCTGGCCATTGTCGGTGCGGAGTACGTCCTCGGCTGGTTGCCCAGGGGCACGCATGACTGGCGCCGTTTCGTCCGCCCGGTCGAGATTAGCTCCATGCTGACCAGAGATGGCCTGCAAACGGCCAACGTGACCGGCGTGACCTACAATCCGCTCCGCCGTCGTTGGCGCCTGTCCAGGGACATCAGCGTCAACTACATGCTGCGCGCTGTCAGGCCGGGCTGATGGTCGCGGGGAACGACGTGGACGCTGCGTGCCGGCCGCACCGCGGCGACACCGATGTGCCGGCCACCGCGCGTTGGCTCGGCGCCTTCGGTGCCGTGCCCTTCGTCGTCCTTGCTTTATCGGTTCCGATGTTCGACGGCATGCCGCGTGAGCAGGCGGCTTTCGCTCTGGCGGCCTATGGCGCCGTCATCCTGTCGTTTCTGGGCGGCG
>Ga0126335_1002329_pt1 | contig 11315 bp, 12 predicted proteins | sample OlaspJWI45metaG_FD_108409 | JGI IMG/M metagenome (GOLD analysis project Ga0126335, IMG submission 108409) | Marine gutless worms symbiont microbial communities from Oahu, Hawaii - Olavius sp. 1 OAHU.JWI-45 metaG | ecosystem: Host-associated > Annelida > Digestive system > Unclassified | place...
AAAGAAGTAATTATAAAAGAAAAAATTATCCGTTAGATTGACCTTAAAATACTGCAGTAAAAATAGAAAATTACTGCAAAGTGTTCATAGCGCTGATTTGCGTGCAAAATTCAGGTATAAATACACTGGATACCTGATACCTGATGCCGGATACAAAACACAGGATACGGGAAAAGGAATACAAGGTATATTGGCTACAGGGTACAGGGTGTACGGTTTATGGAATAAGGTAAAGGTTTTTGATTGCAAGTTCCCGGTTTCCCATTACAAATGAATGGCAGCGCGAAAGCGCTTCCAGAACCTGTCACCGATTACATTTTACCTGACGATCATCGTTGGAGCGCAACGACCCCTAAGCTGGTTTGCCCTGCAACTCGCAACACGCAACCTGCAACGCGTTCTGCGCAGCGACGCCTCAACTCGAAACCCGCAACCCGTAACGCGCAACCCGAAACTTGATATTTTCCGCGCTCCCAACTTTGTATTCGGTTAGCACAAATGGTATGGGCAATCAACCGACGATTGGTCAAAAGGGCAGTGGAACCTGTGTTGGGACATTCAGTTTAAACAACAGGTATAAAACCATGTGTTGCAGGGGTTGTACGGATACGCCCCGAAATCCGGCCGCGTGGGCCATAATTTCAATTTCCGTCTGACTGACTCTCCGGGCCGGCGGCTCGGGATCTTCCGGTCTAGGATCAGGCCACTCCAGAACGGCTACCAACGTTTTGGCTACCCGGCAGGCTTCCTGCAGGGCTTGGGCGGGTTGATCCGTTTCGTGCAGGACCATGCCCATGCAACAGGCATCGAACGCGCTGTCAGGAAAGGGCAATTTTTCGGCGGTGGCAACCAAAAAATCGACATTTTGCAAATAGGTACAGGCGGCTGCAATCATATCCGGGTCCGGATCGATGCCCCTTACTGCCACCCCCCGGGTGGCAAACGCTTCCGCGAACAGACCGCTGCCGGTTCCGATATCCAAAAGACTCTTCAACAGGCCGGCCGCAAGGCATAGATCGACCACACGCTCTACTTCGAGTTCCTTGATGCGTTCGGCACACCGCAGTTTTAAGGTTTTTTCTTCGAATTGATTTTCAGCCACCCGGCCTCCTGATCATCCAGCCCCTCTCTTCCCTGTTATTCAGATCCGGCATATAAGAAACAGCACTATTTGATTCGATAGTTTATTAAAAAATGCCTCACGCAACGTCGCCCGCCGACGTACCGCTTGCGCGGAACTTCCGACTTCGCTCTTCGAGCTTACGTCTCTGCCAAAGCTACGCCGCACAAGCCGACAGGACAAGATGACGCGGCAGGCCACAGGCGCCAAGAAAAACAAAGATAGACAGAGTTCCTTGATCCGGCATCCAGCCGCACCGCCGGGCTAACCCGGATATTTCACGCCCCTGAGTGAAATGTTTTCTACCCATTTCTCTTAAAAAACATCGTGACAATGTGTACCTTCGTCAATCTAGGCAGATGCTGATTTATGTCATCAATAATGTTTAATTTAAATCTGTTGTAGAAAAGATTTCATGAAATATTCGGGCTAATACGACCTCGGGTCGAACGAATCTGAAACTCTACAATCGCTATCTCGGTTACCAATGTCGTTATATCCGTCATTCCGGACGAGCCCCGTCGGGGCGAGATCCGGAATCCATATGAGTGCGGCAAGACTTTTACCCATCAGTCGATGATGCTGGATCCCGGCTCGCGTCGCTGGCGCTCCTTGGCCGGGATGACGGAACTTACAATTTCGGGGTAAGTTTCAAAAAAGAATCGATTATCCAGTAAAGAATTTCTCGATCCAACATCGGATCGTATCGACAGACGGCAACAGACAACGGACAACTGACGGTGCCGAAGGCACCCCTACTTGCCCCCCAATTTTTTACGAAGCGCCTTGTATGCCTTCCAGTCAAAGGTCTGCAGAAACTGCACGGCCGTTTCCACGCCGCGGAGGAACAGATCGATTTTGTCCCTGTCTGCGATAAAAAAGTTCAGCCAGTTGTGGGGCCCGGTGTTGATGTAGGCCATGAGCTTGCGGTAATCCGGGTTCTTAATCAAAAAATCGTAGTCGGCGCAATGTCGGGCCGCGTTGAAGGCAGAACCCAATAATTGCGACGGTTTTTTTATGACATGCGGCGCCGTGCGGTCGGTTCCGAGTTTGACGCCAAAGGTAGGCGCGGTGGGCACACCGCCGCCATGAAATAGATCGATCGGGAAATTTGACATGATGCCCCCGTCTACAAAAAAGACTTCAGCCGGCAGCCGGCCCCGGTAGCCGGCCATTTCATCCCAGCGCTGCCGGGCTTCGGGTCCTTTGGGCAAATTGCGCAATCGCAGGGGATGGAAAAACCCGGGAATCGACATGGATGCGCGGACAAATACGGCCGGGTCGACTTTCAGAGGATCCTTAAAGTAAAGGGCTGCCATTTCGGGGAAAACCACTTTGGTCTCGGTCGATATTTCAGCACTGACAACGGCGACTTTTGGATCGGCGGCATTGAGGGTAATCTTCTTTCCATTTCGAAGGCGCATTGATTTGGGAATCGTACGGATCCGCTTGTTCAAGTCAGCCAGGGTGCTGATGCCGCAGTCTTTTAAATTGCGGGATAACCACTTCTGGAAGGCGGCGCCGGGATTTAGACCCAGGTCTTCAAGCATGTTATCAATTACCTGCATCCCCTTCCAACTTAATTTCACGGGGCCGGCACCCTCGACCAAAGTCTTTACAAAATCCTGTGCGTCTGCATCTCCGTCGACAAATTCGAACATGTTCAGGTCGGCCAGAATCTCGAGTATCTTTTCACTTTTTGGATTGACCGGCTGGTCCACAGCCGCTACCAGCATGGCGTTAATCGCTCCTGCCGATGTACCGCCGACACCCAGAAAACGGATGCCGACACTCTCGAGGGCATAGGTGTAGCCAACCAGCGCAATTCCCAGCACGCCGCCGCCCTCCATGACCAGATCGACATACTGATGACCGTCCTGATCCACGATATCGGAAACCTGTTTATTCGTACGCTTCCAATGGTTCTGCAATGCGTCAATGGCTGATTTTACCCGCTGATTGGCGGTAAATTGGGTAACATTCATGGGCACCTCCCTTACTGGTATTGAAATGCAAAAAACGTCTGCTTTATTGGTGTGGATGGTTTTCGGATTAAATATGAATGGACACTAAAAGCGAATGACAGGCTATTTGTGCCGGTGCAACCGAATTACGGCACATCTATGCTGTTACGGGATTACGCCGCTGAAATCAATTATTTTTTTGTTCGATTGACCATCGATCGACGATGGTTAATGTTCGACATAGCTTTAAAAAACAAAACAAGGAGGAATGCATGCAACTGCGCTCACTCGGAAATTCAGAAGTTAACATATCACCGGTACTCATGGGAACCTGGCAGGCCGGTAAACAGATGTGGACCGGCATCGATGATAATGAAACCACCCGGGCCATACGTTCTGCCTTCGATGCCGGAATTACAACCTTTGACTCGGCTGAAGCTTATGGCGAGGGCCACTCCGAACGAATTCTGGGAAAAGCCCTGGCGGATGTGAGAGACCGTGCAGTGGTGGCGACCAAGGTCTTTGCCAACCATCTGCGGTATGAACAGGTCATAAAGGCATGTGACGGTTCCCTGAAAAACCTGCAGACCGACTATATCGATCTGTATCAGATTCACTGGCCGGCAGGCTCATTCGGAACCAGGCCGGTTCCGGTTGAAGAAACCATGCGAGCCCTGAACGATTTAAAACAACAGGGAAAAATCCGATCTATCGGCGTGTCCAATTTTTCCCGGGCCCAGTTGGAAGAGGCCAGTCAATATGGCCGGATTGACAGTCTGCAGCCGCCGTATTCCCTTTTCTGGCGCCAGGTGGAAAACGATGCCATGCCTTTTTGTGTCGAAAACAATATCTCCATACTGGCCTATTCGCCAATGGCCCAGGGATTGCTGACCGGAAGATTCGGCCCGGATCACCGGTATGAATCCGGTGATCATCGGACCAAAGGCAAGTTATTCCAGCCGGAAAACTACGCCCGGGTACAAAACGCGTTAAAACAACTGGTTCCGATCGCAGAAAAGCAGGGTATCACCATGGGACAACTGGCATTGGCCTGGATCACGGCCCAGCCCAATGCCTGCGCCATTGCCGGCGCCCGCAACGCCGACCAGGCTGTTCAAAACGCACATGCCGCCGAGGTTCAGCTGGACAGTGCCACCGTAAAACAAATGGACGCCATCGGCCGCACGGTGACTGATTATCTGGGTGAAGACCCGGTGATGTGGAACTTTTAAATTAAACCCCCTGCAGCAAGCTGTAGGGGGTTTAATTTAAAAGAGTAATTTCACTTCCTTTTTCAGCATCTTGCCCAATGAATCCGCAGTTACTTCGGGGTTCCGGTTTTCAGGCAAGTGTAAATGATGCGCACCGGATCTCCAGCGCGGACATTTGACTCCGCTGCCACTGCCGGAGTTGATGGCTGACATTCAGATAGGGATTGACATTAATTTAGACTCTCTTATAAAATGAATCGTTTTTAGTATCGGCACCCCTGTTTCCAACCAAAGCCCCCACAAGGAGAACAAATGGACTTTACACTTTCCACCGAACAGGAGATCCTGCGTGAGTCTGTTCGCAGTTTCGCCGAAAACGAGATCCGGCCGGTTGCCCGGGAACTGGACTGCAAGGAAGAGTTTTCTTATGAAACCATGCAGAAAATGGCCGAATTGGGGCTGTTTGGCATTGTTGTTTCAGAGGCATACGGCGGCCAGGGCATGGACTATCTGTCCTATATTATCGCGGTAGAAGAAATTGCACGGGTGGATGGTTCGCATGCCGCCACTGTGGCGGCCGAAAACTCGCTGGGCATCGGGCCGTTGTACTACTTTGGCAGCGAGGAACAGAAACGCAAATACCTGCCCAAACTTTGCAGTGGGGAAGCGCTGTGGGGGTTTGGCCTGACAGAACCCAACGCCGGATCAGATGCCATGGGATCCCGTACAACGGCCGTACTGGATGGTGACGAATGGGTGATAAACGGCAGTAAAATATTTATCACCAATGCCTCCACCGATATCAGTATCGGCAACACGGTGATGTGCCGGACCGGCAAGCGCGATGACGGCAAACCGGAACTGTCCTGTATTATCGTTGAGTCGGACACGCCCGGCTATACGGCCAGGCCCATGCACGGCAAGATGATGTGGCGCGCCTCCAACACGAGCGAACTGTATTTCGAGGATTGCCGGGTGCCCAAAGAAAATTTGCTCGGTCCGCGCGGGAAGGGCTTCAAACAGATGATGGGCACGCTGGACGGTGGACGCCTTTCCATCGGCGCCATGGGCCTGGGCGGGGCCCAGGGGTGCCATGATATGGCGCTCAAATACAGCCGGGAGCGGGAACAGTTCGGTATGCCGATTACCAAATTCCAGGTCAACGCCTTCAAGCTGGCAGACATGGCTACCGAAATCGATGCGGCCCGATTGTTGCTGTACCGGGCCTGCTGGTTGCGGGACCACAACAAACCATTTTCAAAAGAAGCGGCCATGGCCAAGCTCTACTGCTCTGAAGTCATGTACCGCTGCGCCAATCATGCGGTCCAACTGCATGGCGGCTACGGCCTGATGCAGGAGTATGATGTTGAAAGGTTCTACCGGGATCAGAAACTGCTGGAGATCGGCGAAGGTACTTCAGAAATCCAGCGCATCGTCATCGCCAGGCATATCGGCGCTTTTTAATCATTTCATTTGCACGGATTTAAAAGGAGAACAAAGATGAAAAAAAGTCCGAAGCCATACATCAATGTCGACTTCTTCGAAGATCTGACCGGCAAGATTCCCGAAGGCAAAAAAGAAGCCGTGGAAGAGATCGGACAGCGCATAAAAAGGATCCGCCAGGCCAGGGGTCTGGCACTGGAAGAGCTTTCGAACCTGACCGGCTTCGACGTCGATCTGCTATCACGTATCGAAAATGACGAAGTCCAGCCCCAGCTGGGAACCATGATCAAACTGTCCAAAGCCCTGGACAGTGCCTTCGGCCGCATCGTTTCAGGTGTGGGCGACCGCCTGTATTCCATCACGCGCCACAACGAGCGGAAGATCGTCTCCCGCTCCACATCCCACAAGGGACAGCGCAAAGCTTACACGTACATGAGCCTGGCACCGGAAGTCAAAGGACGCCACATGGAAGCCATGCTGGTTCAGCTGGAAGAAGATCCCGAAGAAGAGATCTCGATCCATGACGGCGAGGAGTTTATCTTCGTTCTGGACGGTGTGGTCAAGATGAAAATCGGCGAGGATGCCTTCGACCTGGATCCGGGAGACAGCATCTACTACCTGTCCACCACCCCGCATCACATTTCGGCCAAAGCGGGTAAAGCGGCCATTCTGGCGGTGCTGTACGAGGGATAAAGGCATCTTCTCACGAAAAAGACCAGGTCTCATTCAAAAATACCTGCTCTAAACGCCTTAAGATAATTCATGCAGCAGTTGTCCCGGCCGGCCAGCGCCTCGGCCGCGATGATGTTGGCAATCATCTTCTTGTCCAGCGGGTTGATGATGGCCCCGTCCAATCCCTTGGCGATGGCCATGGTCATGAAGGTCTGGTTCATGAACTTTCAGGCCGACAACCCGTAGGATATGTTGCTCAGCCCGCAGGCCGTATGGATCCCGGGAAACGTCTGGACTATTTTTTCGATGGTGTTGATGAATTCCACCCCGAAGGTGTTGTCCACCGACACCGGCTGCACCAAAGGATCCACGAAGATGTTCTCCACCGATACGTTGTTTTTCAACAGCGCCGCCTCGATGGCATGCGGGTCCGGGCTGTCGATGGCGCAGGGCTTGTCGGTGACCTGCTGGACAGTCTCAACCAGCCATTTGAGGTATTCGGGTTCTTCTCCGATGAAGATGCCCGCGTTGACATCGATGCAGTCCGGCCTTGCCTGTGCCGATGGCACATCCTTACTTTATAAGATACCGAATATCTCCTGGCAGGAAATCCCGGATTGCTTAATCTGCCCGTTCAAATTTTCGGCCAAACTGCGCATGTGCTGCTTGCTTGGCAAAGCCAAGTCTTGCAGTTTATAATCCTCTCCCAGCACAGCATATTTATGTACACCAAGATTGTGATAAGGTAACAATTCTACCTGCTTTATACCATGACCAAGATTTAGGCAAAGTTCAGCCAACTGACCGATTAGATCCTCCGAGTCATTGAATCCAGGGATTATTGGCACCCGCAGGATGACATGGCTATCTCTCTGACAAAGGGATTTAAGATTTTTGATGATTCTGGTGTTGCCCTGCCCCGTGGCGCCTTGGTGTTCTGTATCATTGGGGTGCTTCAGGTCATAGAGGAACAGATCCACATACGGTAAGACCGCTTCGAGATTTTCCCAAGGCAGGCAGCCGGCTGTCTCCACAGCGGTATGAATTCCCAGCTTTTTACATCGGCGTAGCACTTCTACAGCGAAATCAGTTTGCATAAGGGGCTCGCCGCCCGAAAGGGTCATTCCGCCGCCAGAATTGCGATAAAATACTGAATCCTTCTGCACTTCTGCGACCACTTCTTCGACGCGCATTTCTGTTCCCAGCATCTCAATGGCTCTGGCCGGACAGATTTCTGCACATGCGCCGCAGCCATCACAAATGGATCTCTCAATCGATGGAATCTGGCCATCAAATTCAATGGCCCCCACAGGGCAGGCCTGGGCGCATTGCCCGCATGCCCGGCAACGATCTCGAAAAAAACCAGGCTCGGCCATCGCATTCTGAGAGGCAGGATTGGCGCACCAGCGACAGGCCAGGGTGCAACCTTTAAGGAACACTACTGTCCTGATACCGGGTCCATCGTGGATACAAAATTTCTGGATGTTAAGGATGGTGCCCTTAACCATGGAGAACCTCCAACCCCCTCCATCAACAGATCCAAAGGGAGGGGATCGCCCACCTGAGAGTTAATTATCGGTACTGGGTCCGGTTGATGATGTCGTTTTGAATATCCTGGCTTAATTCCACAAAATAGGCGCTATAGCCTGCCACCCGTATTAGAAGGGATTGATATTGATCGGGATGGTCTTGGGCCTTCTTAAGGGTTTCGGCCCGAAGGAAGTGCACAGACAGTGTGACCGTGGGGCACATTGGACGAGACAGGGTAATAGGAAGGCATCATCTCAGACCCCAAAATACCATGCAAGCTGTGGTGAAAGTCATTAATGGTATCCATCACCCTGACCAGAATCTCATCCACCTCATCATTGTCATTACCCCATTTAGGGGCCTCATGGATTAAAGTTTGCTGCAAATCCTCATACCCTTTGAAGTCGTCCTTGATTGCCTGGACTATCTCATCCATGCTGAATTTTTTTTCTTCAAAAACAATTTTTTTAATGGCCGCCAGGGAATTGGTTAAATCTGCAGCGCCGATGCCGTTTGTACCGGGTCCGATGGTATACTTGGCGCCACCTCGCATCAGATCCTTGCCAGTTTCAATGCAGTTCAACATCAAGGAGGCATTCCAATAGTTCCTGGGCTTTTTGCTTGTCCGAGATGCCCTGGTCGCAATCGGCTTTATAGAACGGATACATGTATTGGTCCATGCGACCTGGAGAATAAGACGGGGCGTTGGCCTCCATATAGAGGGCGATCTGGCTGGACCAAATCAATTGCAGGGCCTCATGGAAGGTTCGCGGCGGATTGACAGCCACCCATTCACATACTTGTGCAACTGTCTCAAGCTCCCGACGTCGTATGGGGTCGGATTCCCGGGATGCCATTTCGGCAGCTTTTGCAGCGTGACGCCTGGCCAGAGTCTCCATGGCCTCACAGACAATGATCACCGACTGCCAGAACCAGGCCTTTTCATGGTTTTCAGCCACGGTTAGATCAGCGGTGGTCAGGGCCGTCTCGGCATCTTTTTTCAAACTACCGTAACCTTTGGGGAGCACTAGTTCTTCATAAGCCGGTGCGATCTCACCCGGCCCTCCTTCATTCTTAAGATCAGCATCAATGATGCCGGTCTTGTATGCAATGGCAAAGGTCTTTTCAGGCACCCTGGCCCGCCAATGCTCGCTGATGGTTTTCCCTCGCCAACAGGGCTCAATTTCTTTCTTAAATAGTCGTTTTTGCGCTTCCGTAATCAGATATGGGTCCTGGGGTCTCGTGGAGACAGTATCCAGTTCGTTCCCCAACCAGTGGTTAGAAAGTTCCGGACAAATGCAGGCGGTTCTGGGGCTGCAGCCAGCGTTACCGATGATCAACTCGTGGTCCTGAATGTTGATGGTCTTTGTTTCACAGTGCCGTTTGATGGCCTTGGGGACGTTATCAGGGGACGTTATCAGGGACGCCCCGCAGATTTACAGTTATGAATCTTCGAAAATAATATATTAAAAACTTTCTTAGGTATGAAAACAATCTCATGCTCCTTGCCGTTTTTGGGTTCTCTGAGAATCAATTGGCGATCCTGAATGCCATTCAGTGTGAGTTTCAACACCTCACCGATCCCCATTCCACCGCGGGCCATCAACTCAAGCATCAGCCGATTGCGGATTTTGATCGTTCGGAAAATGATTTCATCAATGGTTTCTTTTTCGATGATCTCCCATCTCGATAACACCCGCTCACGGTACAGTTTTCGAATCATAGGTGTATCGCATGGCTTACCTGCGCTGGGATCGACGTTGTTTCTGATAAAATTAAAAAATGATGACAGATGGGAATAGCGGATCCGCTTTGTGTAAGGCTTGTTGCCGCTTGTGAAGCGGTTCAGGAACTCCAGAATATCATCCGGAGTTAGTTGTTCAACCCCGGCATCACTGAGTTGCTGGCAGAATCGATCAATAACAGACCGATAAGACCGCACTGTATTTTTTTTTCGAATGGGTTGTGTGGTAATCAATCCAGATTTTTGCAGCTTTGGACACTTTCATGGTTCACCTCCTTTTTGCTGAAAGGGTTTGACATATGGGCAAAGCCCGCGGTAAACCCACGATATCCAGACTCTATATGCAATTTTAATGTGATTTCTGTTGGTTACGTTTATGGCAAGGTATCTTCGGAAATTCCAATTTGACATGCGAATCAGTTTCTAATAAGAATATTCCATAGCGATGGTTCAAACTGAAGCTCAAACTTTTTATAGCTCAGACCTGCATCTTTCTTGCCCGACCTCACCTCTGCCTACTCTCGCACTTCATTAAACATTTACATACACCGGCCACGCAAACCTATCTTAGGGAGGTTAGAGTGAGTGGTTTTGCCGACCAATGAAAAGGCTGAATTGCCCAATGCGGTGGTTTGGCTTTATTGTCCTTATTTGGGGTGTTAACAAGACGTCTATATAACATTCCCATAGGGACGTAAAATAGACGTCTATTGATTATCAATGTTCGACAACCACAAAAGATCCACAGGAGGTAGTTAATGAGCATAATGAAACAAATGATGGAAGGCATGATGCCCGTAATGATGAAGGGCGTTTCGTCTGAAGAGAAGCAAGAGATGATGCTCAAGATGATGCCCATGATGATGGCAGATATCGACATGGCGGAGATGATGCCCAAGATGATGGCTGCCATGCTTCCTGAATTGCTACCCAAGATATCGGAGTTCACGAGCCAGGATGATGCCGGCGAGAAGATGCTGGACAGAATGGCCAACGTGATGCCGAACATGTGTGAGCTGATCGACAAGAAGGCGCTTGCCGAGAAGAAAGATGCAATGGTCTCGAAGTTGATGGACCGCGAGGGCTTTCGAGAGCGAATGCCGAAGTGTTTTGCCAAGGGGATGCCTCTGATGGTACGCGGCTTTTTCGAGCACTTCTTACCAGTGCTGTCCAAGGAAGAGCGGCAGAGGTTCGTCTCAACCGTGATCAGCATGATGCTTGAGTACGGAGCCCAGGATTTCTCGGACGAAGAGAAACGCGCCCTTGTTTCCAACTCGTAGTGAGTCGAACACGGCGCTGAACCGGACGCGGACAAGCCGTGCCGGTTAGCTTGGACGTTACCGCTGCCTCCAACTTATCGCAACTGTAGCCAAAATACAGATATCTGCTATATATCACAACTTACTGCCGCATATAAAACTGAGTGATTATCAAATCTATCCTGTAATATCGCTCGCCCTATTGATCGGGGTTGTTGAAACTCGGCGGTGTGAAATTGGGATTGTATCTATCGTTGGACGAAGCCGCTACGCGGCGGAAAAAAAATTCAAATTGGTATATAGCTTCTTTAGTTGCTCAATTCCGGGCACAATTAAAGAAAGGAGTATACCATGGACCAAGCGGAAACCAAT
>Ga0126335_1002330_pt1 | contig 11312 bp, 9 predicted proteins | sample OlaspJWI45metaG_FD_108409 | JGI IMG/M metagenome (GOLD analysis project Ga0126335, IMG submission 108409) | Marine gutless worms symbiont microbial communities from Oahu, Hawaii - Olavius sp. 1 OAHU.JWI-45 metaG | ecosystem: Host-associated > Annelida > Digestive system > Unclassified | place...
CACACTTTTTGATTTAGCTTTTTAATGTTAATTATCGATGAATGACATAGATAAAAAGGATCATTAGTCTGAATTAAAATGTATCCATTTCAGTTGCTTAAAATGCAAATGGAGTTTGCAGTACCATGGTGTAAAATAATGAACGTTATACAATATTAGCTGAAATTAATGACATTAGTTGGAAAATGTGTAGTCTATACACAACCATACAGAAGTAGTTTTAAATACCACTGTACTGCAGTACCATCAGTGAAGTCTTGGTGACTTAATAGTCGTTTCAGCTGCTTGCAGTGAGTATTTTTCTTTAGATCATTTAGGCTGCAAACACCTTGACTGACAGTTAATGATAATAAAAATGAATTATACACCTTTTTATCCCATCATAAGTCACAACTTCAGAGGCAAAATTTGGGCATATTTTCTTTATAATGTGTGCTGCACGTTTTGTAGAAAAGAAGTTTTATGGCATTTTGACGGTTTGGTTAATATTGTTTTTCACGAAGCTGTCTGTAGCATGAGTGAACTTGATGTAAAGTTCTGAGTAATTCTTTACTGTGTAATACTGGGTGTTTTGTTGACAGATGAACTGTCCGGCAGCGATGGAAAGAATCCGTGAAGACAAACCGATCACAATCCGCGACGACAAAGGCAACACAAGTCGCTGTATTGCCGAGATTGTTTCAGTGCGTATCAGCTGCTGCTGTTCCGTTCAGTTCGATTGTTGATGACTAGGTTTCTATGCACAGTTAGTCCATGATTAGACCCAGTGCACAACCAGTAGTGTGTGCTAGGGTGATATGGCATTTGAGTAGGTGTAGCGTGGTTACTGTCACATCAGAGTTTAAACTTGGGATCAACAGAACAAGTTCAGTTTAACTTGGGTTGCACTATGAGTTTATGAGCGAGTTCAGCTGAACTTGAGTTTAACCTGTGACCTATGTAGGTCACCTAATTTCACGAATTCCTATTGGTCGAACGAACATGTCTGTCGATTAGGCCGACACGTCACTGGCGAGTTTTTTTTTACGTTTTAGGTGCTCTTTTCACAAATGGTTGTCGTTCGTACGCCGGTCGTATGACATAGATACGATGCCGTTACGTATTCACAATGCATGTCACATGTACGACTGTCGTATATTTGGGCATAAACCTAAGACATACCTTCACATGTCGTACGATCATCATTGCCGGTCACTTTGATGATTGCTGCATTGTTTTAATTTCAGCATGCACGTGTTAAGTTTGGCAGCACTAGTGCAGCAATTTTCACTTAACACGAACGCATCGCTGCAAAATTGTGGCACAGTGCAAGATGGCGAATGCTGAAAGTTGTCTGATGAAAAACAAAGTTTTAATGAGGTTTTGCATTTGTAGTTTACTTGCGGATGAAGAACAACGAAATATTACACGGTGTGTGTGAATTAAAACTTTATGCACTGAATGTAGGTGAATCTAAAATGAGATTCTATTGACGCACTGACTGTTTACAGTGACGTCATGACAAGTGCAGCGATGCAAGTCGTTAAGTAATGCAACAGTGAGACTGCAATGTATGGTAGCGATTAGTAAATTAACCCCACCCAGGCTGCTACATCTTTTGCCTGTGGCTATGCTGTCATGTGCGAAATAAGTGTGAAATAACTGCACTTTAACATGATTTTGCTGACACATTTGGTAAGAATATTGGATCTAGTCGTTCTTTCACTTCACGTAAGCTCAGAAATTCAGAAATATCATGGCATTATCTGCATGAACCGTCATTACTTACTTTTGTAAAAGCAAAGTTCAGCACTTGGTCGCTCAGAATCGGGTGTTCAGGTTTAAACTCGAGTTCAAGGCTGAATGAGTTCACCTAAAAATGGTGCAGCGTGCAGTCGCCGTGAACCAGTTCACAGAAGCCTACTTGATCGAGTTCAACGCTGGACCGTGATGATGCATTTGACCCTTAGTGATGGTGCATGTGTGTAATGTGAAACCTGAGTGTTATGACCTATCACAGTTTAAAGAGGACACAGGTGGACCCCCTCAACCTGTCTAATGGATCTAATCTCACAATTTGCGTGCTATTTGGCCCAACTTCACTGAAAACTACTCATGAATTATCCTAGAACTGCTGAGGATTAATTCTTGCCTGTCCAGCTTTTTATTGTTGTTAAAGCTTGAGATCTGTGCTACACATATAGAAGTGATAATTAGGTGTCAACTGTTAGGTTTTGTTACAGTGAGTGTTATCTATAAAAATATAAGTGTCCTGTAGAAACTGTTCAGGTTCAAAGATTATTATGATGGACTTGATCTAGCCTGGACTGGAGTAGCTGTGATCATATTGCTGTTTGAGTTGAGATGTATTGCCTCTGGTGCATTTCTGTCTGTAGCTGTTTATCACAATAATGGACAAGCTGCGGCTGGAGATCAAAGCCATGGATGAGGTACAGTTATCAAGACCATTATCACTGTCTGTATTATCATGGCTTCGTAGTTTATCTGATTATACTGCTTTCACATTTTATGCTCAGTTGCATTGACCAGATTGCTTTTGACTGTGCTTATCATTTGTCAGCTTTTGCCGACACTGAAGTCAAACACGTGAATAGAATTATAAAGTTACAGGATTGTTTAGCCACCAGCAACAAGTTACAAGAGGCTATATGTTTTACCTGTGGTTCATTCTCTTTTTAGTCAACCGTCCAACGTGTGACCAGACCGCCGATCGCCGCCGGGTAAAAAGTATACCGGTGCTTAGAACTGAGGTGTGGCACAAATAATTCGTATGGACGTCTCCCAGCTCTCCTCTGTTTCTCATGGGGGCTCAAAAAGTGTGAAATTTTGCCACGTTTTTTGACCCCACTCGCATTCCAAGTGCTATGATTTAAAAACAGAGCACAAATCTAAAATAATTATGTATAGCATGTCTGTGCACTCATCTGCCACGGACTGCATGCAGCTAAGGCCCCCCAACTCTGAGATCCATTGTCCCAGTTGTGGCCCCTAAAGTGCGACAATTGAAAAAATGGTTAAATAGCTCTAACTCAGCCACACGTGGACAGATTGCGTTCATATTTCACAAGATGGTACTCTGTGGCACCGTGAAAGCTGCAGAATTGTCAAAACCCACTTAGGGTCAAATCTAAGATAATATATGGGCCCTGATATCATTTGAACAGCTATAGCTAGAGACTTCAAATTTGGTATGCTCATGTGAGGTGTAGTTTAGATGGCATGTAAAAACTAAATCAAAGGGAACGTGGCCCATTTTTGCTGACCTAAATTTTGAATTTACAGACCCCTGTGAATATCTTGAATCGCTAAAGCTACAGGGTGCAAATTTAGCACGTAGAAAGATTGTAAAATGTAGAAGATGAGCAGCACAAAAGTATGTCAAAGGGGGGGGGGTCAATATCTAGGTCACCTTGACCTACTTTTAAATTTTGGAATTTCGTCCATGTTTCCAGAATGACTACAGCTAAAGACTTCAAATTTGGTGTGCGCATCAACTATAAGTAGTTTTGACCGCATGCAAAAACTAGGTCGGAGTGGACGTGGCCCATTTTTGCTGACCTAAATTTTAAATTTACAGACCCGTGTGAATATCATGAATCACTAAAGTAGGTGGACCATAAGTAGTGGAAAATAAGCTGTTCAAAAGCAGGTCAACAGAAGACATAATCTAGATCACGATGACCTACTTTTAAATTTTGGCATTTCTTTTATATTTCTGTATTGACTACAGCTACAGACTTTAAATTTGCTGCACGCATTGCCTATAGGCAGTACTATCAAAGAATGCAAAATTCGTTCACAGGGTTCGAAAACTAGGTCACATGGCTGCATTTTAAATTTGCAGACCGCTGTGAGTAACTCCGAAATGGCTAAAGCTACAGGCTTCTCTTTTAGTGCGTAGACAGATTGAAAGGAGTAGAAAATAAGCAAACATAAAGTAGATCAAGCGGGGGACATGATTTAGGTCACGTGACATACTTTTAATTTTTTTATTTTTTTGGCAACGTTTGAAGCTAGAAACTTCAAATTCAGTGTGCTTACTGTCTACGAAGAGTACTGTCTGCAACTACAAAACTAGGTCAAAAGTGCGTAGCCTAAATCACTTGACCTATTTGTAAATTTTGGGATAGCGATTATGGTGGTTATGGCCTAAAGAAGGTGTTAGGGGGCTGGCGATGTGTGCATGGTTTGGTCACATGACAGCAGATGCACTACAAATGTTGAATGTCGTGAGGTCAATGGTCAAGGTCGTGACATAAAAATGAGATCCATCACAAGTTAAGTAAGTAATATTATGGAGTAGCAGTGAGTCTCGCTTCACTGCACATCTTAGTGCATGAGCACGTGCCTAATGTTTATGATACCTTGTGAGCGACTTCAGGCAGTGGAGTTGGTTTCGCCATCTGCAGTTGAGGCAGTAGTTGTCGATGCCTGTTGATATGAATTCAGTCACTACGAGCAATTGTCATCAGTTAGAGGTGTCGTGTTGCTGTGGTGCTGGCATACTGCCATTTAAAGTGTCGTGTGTTTTGGGGCACCCATTGCCGGCAGCTATAAATGGCAATACATCTTAATTGCCACATTTTCTAGTTATGCATGTTTTTTCTCAGCTCAGTGAAATATTTAAGGCATGTTTGAGGTTTTATCTTATGATAGTGATTGTGGATGGCTTTATCATGTGGCTAGCAACCATATTTTAATTATTGTTGTTGCAGTGTTATTAATAGATCATGTGTGGAATGTGTAGAAGATCACAGTTAATGTTGGTTGTGAGTGCAGATCTTGCCTGACATGAGAGAGCTGATGGACACAATGAATAGGCTGAGTCTGCTGACGGCTGAGTTTGAGGGCAAAGTGAAGGTTGGAGAATGGTGAGTTTTGTTGTACTGATGTAACTTATCAGTTGTTATGCCAGTTGCCACTTGGTTTGTGAAATATGGACGACTGCAGACAATTTGAGCAACTAAATAAGAATTGAAAGTACCTTGTTGTAAGCCATAAAAATGTGCCCTTTTATTTTGGCTGTAACTTTGTCAAATGTTAACCGATCTTGAAAATTCTTTTACCGTTGCAAAGTGAACAAAAATTTGCAACAAAATCCATATACTGATTTCCACCACACCTTAAATATTTTACTGCACTACCGTGGTAAAGTTACAAAGTCTAATTTGCCGCTAATATAGCAAAAATTGTGATGGCTTGATGATGATGATGATGATGATAATGATGATGGCAGAATTTGTCAGCTGCTGTGTGCTCGAGATGAATTATGCCGACTGTAACTTTGCTTTACATGGATTTTGGGATGGAGCAGTCTCCCTACTGAACTATATGCTCTAGACATGATGCTGGACATGTTTACGAACAAACTAAGATATATTTCTTCACTGATGTAACTGTTGGCTCAGCACATTAGCCGCATTGTGCGATCTGTGCTATACGAATGTACTATAATAATAGTAATAATGTTGTTGTTGTCAGGTTGCAGACACTAGGTAAGATGCAGGCATCTGATGAACTGACTGACGCACAAGTTCGTCAGTTGTTGTTTGATCTCGACTCCTCGTACCAGGCTTTCAATCAGCTCCTGCACAGTACATGAGCTGTCTGTTCATTGTTTCATGTCATTCTGTCATGTTCTGCAGTTTATCTAATTATGATACTGCTGCACACAGCCAAATCACAGTAACTGGGTAAAGCAAAATTGTATAGGAGAAGCTGAAAAGAAGTTTTTTTCGTCTACTGTGTTTTTGCTCGGATTTTAGGTAACAGTTTAGGCACTACTTAACAAATGCCATACAGGGTTCTGGCATGGTTTTTGTGCAAAAAGAAGAGTTACTGCATTTTGGCGTTACTGTGTTTTGGCATTGTACAGCAGCATAGGCATAGTCTGTTGGCAGAACAGTATGCTAGCATATTGAATTGGACATCAGCAGAAATGCTGCATGATTTTCTGGATATACTTTCATATATTTGGATTGAAATTTTAAGCAGTCTTTTTTTGTAGTAAGCAATGTATCTGCATCTCCGTCAGCCGTGCATCTGCCACTGATGAGTAGCGTCTATGTCGTGTATATTTATCATGTGACAGCAGTTTTTTGCTGACGGCAGTGTTTGGCATTAAATTGTAGTCTGTAAAATTCCCGTGTTTAGTTATGCATATTTTAGTTATGAAATATTGTACATAGAAAAGTCTAGTTGTAAATGTGACTTAAGCAGTGTTTGCGAGCTTGAAGTTGGTTTAAAGACTGTTAAACAAAGTCTCATGCCCAGTGGTATGGAATTATAGCTCGCCCACTACGGGAAATGCTTGAACTGGTGGAACTACTTTTTGTCGTGGATCTGGTGGCAGAAACCCCAGGGGCCAGATGTCACTTGTAAAAGGCAAGGCGAGATTTTGTTGTTTTGTGTTTGCAAGTTTTTGTGTGTGGAGTTGCTTGTGAGTTTGTTTTATTGTTTTGGTTGTCAGTAGCTGTACAAATGATTGCTGGTGCAGACTCGTCGCTGAAGTGGTGTGTTATATGTCGAGTGGGTTGTAGAACCTTAGTAACTCAGTAAAGGTAAGGTAGACTTGATAGAGTGCCTCTTCATGAGGAAACCTCGCCACAGAAGCGTTCAGGTATGGCACCCATGAATGGAATGAACCATACCTGCCTTTGCCTTCCCAGCCAAAGCTGGTCCTCATTTACCAACCCGTAGGGATGGAAGGCTAAGTCATCCTAGGCACCACCATGGTGAGTAAGCAGTCTGCCCAGGACCATTATTTGACGAAAATCACTGTTGTTAGCTGCTCAGACCGTCACGCATCACTGGGCAACTGGAAATGCAGCAGGCTATAAACATTGGACATCAGCAGAAATGCTGCATGATTCTCTAGCTATACTTTCGTATATTTGGATTGAAATTTTAAGCAGTCTTTTTTGATTGTTGCTAGGGAAGAAACTCTGTCCCAGTTTGTTCAGTGTACATTGTGTTGTGTGAAGTTCTGATTATACAATATGCAGTGAAGCTGAGTTATTTCCATATTTGTCATAGCATCATCCAGTGATATATAAGCAATTGTAATAAGTTGCAGCTTATGCTATTCACAATAGATGTACAATAATATCAGCAAAATATAAACGTATTCTACTTGGCAAATAAGCAGTATTGGTTCTATGACAAACTTAACTTGGAATTTCAAAGGGCAACTTGTTAGTGGTGTAAATGTAAGCAGAGGCCACACAAAAATAGAACTGTTGAATTGAAGACGTATTACACAAGTACAGTAGCCTACGATGAATCTCATAAAATAGATGGTAAATGGTACTAGCATGTTCCAATATGACCGATTTAGATGCATATTGATACATTATGTAACCAAGTTTGCTCTTACATATCTAGGCGCCATATGAGTGGTTTTGACAAACTTGCAAAGCCGACAAAATATCACAAAAACACGTTTAAGAATCCAAAAACGTGTTGCTAATATGAACACTGTTGGCAGTTTGAAGCTGATTAAGCTCCGTCGAACCGCTACTGCAAGAGGTCGAAATAGTATTGAGCGAATAAGAAATCTTCCCTAGCACGCGTCTAGGCTAGTGTTAATGTGCATTACGTCGTCACGGAGCGTTATGCATAGGTACAGACGAGCGTTCTGTGAAGCGATTGTAGCTTTGTGTCATTGCCAGAGTTTGGCTGTCTCATTTGTGCGTCATCAGCTATCACACAACTCTGCTCCTATGTCGATAAACTGAACTGTTGAGGGACTGGGCTTTAATAGTCTGATAAAAACAATGCCAAGGATTGCACTATTATAGAACGAATGTCTTGTGTTATAAAATCTGTAGTCTATAGTTTAATTCGGCATAACAGGTGGCAGCAGTCTGCACCATAGATGTAGGTTTACTCGTAAATCGTGTAATGCCGCAAAACGATTCTGCAAGAAGTCACGATGTTGACAGTGAGACAAACAGCGATCACGAAACCACGGAGATGATGCGCACTATGATGGATATCGTGTTCGCATTCTCTTGACTTTAACATTACTCTGTTTTGCTGCAAATATCGTTAGACCGTCAACGATATATCTCACGCAACCTGTTTTCATCTTTCTCGCTGAAATGCTACGGTAGCAGCTGTATGGCGTGCCACTGAGATCTTCAACGTTGGTTCTTCTGCATTCTCGGCACTTGGCCGAACTCTGCTTTACCGTCTTACCGCGTCATGAACTGTACGGGACAACTCAAGTGATGACACTAGTCGTCAGGTGACTGAAATGACGATGTTGTGGTCGACTTGAAGTCAATTCTACCAGGTCGACGTTTCCTCGCGCACTCACAGCCGACTGTTACGTGGTACTCCGCAAACCGCCAGACGTGTTCGTAGGTCGTGTTGGCACTGACGGACGGCAGAGGATTGCATCTTCGCGGCACTCGGCGTAGTATTTTTAGCGCGTAGCGGCGCCTCGTACACTCGTACAGACCGAACATACACGTGGTCTGTTTACAGCGTCCCGTCTCGACGTACGGCGGAAACACGCCGCGCGACATGCGTTTCCAGAACCGCTCCAGATGGCACTGGTGAGCCGCGGGCCCGGTGATGTGCTGGCGGCTAAGTCGTCGTCGAAGCCGGCGAAGTCGGTGACGTGACCGCGGACCGGCGACACGAGTGGAGTTGGTCGATCCATGGTCGTCGATGGAACGCACCAGTCGTCGATAAGCTAGTTGTGACCTCCTTGTCCGACTGCGAGACTCTGAACTGACTTCTGACAAGGATGATCGACGTTGACGCAACTGCACCTCGGTCCACTCCATCACCTCCGTTTGATCGGCAACGAGAAGTGGTGTGTCGTCGTGGGCGGTCGTTGCTCGCAGTCGCCTGTGAGGTGCGCTCGGATGTAGGTCGAGTTTCTGCCACAGAACGTGATGTGGAACGGACTGACAGTTGGCAGTCACGTCCGTGCCTGGGTGCCTCGACCGCCGCTTTGGCTTGTTGGCCGACGTAGCGGCGGCGTCACTGCAGCCCAGGTACAAGAGAATCTCTGTCACGAACATGACTGCTACTGACAGTCCCATCTCCTGCAAACGTTGCAACAATCGATTTCGATTTTAGACAGCGCAAAAACCATAGACCAAAGCAACATCCGTCGACCACTCTCCAATACTCGAATCGTGGCTTCGACGTGTACTGCGAAATTTACACAAGCAATGGACAGTTTACTAGTTTGAAAATATTGGCTGGCGCACTAAGCTGCCCTTATTCTCGGTCTTTCTGTCCTGAACTAACTCTCTGACTGTCTATATTTGTTCGCAGTTTCCTGCCACCGCAAACCTTATTGCATTGGCCCTTCAACTATAGACGGGTGTCACGCAAACACGTTTACCCTGTTAATGTTAATCTATCTCCATCTCTCTTCTTGCCGACTTCTTAAAAACAGGTATTTTAATGCCAATTGAAATGCGTGCATGCTGTGGCTAGTCTGTTCCTCCGTATGTTTGTCCGGTATATTCGATTATGACGACTGACGAACTGGTTGAACATGACAAACTTTCGTCACCACTTTGTCACATTCCAGCTTTTTGGTACCAAATGTTGCAACAAAGCAAGGACGTGGTCATCAGTGAGCATTATGCACGTCGTGTGAAGGAATCGGCAACAGTAGACCGGTATATGCTAGCCATATTTTGACAACGACACAAATTACAGTACCTATAGGAAGTCGCCGTGACCAGTAGAACCGTGTCACTACCAGTGACCTTGACTGACATTTACAGGTCATTTCAGCTGTTGCGTAATTCCGTAATTTATACATACGGTACGACATTTTCCACTCACCGCGTTCAGTAGCTTCATGTCGGTGCCGGTGCGGAGTTGTCAACTTCCGGTGGTGTGACTGCGCACGCGCGCGCTCCTACTGCCACCTGCGTGTCACTCAGTGTCCTGTGATTGTGTCTTGGTCAACTTGGACTGGTCTTGATTGTTAGCAATTCCAATCGACACCGAAAAGCCGCTTTAAACGCAAAGCCGACTCAGCTCGTCTGACTACTAGACTGTTTGCTGCTTTGCCCGATGGTGTTAAACGCAACCGCAACCGACGACTTGTCATCAAGATCGGTATGTGAACTGGCCGGCGATAGTCTCGTGTTTATATGGTCAACCGTTCTGCCTGCCCACTATCACCGAAAGGGGGCGAACCCGCATAGCTGCGTCCTGCGGGTTGCCACGGATGATGAACAGGACGCGTGGCTGGACAGATTCTCGAGAATTCACGGCAGGTAAGACGCGTGGCACGCCGTGTTTACAGTTGGTCACGTGGGCTCGGGAATGCGTCGTTCGCACATGGCAGCCGCCAGGTGGCAGTGTGTGTCCAGTGACGTCATTCGTCGTCCCGTTTCCGCAGTAATTTCGGCGATGGCACTGTGAGAGAGAATAGGAGCTATCGCATTTATTTTTGTCAATGGTATAAAAACGTTCAAATAAAAGTTGTAAAGACTTTTGTAAATGCACATTTAGTCATATTTTTAATGTTTACAACTTTGCAAACGTCGATAAAAACATATCATTTGCAAGTTGACATATCCGTGCATTTAAATCAGCCACCCGTAGTCCCGTACGAAATAAAACACTGCAAATGATTTATGGTGCTTCTGTTGCGCTAATAGATTATCTGATCTAATCTGGCACATTGCTATCTTGACTTGGTTTTAGGCCGACATTTCTGGTCTTGCTGCCTTTCAATTTCAACCGCGATTCCGGCATGCCGCTAGACCACTGCAAAAAAATGAAACAGCGAAACAGACGATGAAGCAACGTGATTAGAGAACTCAGTGACGCAAACGTTGGGAATTCGGACGCAGAATTTGTTTCGACTTTGCGCACTGTAGTGTATGAACCATCAGTCAGGAGACGACACAAGTCGTGTAAAAACGCCACTATACATCAATACCAACTAGCAAGGGCGCCTGATTCAGCAGCAGTACATGACTCCACTGCATGCATTATAGCACCTGCGCGTTTTGACGGACTTATGACCAAGCTGGCGGCCGGCAGGCTGGTTTGACCCAGGAACGTCCCTGACAAGAACGAGTTTTGACGGGCACCAGTCACCTGCTGGAGAAACAATCGACAAGAGGCGTCACCGACAGGCACGCATTAGTGTTCGGTAGAGATGGGCCGCATGCCTTGCTCGTATTCCTAACATTCCAGCCATGCGTGGACTATTGTCTACGCCTCTTCCTGGTGCTATTAGCCCAAGCGACCGTCGCACAGTCGCTGACTATTGTTCTATAAAGTATAAACTACACCGTGTCACAAAAAACGGGACCACTACG
>Ga0126335_1002331_pt1 | contig 11312 bp, 6 predicted proteins | sample OlaspJWI45metaG_FD_108409 | JGI IMG/M metagenome (GOLD analysis project Ga0126335, IMG submission 108409) | Marine gutless worms symbiont microbial communities from Oahu, Hawaii - Olavius sp. 1 OAHU.JWI-45 metaG | ecosystem: Host-associated > Annelida > Digestive system > Unclassified | place...
AAAATGACCTATAAAGTGTCGAATGGGACGTTATGCCTCTACTCACTCACTCATTTTGCGCAAAGCAGATGACCCAATTTAGAATCCAGGAGGCTAGCCACAAACGACAGCCGACCGCTACACGCAGAACGACCACATACAAACACGCCGACAAAATTAATGCTTATATGCGGTTTCATATTGTTAAGAGGCTGGATTCTAATTAGCTGCAATAAACCTGCTGATAACATCTCAAATCGAATTAACGCTGCGCCTGAAAACAGGAAGAAGGAAGATGACAAGTTAGTCGCAGGAAATCGCAGCACGGAATAAGTTAGTAGCCACATCATTAACGGAAAACAAATAATTTGACGTGAGGCCACTGAAGTGACCTACTTCTACCTGGTATCGTCACGAAACACCGCGGTGTACCGACATCGGGGTATTTCAAGCGACGGTGTAATAGGTCGAAGCATCACTACTCTGCAGCAGCAGCAGCAGCAGCAGCAAACAGCTTGTGTGTGTGTATCCGAGGGAGTGACCGTCGCCCAATTAACAACAATGTCTCCTGAGTTTCTTTGAACTCATCACGTCCCACTAATGGTCTTCATTTACCAGCTAATGACCCAAAATTGCTTCAATCCTGTAGGCTTTGCTCGCGAACATCTTCGCTCTTCATCTGTGTATTAACAAACTTCGAATAGATAAACGAGTCTGCGAGAATGTGAACAGAACATCGTTTCACTAACTTCAACAGTTGCAGCAGTCAACCGCCAACCCATCGCACGCAAGAAATTTAGAGAAAAGGGGGTTAAAGACTGGTTAAGAAAGTTGGAGGAAATGGAGGTTTTAATTGTCACGTGTGGTCGCATCTATGCTTCGCAAATCGGTCTCTTCTCCTATCACCGGGCACATCTTAAAAACGCTGCGAGGGCACTGACTGAGTGATGACGAAATGCTAATGTAAACGATGGCAAATTTGCATGACAAACTCTGACACAAAATCGACTGAGTTATTGTCGACGCTCGATTTCATCTTACGTCTGACGCATGCTTTGAATAGTACACACTTTTCATCGTTCGCCTAAAGCTCGGTTCACACCACCCGTATTCGCGGCCCGTGTTTACGGGTGGTATGAACTAACTTTCAGTGTACATGTAAGCTATGTAAGTTTGTATCTGACCTTATGCTTCTTTACTTACTTCTACTTGATAGCAAAGCTGAGGAAGAAAACTGTTACATGTGAAAACTTACTCCCAGTTGGTTTCCGGAGGCTGAAGGTCTCCAATAGTGGTCAGAGTTAATGTGGACCAGTAAAGCGATCTGAGGTACTTCTGTAGACCGGATGAGTAGTTACCCACTGGCCTAGGGTAACCCCACTGACTGGTGAAACCCTCGGCGGATGATATGAGGTAGTAGAAAGCAGCAAACCAATGCGAGCCGAGAAACAGAATGTGTGTCAGGTTGGCAACTCGCCACATGTTAGGAAATGCAGTCCTTGTTTCGACCATGTAGACGAACCGCACTAAGCGGTAGGACTTGAGGAATCGTGGGCTGATAAAGCTCACAGCCAACAAACAGAAAGTGCTTAAAAATCGTCATAATATATAATGTGCAAAAGAAAACACCGAATAGCTTTATATATAATTTCTTGTTTTATAAAATCTGGTACGACTACCTCAACTATGAAATGGGGTTGTGTATTACAGCAGTTGCCATAAATATCTCATAATTAGCACAAAATGTGTAAAAGAAAACCAATCCTACTTGACAAAGTTCGCATCAGCGTTGAATGATTTGAGGAATCGTGGGAAGCGTATAAGCGGGTGTGTTGCGATGTACGGTTTAAGCGCGTAGTCCAGTGGAGCCAACGACAGAACATCCAGGACAAAGTTGCTCGACCTGACGTAGTGGAGCGCGAGCTTGGCGGAGTCGTAGACAATAAGACCTCTCTCCAGGTAGCCGGTCCTAAACTGAACCACAATGTCCACCAAGTAGACCACGTCGCTGAGTAAGTCCAGCATGAGCCAAATTGTCTCGAATGAACTCTGAAACTCCGGGAATGCTTCACGGGCTATACAGGCCCACAGGTTGTACAGTACGGCGAAGGCGGTCAGCGTGATCCAATAGAACATCGGGCTCTCGTCTGGGTTAACGACAAGACATCGGTTCATCTTTCTCAGCCGTGACCTCCTCACCACGCTGGTCCTGCCTCCAATCTCAGGGTCGTCACGGTCGTCTTGGTCGGCCGCAGTAGTAGAGTCACTCCCGGCGGTGGTCACGGTCTCGCCCGTCACTCGCTCGGTCGTGTCGTACGGCGCGCCGCTGTGACGCGTCGAAAACTTCTTGAGGAAAGAGTCTTCACGCGTCAACTGATGATGTCGGGTAGTCAGTGATGAACTGGCTGCGTTGGCGACTTGGATGGTTCCGCGCAACTTCGACCACCGCGACCTCTGACCTCCGGCTCCAGCTGGAGTGGCGGGACTCTCAAGTTGATCCCGTGAAGCAGAGGATGACAAGAGAGCAGGCGAGTTGTCTTGCACTGAGCCGCGACGATTGTCGGTCATCTTGGATTGATTCTCGTCACCACTCATGCTTTATATCACTGTCCTCACACATAACACAATATAGTAAGATATTTTGACTGATTCTACATATAGCATACTGGTGTAGCTCAGCCATATCGTATGCGTCGGGTCGAGATCGAAGAATCGCGGGTTAAACTTAAACCTTTATTTACGACGTAACAGCACAACTCTGGGCAAGTTGTTCACACCTAAGTGCCTCTATAATATTTCCCAGGTAAAGGGCGATGGTGCTCAGTGGTTTGAATAGTAACCTCAGACTTGACAATTCAGCGCCAGGTTGACGACTCGGTCACCTGCGAGCTAAAAGTCGATATTGACATCAACTCTGGACAAGCTGAGAAACGGGGGTGGCATTCCATTCTTATTATATCGATGCGTACACTTTTTGATATGTGTTTTAATAAATTGATTTGGTTTGATTGTCGCCTTACACTTTGTGACACTTTATGTGCCTGGTTCCGAAGCGCGACGGAACAGCAAGAAACGTCCCAACTGTAGTGAATGAATGAATGCATGGAACAACAGCAACTCAGTGCTAGTAAGAATCGGTCGATAAGTCGCATTATGTAAACGAGGGCTTATACGACGAAAAGCAAATTGTCTATGCAAATTAGTTTTCAGAAACACATGTCACAGCAGAGATACGACAACAAGCAGAGTATAAACAACAGGGTTAATATATAGGCTTCGCCAGTGTGGACGGAAATAAATTCACGAAGACGACAAGCATGCAGTAGACTTACATTAGGACAGAGCGGGTGAGCGCCCTTTCAGCTTAACGACGTCTTGTTTGGCTTCATAAGGTAAACGCTCAACTCGTTGTTGCTTGCACGGTCTATGTTCGCTAGCATTTTGCTGGAACTTTATGTTAAGATTCACAGTGAAATAGAGAGAACGTTCTTTGGGACACGCCGTCACGGTGTAGACAAGGGCGGCAGTCAATTCGGCGCCAGGTCAACTCGTTCCCAACAGTTGGGGTTAGCTTTAAGGTTAAGTTTAGCGTTAGGAATTAGGGTTAGATAAAGTCAAGTTAGGTTTGAGTTTGGGACAAAGTTAACGACTGAAAATCTTAGACAACAGTGTGCAGAAGTCGAAGACCACAACTGATAATGTCACCTGCTCTTACTGCAGCCGCGAAAAAATTGTTCGCGACAATTTTGGAAAAAAAAAACCCAGCGTGTCGCCCAATAATATGGAAGGACACAGTTCGTTTCTCGCCCGAATAGGCCTAGTTCTTGTCCCGATCCAACGACGTCATATGCGACCGCTCGCTTCAATGACTTTTATTTACAGGACGGCCAAACACTGGTGATGTACCGAATAACGATTGCCTAGAATACCGAAACATCGTAAATCACGGTATTAGGCAGTGTCTTAAACATCCATGCAGTCACCCCCAATTTCTCAGACGTTATGCTTTGATCACTCTGACGACGAAATTAATGGTGTGTATTTAAATTAATGAATTAGTGAATGAATTAGTGAATCAGTGAATGAATGCGTTTATTTTAGACTCAATGTCCATAGAAATGACAATAAAAACAGATAGAACAACACAGAGACAGGCAATAAACATCATGCAATGACATTGTAAAAAGATACAAGTTATCGGTGATGCTTTTAGGTGATTAAACACTAATCAGTGATTTTATAGATAAACCTGCCGATGGTCCAGGATGACATCTGATGGAAAGGAAACGGGCGAAGCGGCTGAAAAAAAGTCATTTCGTTCGGATATGAAAATTTACTGATATTGACAATTTTGCAAGTCAACGAGGCGATGTTTATTCAGGATGTGCTTAGGTTCTTCTCTGCACCAAGCAGTAACTGCCGGCCGGCGACGCTCTATGTAGGCCAAGATGTGCCCGTGCATAAAGCAGTCGAGCTTAGGTCGCCACACAGGCGCCGCCACATAACCGCTTGTTAAGCGAGGCTAAGCCGGGTCGTGCCGTAAAACCAGGCATCGTAGATAAGTGGCGTAATGGCAGAATATTGGACTGGCACTATAAAGGTTACGGGTTTAACTGCAGCAACATTGGGCAGGTGCCTCTGTCACAAGCAGTGCAATTAGGTGTCAGTGTTAATTCTTGTGATCCAATCTCCACGAACAACCCAAGAAACAAAGTAGTCCAATCAAAAGACCGTAATGTCTACATTTTAATTCACGTTCATCACGAGACAAAATCGCGCGACAGCATGACAGCGTGATTTTCGCTCGGCGGTCACACAAACAAACGGTCAAGATTAAGTACATGACACACTCTATAGATATATACAGTGTGTATAGCTATATACAGTGTGTCCGGGGAAAAGTACACCAGCGTATACATTTTTATAACTCCTGTAACAACGTCGGATTTTAAGCAATTATGCACCAACAATGTAACATCTAATCGCAAACAAATCATCAAATTTCAGTAGGCCGACACTCCGTCAACGTCTGCAAAAGTTACTATTGGCAACGTTTAGACATGTGACTGTCAAGTACAAAAGTCAAACATGTGTTCAAAATATCTTCCACGTGCTCAAATGTAAGCTTGAAGACGTGAACGTCACTGCCTGACTGCTTCATCAATGATCATCTGGTTGAAATGTTCCCACTCTTCGATAAAACGCAACTTCAGCTGGCCGACCTCATGAATCCGGCTGTCGTACACACGCTTCTGCAGCTTCCCCAGATCCGGTAATCCATGGGCTGAGGTGAGGACCGTTGGCTGGCCAGAGAGTTGGAGCGATGAAGTCTGGTGTTTCACTTATTAACAGTTGCACGGTCTCACGTGCTCTATGGTCAGGAGCGTTGTCCTGTCAGCAAAAGTTACTTCCAGACCAGTGACTGACTGTCTTAATTAACGTGACGGAAACTGGTATATTTTGTCATCGATATTTCAAGAGTAATAACTCAACTGTTAATAAATATTTCTACCAAAATTTTGCGGTTCTTTCAAAGATATATTCAGAATTTAGTGCACATAATTTTGTTAAGATGCGTTGACATTTCTATACAATAATGTCTGTGGTTTACTTTTTTTCCGAGACACCGTGTAGATTATCATCATTATTATTAGTAAGTAAGCCTAGGTTGAATGCCAATTGGAGTCCTATGTCATTCTAGTTAATTTTGATTTAATATGGCTTTGTCTTGTACAGAGTAACTCAGTTCTGTTCTTGTAGGCTGTGATATCACCAACCCACTGTCTGTGTGGCACACCGGCGTATACTCTGTTCTTTCCTTCTATGATGCCACATACCAACGATTTCATCTTCCGATTGTCGTTCAATCTCTATGCCCAAAAAGTTTTAGCTACCTTTGTGTCATATAGCAAGGTTAAAGCTACCACTTTACCACAGCTACCACTGACCCACTTTAAAAATTTCTTATGTATGTAGGTATTTAAAGACGAACATATTGTAGACATTTTCAAACACAAGAAGAAAAGTCGGCCGTAAGCAGTAGCCTTGGCAGTAAGCGACATCCAGTAGAGACTAATGCACTAAGGTGTCAGGTGAAGTGATTAACAGCAGTGTGACAGGTAAGTGTGAATTACGTATCCAGCACTTAATCAACGCTTACCAGTTGCTGCGGTCGAGCGACTACGCCGCATCCATCTAAAAGCACAGCACAGCATTTGAGATTCACCTTGCTGCTGTAAAAGTGACCTGGTCGAACATGTCAGTACACAACGCATTTAGCTGGTCCGCCCGAAAAACACCTTATACTGTGTTGCTGAAGTTGTTTAACCCGCATAGCGACGTGCTAATACCGTACTTAGGTCTTATCTTGCACCGGTTCACAGATATTATAATCTTCACCCTAAACAGGAATATTTAACATTGTATATTTTTAAGTAACAGTGCTTATAGTTCTATTAATAAGCTAAATTAAAATACTCACAAAATAATAGTAATAATAATAACAGTAATATTGGTATTGATAATATTAAATAAGATCAATAGCAATAATAATAGTAAAAATAATGTAAATTTTTAACATTGTTCGTTAAGCTGGTCGCTGATCTATGTTAAGCGATGTTAACCTCCACTACTTGACCTGACCTGACCTGGTTCACAGATACAGCTGAGTGAGACGAAAGTGAAAATTCGCAACGTTGCTCGTCCATGTCAGCAACAGTTTTGTTCTCTGTTCGTGTGCGATGCAATTCGGCCGGCGTCTTAGGTCCTTAGTTAGTGTGCTTTTGCTACTGTAGGCCGAGGTTTCAGCGCAGATTCTAAGCGTATAAATAGTGGCAGTTAAAAATTCATGTAACTGTCTCTACGGAAGCTCCTATGACCCACATGCCCCTACCCACCAGTGCTGCAAGCAAAGTGAGCAGGCACCGTTTCTACTTTAACTTTGCCGCTTATATTTTCCCACTAAGTTTGACGCAGAACGACTTCGAAATTTCCACAGCCGGCGACTCGAGTTGGCGTAACTTTCATGTCTTCTGTAACATCTCACGCTGATGTTGCCAAATTTCGCACTGTTTTGTTAAGGCAAAGACAAATGCGACCTGACAATCCTATTTTGTAGAATCCATTTTCATAAATAAAACTGCATGACCTGCATGAGCATGTGATAAATGAGCAGCGATGTATTTCAATTCACGGCGTTGTACAACTTGTGCAATATTTATGCGAATCCGCTCTTTGCTGGACATTAGAAAGGCGGTCTTGTCACGCCGAATTAGTCAGTGTCACGGCAATGTTCATTACATTCAGTAGTCCTGCAACTTTGTGTCAACATGCAATATCCCGACCTACCGATTATAAATAATTCTAACATTTGAATCGCCAAGTAACTCAAAAATTCTAGTCAGAAACTAATGTAACTTGGTATACGTGTTATGGCAAACCCTAGAAGTGCCCGGATGTTGCTGACATTTTATCTTAACGTTTAAGCTTTAAGCATTTTGTATTCTTCAGTTTGAGTTTTCACTTATGAATTCATGGCGGAGCATCTTCACTTTTAGTGCACAGGCACAACTTCAAATATCTGGATCAATTTATCAACTTTTAATTTCAAGTCACCGGCTCAAGTTCAAGGTCAAAACGACAAAAAAGCGGCAGTGAGCAGGTTTGTGCTTTCCTCAGACACAGCTTGTATCTGCGAAGTAGGCCTAAGCGTGCGTGTTATCTAAAATACGGTCTGTGTGGCACGAATAAAGCACACTAATGATGATATGCAATCTCCAAGATGACTTTGAAGCATAATTCAGACGGACAGGTGTCAGATGTACTGTAGCAGATAAGAGAAGTTCATAAATGTAACAGATTGTTACTGCGGGCTTAGTTCAGTAGCAAGTTGACAGCGGATGAATGTCTGTCACGTTTGATTAGTGTCTTAAAATATTTAAAATTTACATTTTGACTTTAAACACTCAACAGTAAAATGCTAACCATGGTTAGTTATGATACCTTATTTGTAGTTATTGTCAACGTTATTACTGTGTCCCTTAAACAAGTTAAATTCTCTTTTATGTTGTATTTTATGCGTTTAAAAATGGGGAAAACGAACATTAATTTAACTGTTGTGTTTAAATCTTGTGGAATGCATTCTACAAAACATCTTACGCCTATATTATACTTATGGTAACCCAAATACCATGGTCGAAGCATGGTTCAACAATGGTTTAAACCATGATTGGACCATAGTCATGGTTGAATCATGGTCGAATACCGTGGTCGAACCGTGGTTCAACGGCGACCATCGTCGGTTTTACCACGGTTTTTACAGCAAAGAAAACACGAAAAGTGATTACTCCAAAACCATGGTTGTCGAACATGGTTTGACCATGGTATTTTGGATTACCAGAAGTATCATATGCCACTTTATTTAAGATAAACGTAAAATTACAACTCCGAAGTTCTGAACGCGGATAAGATACAGGACAGTGATCGAAAATAAACTTCGATTTGTCGTGGTATACTGCTGCAGAGTTTGGTGTCAAAGCGCAATACATAGTCCTTAACAGGTGGTTTTAACTTGTTCATGCTTGCTAGTTTCTTCTGCGGTTTTCTTTATGAGTCGGCTCTGTCGGCGGTGGATGTAACCTACGTAAAAACCGAAGTCTAGGTTACACTACATAGTGTTTGCTGGCGCCATATTTTTCGAGCACTTATTACGGGTGTGTGGTGTATAGTCGCCACGGGAAAACAGTGATGCGAGAAACAAGACACGTTTATCACCACTGTTGCAGATGCTATTACCTTCGTTCACCTTTGTCAGTGACTCAGATTTAGCGCCTCCGTCGTCCCTGAGTCTGAGAAGCCAATAAATACGACTACGGGCATAGTCTAGCCCGGCTGCTGACAGCGGACACGTGCTTGTTTCAGAAGTTTACATTTTAATAAGAAACACTTAAAATATGTGACCGATGTGATGATTTATGTTGCGTGCAGGCCTGCGGGCGCCGATTTCGCAGAATTTCAGAAATAGTTTACTGTGCAATGTAATGTAATGGTAATGTGAAATTTATGCAGCACATACTCTCAGGGACACACGATTACTTTTTGAACAGAAATGATTGTCCAAAACTTGATCAGTGCATCTTAAGTTTATCCAGAAGCAAGTTCCAGGAGTGGTCCGGGATTGAGAATGTCTAACGGCCGAGTGTGCTAGGTCAGTGGCGCGGTATGCTCAGCAGGCAACGACGGACAGAACGTAGTCGCTGACGACTGGCGATGTCTCAGACTGCTGGAACGCAGCAGTCTACCCGCTACTTTACAGGACTTTGTGTTATCAGATTTCAAGTTGTATTGTGCAATTTCACAAGTTGGTGAGCCTCTAAATACTTTGAGCTCTCTGAAGTTCTGAAATTGTTTGTACTTTAGAAACATGATTATACTTTCGTTACGAAAAAACGCTTAATTTTATGATATATTGAATGCGTTGCATGTTCGGAAAACTCTTGGAGTCACGGGTTCGAATGATTAAAGAATGCAGGTAAATTTGTAACAGAATGACGGACTGAGTCTGATTAGCGGAACGAAATCCTTTAGCGCAGTATATACCGCTGTCCACGTATATGCGTCGATGCCCACAATTCACTGGAAACACGCCACGCTACTTATGCAGAGGCTTACTGTATGGCAAGATACACCGTGGGCCATAAAATACGTGACACATTTACTTTGCTCTAACTCCGTCAAATGCTAACCTATCTTTAAAATTTTTCCACCGCTGGAGAGCGCATTAAATTTGCAACATAACCCATGTAATAATTCCCATTTCACTTTAAATGTGTTGCCGCACTACCATCGGCGTAGACAAGGAAGGCCAAGGGACTAATATTGACCAGAAACCTATATTTCACAGAAACAAAACCAGCTAGTCTAAACCTCATTATGACCTCTTGAATGCAGAGTTCCAACTATGCAGCGTGGGCAGCATAGGGTTAGGATTACTTTTTTTAAACATCAATCCACATTTCACTTTCATATTAAATTACGTTCCACGACAGACCAGGGAGGTCGTGAACAGACGCACTCACAGACAGTGCAGATTGGAGAACGGAGAACGAGTGTCCTATAGACCTACTATTCTGTGAACGTCCCACGAAAAAATGAAACAAAGCTATTGTCGTTTAAAACATCATCAAAAGGTTTGTCTATTTGCAGTTATTGTGTCTAACTGTACTGTGCAGTGTGCTTGACTCCGCTGGGGCACTTTGGCCCTCTGTGATTGTTAATTACGTATTCGGGGAATTTCTAAGTAGCCACTGTAGTGGTCTGTCGCTATAACCTGTTTGTTATATTATATTCAATTTTACGTATAAATTTTAAATACACATTGTGTCTCAAAAAATCTACATGACTACGTTTTTGGCGATAACTTGAACAGTAAGCGTCAGGTTGTAATAATTTTTGGTACAGTTATTACTTTGATTATAGGTCATCCAAAAGTAGTTTCACTTTCCTACTTTACCTATTTTGTGCAACTGCCTGAAAATTAATGCAATGTAGAATTTATTGGTAAGCCGGTCTGGTAGGCCTATAGCGTTCTGCATACAGTTTTCCTTACTCAGTACAGTGATAGTCAGCGTAGTGTCTGCAGTTCGCGTGTAGTAGGCGACCAGCAAGACGCCTCGTTATGCATAAGCTGCAAATAAAGAAATATATCTGATAATGTGTTAACATTTAACACAACAAAAATTACAACTTAGGCCTATTCACTTCCAAAATGTCAGTTCGATTCGGACATCGTGCCAAAATGGCCGAACCCTCCTAAAGTGGATGCGATATTTGACATGAGAGAAAGCATATGTTGTATTTTGTAACTTTTCAGAAGACTATAAACCTACATCGTACGCCGATTATCTGCCAAGTTTTCGTGTACATGACTTTCCTAAAGACGGTTCATGTCTGTTTGCTGCTGTCGCGCACCAGCTTTCTTTTAAGAATTATGCATGCAGCGAACTAAAACCGTTGTAAGGCGCGATGTGATAAATTGCACCAGCAGCACCGATGAATTGAAATCCACAATATCCGGAAGGGTTGCTAATCAGACATTAGATCAATACTTGTCATCTATGTCGAATGTAAAAACATGGCGCGATGAGAACGTCTTGTAGGTATGCGGCAGCTGTGTGTTATGATGTCGCAATAAACGTCTGGAGAAATGCTGTTAAATAAAATAAATAAATAAATAAATATTCGTTTATTAAGACATCCGACAAACCGCAGATGAATACAACGGCAACCACAGGTATTAGCGATGCTGGAGCGGCGCCAGTTGGCACCAACTACAA
>Ga0126335_1002332_pt1 | contig 11310 bp, 10 predicted proteins | sample OlaspJWI45metaG_FD_108409 | JGI IMG/M metagenome (GOLD analysis project Ga0126335, IMG submission 108409) | Marine gutless worms symbiont microbial communities from Oahu, Hawaii - Olavius sp. 1 OAHU.JWI-45 metaG | ecosystem: Host-associated > Annelida > Digestive system > Unclassified | place...
GCATTACCGTGCTGAACTGCGTGTACTGTACTGTCCTGCGTGGCAGATGTTGCTGATTGTCCTTTGCAGCGTTTGTCTGCAATTGTAATAAAGAGACATTATTATTATTATTATTATTATTATCGAAGACCATATAACTGCCAAATGGACGGAGTGTCGCAAAAGTGCAGCGAATGAGGATGAACGACGACGGTTTCATGGCAAAGTTGACTGCTGTAGATGCGTGCAGAAAAAATTTTTGGCTGTCACGCCATAGTACCTAGGCCTATGCTAACGAAGCTAATAACCGTGCTCAGCTGCTAGACAGTGCCGTTATGTGGATATCGCGGCGCGACAACGACTGTCACTAGCACATTTTATGGTCCGTCATACAGATTTCTAGATGTTCTGCAGAGAACAAAACTGACAATTAGTACAATAATCTACAAAGAGTCAACCAACAACGGAACAATCCGAGCAATACCAAGATATTATTTGGAATCAAACTTTTAACTGCAAACAAGTGAATCGTGTGAGCAGACTACAGCGTAGTTGCATCTGACTGCTCAGTAGTACTACTATACTCTCAGTGGCTCTGCTGAGCGAAGTGCAGTAGAGCACGTTGAGTCGATCAGATGAAACACGTTCAGGTGAGTGTCGAGTTTATGTTTTTATGAAGGCTAATTATCAAGTGAAAACACAGACAAGCAGAATATTAGTACATCGTAATAATAAGTTAGCTTTTCGTCCGGTGGTTCTTTGTAGCGTTATTAGCGTTGGCCCTTTGTCGATAGGTCTTTTGTCGTATACATCCGGTGCGACACGGCTCGCACTGCTCTCAGTTCTCTGCAGCTGATTTCGAGGTTCCGAGCCATACAGCCCTGGCGCCGGTGCAGCTCGTTCGCTGTTCAACGTCAAACTCGATGTCGACAAATCGCGTTTTCGTTTGTCGCGGACGTGCCGCCGCCGTGACGTGACATGACCGATTTTCGTCGATACTTCATGACGGCGGCGGCGGCGGATGCGGCGTGGCGGCCGGCACTTTGCCGACTGTCATTTAATTTCGACGCAGAATTGTATCGCGTCGGCGCAGACCTGTTGACCTTCGGACACGACGCGCGACATGACGAACGCGAGGTCATCCATCAGTCATGCCATCAACGTCATTGTCATCGACCGTCAGCCTGTTTCACCACTCACACGCACCCTCTCACCTGTGTTCGCCGTCCAGTTCTCTACTGCAAAAGTTGCCGCCGCTTGCCGGCCGATGTCAGCTGACCGGCGTCGTACAAATCGAGTAATATGTAACCGTACGACGTCAGATCAAAAGGCAGACAAATCGGCAAACGTCGAACCGATCAGCAGTAGCTACGACTTGTGCTGTCGACTTACGCCGGTTGCGTGGATTGTACAATAAGCTCTGACGGCGAGAGTTCTGCGGTAGTGACATTGGTGGTAGCGTGACAGCTTATTTGCAGAGGTTGGCGTCTATGTGGGCGACATTATAAGTAGATCAATGACAAACCGATCTGCCCGGATAATGACGATCGAAGAGATTATGTACTTCATGCAGTTTCTGACGGCGGCGGCGTAGTAACGAACAGCATCTTCGTTTAATGGACAGCTTGTCAAACTGCAACCTATTCACAAATTTATTGTACGAAAAATAAAAAAATGGTATTATGTACAATGACTAGAAACGGTAGTAAGAGTCTTTATATTTGTGAAAAATCACAATTATTCAGACCACCATTATTATATATAGAACATTTTTCTGAATCCTGGATCTTAGGAAATAAGCTGTTTCCCGTATATATGCAATGTCATTATCGTGAGGAGGATTATAATGAGCGTGTTAACTTGTTTGTTTGTGGAAGATTATTGTTCAACGGAGAGCTTCCACGCGCACTGTCCCTCGGGGACTGTGATTCTCATGACATCAGCGCGCTACGGCCGGATGCGGCTTGGAAGATGCGTCCGCGTCGACTTTGGCTTCATCGGCTGCTCCACGGACGTCATCCAGATACTGGACCGCCAGTGCTCGGGACGCAGCGAGTGCAGACTCCGCATCCCGGATGCCGAGATGGATGAGACAAGACCGTGTCTCAATGATCTCACTCGCTACTTGTCAGCCACCTACCTGTGTGTGCCAGGTACGCGCGCATGCCATTATTAATCAGCTGATACATTCGATCCACTACAAATCACTGAATATGAATTACGTTTGTTACACTTTCGTGGAGGAAATTAGTTTACGGAAACGAGTTTATCGATTGAACTGACAATGCATGCGTACATGTATCTGTAATCTAACTCCAGGCGAGAAATGCTAAATCATTCTTTGATAAAAATAGAAATCAATGCAAAATTGTACGCTTATTGCAACTGATGATCACAAGATCCTACAGAATATCTCGACTGTGGTGTATATCTTTTTGCTGCTAATAGTTTGCACTGATAAATTAATCATTTCTGTAGCTTAACTCTGGCTACTGCATTAAAGTGAGAAATTTAACATTATCACAATGTTACCAGCTACTTTTACGCGCCACGTATAAATTTTCTTTTGTTTCTTATTATCACTAGTGGTGTAATATTTACACACCTTAGCAATGTCGAACATATACACTATATACACTATACTGCAAAAACTACGTGCTTTCCACACACGCAACAAAACCTGTAAAACTGATGTTTTAAAATAAGTGGTCTTGTTGTTTCCATTTTTACATCATCACTACTGCTAGTTTCTGCCCGTCAAAGCTGTTATTAAAAGCTTTGCCGAAAGAACAGCCTACGACTATGCGCCTTGGCATGGCTGGAATTAGCGCTGATGTTGAGTCGTCTATTGTGCTCGAGAACGTCGAGATTTCATCGTCTTCGTCGGACGCATTAGCCGCGCTGGTCGGCTGACAAGCAATTAAAAGAAGAGCGATATATCCGCGCTGACAGTCAGACAGTCAGTTAGACGGATGAAGGATGTAAGGCAAACAGACATGCGTGCGCCGTCAATCGAACCACGTTATGGCGTGCGCACGACTGACGCTGGACTCTGAGAGCGCCGCGCAGCCGGGCGGGCGCCGAGGCCGTTGTGAAGCCGTTGCTGGGTAGCGCGCCCGGTCCGCCCGATGACAAAGCCTGCCGTCGTTCGATAAGCGGCCCGTTATCAGAGCTCGACGTACGTAGCAGTCGCAGCAGCTCGTATCATCATCAGATGCTCTACATCACTAGCATAGACCAATAGACCACACACACACACACACACACTGTCATCTCTGCAGTAAATTGCCGTCTTCCATCGCCAGTCTAACGAGATAGTCTACGTGTAAATACCGCACATACGGCCGACGCGCGGAAATTAGGTTTACGTATGCCAGTAATGAAATGACGAAGCTCTAATGCATTGCATCTCTAACTTTCGGTTGCATGTTGATGTTTTATGCGGAACTGTGTCTCTTTTCGAGGTAATTCGACAGTTTTCAGTTCAATAAATCTGCAAGTAACGAACAGATGCGAATGCACATTAACAGATATGAAAATAAAAGTGTTGGTGCGATGTAGTGAGACTTTAAGACAGTGTTAGATCTGCTACAAAACGATTACGATTAGCATATGCCGTCAGCGCAATTGCAAGTAAAGAATACAACAGCCGATGTTAGTTGATTTTTTTAATTAAAATGTCGTTTTATTTACAGATACATCTGTGTAGATCTGACTAGTCATATGTATATGTCTGAACGATGGTTGGTTTAATTGGTTTTGACGGACAGTATTGAGCGTGTTGCATTGAGTCGTTAGAAGTCGGACGTATAAATAACAATCACAACGTCTCGTGACATTTGGGTTGGCTCATATCGCTAAGCTCGCCGGCATCAGAAAATGGGAGACAGTTGCAAGCAGCGGCGGTTCTACCGGGGAGTGGGAAGGAAGCAAATTGGGCTTCAGCAGCAACAGAACAGAACAGAACACAAGTCTATGGGAGCTTCAATGTCAGCTTGTAATAGACTGCGTTGATAACCGTGGATTTACGTTACCTATGACAACATGGTATTGACATAAATTATGCATGTATGTGCGCAAAACATTCACTTAGCCGCACTTTATTACACGATTTATTGTATAAGGTATGTGTGTCTGTGTGTAATATTAGTATATCATTTACATTCACAGAGTTCTACCTTTCTCGTTTTTGTTTGTATTTGCATTAATGTTTTAAACTAAAGTTTTGCAGCTATTTCTAACTCCAACTAGCTTTTCAGACATATTACGCTACGGCTGAGAAGATGCGTTTAACTAAACCTATCACCGCGAAAAATCAAATGCGTGTTTAGCCGTTTTTCGGATTATCTTGGACAGATTCAACATTTCACCGCCGTATGGAATCGCTTGCGTACTGTAGCTGTATAGATGTTGCGTTACGACACGGACCGATGCAGCGACATAGCGGCAATGACTGTCTAGTTGTAGTTATTAGGCTTGTCAGTTAGCCGTATGGATCTTGAGCTCCCATAGACTCGTGTTCTGTTCTGTTCCAAACGTTGATCTCTGCGACTGTCGACAATTCATTGTTGATGTTGTCGCTATCAGGCGCAGCTCCACGTCTCATCTGCGAGCCGTCACTCACTCGGTACAGAATGAAGTCCGGACTAGCTGTACAGTAGCTACTAATAGGCGTCGGTCGGTTTGTGCTCGTCGAGCACACCGCGCTGCTGCTGCTGCGGAGGCTGCATTAACTCTCGACATGCCAGTTGATTACGGACCGCCACCCGACTGTTGTGACGTCAAGCTAATTACATTTGCATATTTATCACTGTTATACTGGCGCCTGGAAAATGCATATGCAGCAGCTGGGGTCAGAAGCAATGGTGTCCACTGCAGTACAATATCATGAGCTTATAATAGGCATTATTTTTGATGTCTTAAGGCATAAAATACGCAAAAATAAAATAAAAATAAGAATAAAAGAATAAAACAAACGTTGAAAACAGTAGGTTGAATGGCTAGCAGGTCAAGCTCAGCGTCAGCAGCATGTAAGCCATAAACTAGAAAATAAATACATGGACATCATATTGAAAGATGGAAAAACAACACATACGTTTAGTGATCCTTGTTTGTTTTGGCTTTAAAATAAAAAAATGACGTGATAATGTTTTATAGCAAAAATGGAGATTGTTAAACTAGAAAAAAGTCCTACAAATTCATGATATTTCTAACACGGCAGCTGAGACATCATAATTTGATATTATTTTATTAATTAAGAATTAGATAAAAATGTTGGCTTTGCAGTCGACTGATCACAACTGATCACATGCAGTGCAAGCACGCACCATAATAGAAAAAAAAACAAAATCATACACATAATTATTTACTTCGCAATTATCTAACCTTCAAAATTCTAGAATTGTCTCAAGATGTTTCTCTAACAGTGTAACTGCGCAATCTGTCACTGCAGAACAATGCAGTACACACATCGCATTAATTCATCGCTATCATCGTGTCCTCTACTGTTATTTTCTACGGCGAATTTCACGTCGCTATTGCTGCTGTGCATGCTGGACTAGCAAAGCTGCAGCGCTTTTGCGAATGATTTATGATTGTCATACTGCACTGATGAATACAGGCTTCGTATACCTATACTTCCGCTGTAGCAGACTAGCAGTCCACTCCTTGAAGCAAGCATCAGCAAGCTGCTGCTGCAGGGAAGTGTGCAGTGAGTCATATCTGTCGTCTTCATGTGACTTGCTCACGGCAGACAGTCACTTATATTTGTAGCTCAGCTGCAATAAGTGTTCAATGACCACAGCTTGGCGGTTATTTGGCTCCCACTCTGGGTAAAATGTGAGAATAAAGCAAATCTACTTTATTGTTTGTTACTGACTTGACCACTAGCGCTATAATCCTTAGTGATACGATACTACAAGATACAGTAGTCCAGTAGCAAAATATGTGGAACTCTTCTTCTTCTTCCAGATAGGTGCCAACTCAGATTGAGTAATATCGCACCGCGGTGAGAGGGTACAGGTGCGCGAAGCGGAAGCAGTGGTGCAAACGGTAACAAACGGTAATAACGATGAACAGATAAAAATAGTGCAGTGCAGAGGATAAAAACAAGGCCAACAGGCATATACATCAGCTGGACTAAGTAGAGTTGAGCTTTGAAGCTGTCTGGTGGCAGTTGGCAAACGTCGACCGGTAAAGTATTCCACAGGCAAATTGCAGTAAGAAAGAAGGTATGGCTGTATGCATTTGTATTACACTGGATCTGTCTGTATCTGGTTTCGGACCCTCTGGTGTGGACTGTAGCCGGTTGGAGGTAAGCTGAAGCAGGAATGGCTACCAGACCACTGCGAATGCGATACAGCATAAAGACTCTGATACGAGCTCGACGTTGTTGAAGTGAATCCCACTGGAGTTTCTGTAGCATGGCTGTGACACTTGATCTTGATGTACGTTTGAAGTCACAACAGGTGAACCGTGCCGCGCTTGGCTGGGCGGCTTCGACTTTACCAACGATATGTTTGATTGGGTTGTACCATACAGATAAAACATATTCAAGCTGTGGTCTCACTAAGGTCTTATAACATTGCTCACGTCTTGGATTACTGTGCAATGTCGGGTAGCAAGGATGCAGCACATAATGGCACATAAGTAGGGGTGTGGCATCCGGAGATAAGGGGACAATGGCTCCCCATCTTTCATCAGTTTTTATATTTTCGTAATATAATAACGGAGCTATTTGTTTGCATATTGTACCGTACGTATTACATGTATAACGATCAACTTAACGGTTGCTGTCCATTAATAGCATACGACGTGAATATGTACGCAGGTAAGTTAAAACAACAAAACGAAAACTTTAATGTTTTAGATTAAATTTTTGCAATAAAACGACTGTAAGAAGTCGCAAAGGATCTATTGGTAACCGTGTTTACTACAACATTTCACAATAGAAAGAGGTCTTGGCGAAATGATGAAGTCTTGCCTTCGGTCACTCGCTGCGTCGTACCGGCTGTCGAACCATTTTATCGATATTTCTTCGATTTTTCTGATTAGATTTTACTAGAATTGTTTTTGCGGAAATTCCTTGCAAATCTTCTTGTAATTTATCTCTTTTTATCATGGCTTTAGTTTAATCGCAATATTATCTTCACAAAACATGTAAATTTTGACAATTCGGTCGATGAACATGCCAGTGTAATCGTACCGTTGTGTAGGCCTATACTTGCGGTTCATAGAGACCCAGAGAGCATTCGACGTGAATATATGACAAATTATATATATGAACCTACAATGAAATACAAAAAAATCGCCAGGTCTACGGCAATATAAAATACGCATAGATAAACATATGGCGTACTGAGTGAGTGCGATTAAGATTACTGTAAACTGCTGTATTATCGCATGCGATTAAACTGTATGTTGGTATAAACTGATTTGACTGAGCGTTTAGACTATCTTTAGTGCTGCATCATGTACAACTTGCCTTTATTCAGATGTCATTTTTACGATGACCACAGCATAGGCCTACTAATTTTGTATGTTCACTGCTGTAGGCTTGAAGTTTTGCTGCGTGTTATGGCACTGCAAGTTCTCAACTCAAACAGTCTTAGGATGGTGCGGTTGGGTTGTCTGTTCTTTATCTAGAATTCATTTTTGTCAACGTTTATGTGACTTTGTGACCTTGACTTTTGGCATTTTGGCTATATGATACTTTCAACTTCCCAAAATACCAGGAGTCATACCATGTTAAACGAACCAGGTTCAATAGCCATGGCCGAATCATAGTTCAACCATGGTGTAACCATGATTTTTCGTCAAGGTACATGTACACTAGCGCTCACGCCAACAGCTATACCATGGTGTACAAAACCACTACCACGTCGTTAACAGTCTTAACTAAACTGGATCGGACACACATTGAGACGAAGCGATGACAGCTTTGACAAATAACAAGCGCTACAGTGGATGCCACAAGGAAAGAAGACGACCGAAAAACACTTAAAAAAGAGATCCGTAGAGCGAAATGTGGACATCGGGCTTCAGGTTTAGCTGAAGGAAGGCGGAGACGGCAGAAGAAGACACAGCTGGAAGGAGACAAGTGGTCTGTGGCCCATGCTCCACTGGGAATGACAAGGCATAAATCAAGTCACGTCGTTACTATAGCTGTACCATGGTAAACGAACCATGGTGCAATTACCATGGTTCAACCATGGTCGAACCATAGTGGGACATTGAAAGTGTCGTTTAACCGGCTTTCTTTATCTACAATCACGAAACCATAAACATTTTTCTTAGCTCTTTTTAAGGTAATCAACTTTCAGTAATATCATTAGAATGATCTTAGTGCTATTATGTTATCTCTACAGATCCTTCTCTATCTACTCGGTGCTTCTTTCGTTTTGTCGTATTCTTCTGCCTCTTTTCATTCGCGTAATTTTATCTTAGTCGTTCTACGTATGTTGATATAACTTTCCGATGCAGTTCGGAGCGATTTAAAAAAACTCGCTACTGAACTGTATCATACTTTTCCTTTTCTAATTTCTTATCTGATTTTATCTTTATAACTGATTCGCAACAGACTCCAAGGCCATCCGTTTTTAACATGCTATATTTCCAGCATATTATTCACTTTAGCTAGTAAGCGGGGCAAAACAGTAGTCAACTAAATGTGGAATATTAACAAACTGTTAATCTTTTAACACAATATTTAACTGTCACGTGGTTGGTGTGGTTACCATAAGATCAAATTTTATCAAGTATTACAGTTTGCAACAGATGTAGTAGCGCAATGTATTTTAATCGGCAGCATAACACTGATTCGTATGCATTGTGCATAGTACATGTCAAACCATTACCTCAATTTACCTGTCCATGTAATGCATGCTGGGAAATTTACACCTAAGTGATTGTGTTGCTGCAGTTGAGACGGCAGACGGACACAGTTGTCATGGATCTGGGAAGCTGGCCTTGCCGCTGCCGTCGGGATTTCTACTGGGTCCAGTCAGGTCAGCAGGTTTGGGTTCGTCCCCGGCCAGCTGCGTTCATGTCATCAGCGCCTCGGAGGGACAGAGAATCAACCTCACTCTGTACGACTTCGGTAAGTATTCTACGTGTGGTAGACCATACGACGCTGTTGTCTGAGTCATGTGACGATACGACACGTAGGCCTAGCTCAATAAATAGCAATGAGGTGCAGTAGACCGGCCGGAGATAATTATTCATGATGATAGAGCTATGATTCAGGTAGTCAAAATTAATAAATAAATACATTTGATGATATGACGGGAAGAGGAATGATCACTTCCTCACCTCTCTCTCTGGGTCAGCCAGGCACCTATCCGCTCCAAACTAACTAGTGTCCCTTTTGGTTTTTCTTTTGGAAAAAAAACCCACTGAGACAGAGGTCGCTAGCAATCAATGAATGAATCAATCAATGAATCAAAAGCAAGTTAGTGCCAGACCTGCACTGAACTAGGCGGGCCTGGCGATACACGGTGATTGAGATGTTTTGCCGAACTGAGTGATAGAATTAACAATTTAATACAATATATTGCTGGATTTGGTCAGTCGTATAAACGTTAGAAGCTCCAGATGCACCGTATGCATGCATGCATGCATTGTTAACACAGACCGTAGTAACAGTTACAGACTGTCACGGGACAGTAAGATGGCCGGGTGTTATGAGTAATGCGGTCTCCTAGAGGGAGCACCGCGTACGCAATAAATGTACTGCTGCAGTTTGCGTGGCACATGGAGCTAGCCATATCTTCATTCATCCGTAATGAGGTGCGTGTGCTGCTCTGGTCAGGTATGGCGTACGGCAACGACCCGCCACTGTTGCCGCCGCTGCCGCCTCCGACAGTTCGCTCGACCTCGACGGCCGGCGTTGGCAGTCGTCAGCCGAGTAGACTGTGTCGCCGCCTGGCACTCATCACCGACGTGACGGCCGGGACCGCCATGGACGTCTGTGCGTCGCCGCTCGACGGGAGGCGAGTCGTCCACGCGTTCCTATCGGCTGGACCCGTCGTTGAGGTGCGCCTGCTGAGGGATACGCTAGGCCCACTGGCTGCCGGACCTGACGCTGCTTACGGCCGATATTTCATGCTCGGATATAATGGTAATTTTCTCATTGACCTGAGCTACTGCGGCGTTATTGTTATGAAAATGTAACTTATACGAGGTCGGAATTGACTGCTAGTTTTCATATCTTAGTTGGAGTAAAGTGACAGTTGGACAACCATATAAGGCAGTCGGAAAATAAAAAAAATACGTTTTCATAACAACACCAAGAAAATCTATTTAGGTAGCTATCTCTAGACCAATATGCACAAAATCGATTTGGTGTTTTGCGAGAAGACACAAGAGGCATGTCTTAAATCAACCAGTTTGAATATGCAAAAACATGTGAAGTGTGACGCACATGTAATACAAATGAATTTCTTTTAAATAATGTTACCCCTGTTTTGGCGCTCCTCGGTGAATTTTTAGTATGCAAATGCGTACTGTGCGAATGGATGTCTACTGTACACCGTTGTGTTATATACGACGTCCGCGATGGGCTGAACGTGTTTGCGAGGACAGGCAGCCATCGTCACCCGCGCTGGGCTACTGTGTGCCGGTCGTAGATATAGAAAGTGAGTCCTGACATTCTTAGGCAGCCATAATCACAAGAACGCCACAGAACGCAAGGTGGTATTCGTTACTGATATTGTTTCTGTTTGAACGTGCTCAGCATGAAGCTATTATGAAGTTGAGCAGATGGCAGACTGTCCCATACCATGCACGCTTGGCAGTAACAGCAACGGTGAAAGAACGCGGTTATCGTGTCGGTGAATGACGGCAAGTGAAGGTGCAGACGTGGTGTGTAGCAGTAAACCGTTCCAGACACGAACTGCCACGACATGGAAACCAAATCTCGATCACCGACGGTTTGCAACAGCATACCGTGCATTCTTAAAAACTGGATGTAAGCTGATGCAGACCGCAGTCGTTGACGACTTTTGCAACTGGAACGTGGCGTTGATGACGATGCAATAGCTGAATCCGACGTAGCTCGTAGTGTAGGCTACATGCATTTCCTCGTATCTTCGTCGTAATTGAACACGTCGTCTTGTTGGTCGGTCGAACTTGCAGTCAAACGTTCAGTCAAATCAGGTGATGATGATGATGATGATGGACGAATTAACTTCAACGTGGCATATAGTCCTAAGACTGCAAGGACACGTAACAGTTAACAAAGAGTCACGTAATAGTCGACGCGTTAGTTGATGGTACTAGTCGGAACAGCTGTATGAGCGAGAAAAAAGCTCGGTCTTCAGTCTACCACAAAAA
>Ga0126335_1002333_pt1 | contig 11309 bp, 13 predicted proteins | sample OlaspJWI45metaG_FD_108409 | JGI IMG/M metagenome (GOLD analysis project Ga0126335, IMG submission 108409) | Marine gutless worms symbiont microbial communities from Oahu, Hawaii - Olavius sp. 1 OAHU.JWI-45 metaG | ecosystem: Host-associated > Annelida > Digestive system > Unclassified | place...
GCTGGCCTTGTCGCCATCGACGGCAATATCTTTCACTGCTTTGCTGCTCACCAGGTCTTTATCCAGGTTCGGGTCAATAATACCGCTCAGGCTGCTTTCTATTTCGCTCTTCAGGTCGGACATGTTCTGTTTCCAATAGTTATGATGAGTAATGATTGCGCGTATTCTAGTGAAACATAGCAGTGATCCCATTGCCCTTATGTAATAGATAAAACCTCTCATGTGATGAACATGCTGATTCAGTATTAGGATTAATATCAGGTAGATATTGAAATGGATTTAATGCGGATATTTACTTGGTATATTCTATTATGCTAATATATTAGGTCTTTAGGCAGGTATAACTTGGTTTAATCTATGTTAATTAATGAGATTTCATCGCAGGAGTTAGCGGAAATGATGCAGGGTGATGAGCCGCCCCGTCTTATCGATGTTCGCTCTGCTGCAGAAGTGCTTCAGGGGGCTTTACCAAATGCAGAACACATGATCATGCATGTCGTACCGCTGAAAATGCAGGAACTGGATAAAGATAAGCCCGTTGTTTTCTATTGCCGTACGGGTGCTCGTTCTGCACAGGTTTGCTACTTTTTGAAGCAACAGGGGATTGATAACGCGATCAATTTACGTGGTGGTATTGTGGATTGGGTACGCAACGGTTATGAGGCTGTTCGCGGCGATTACATGCTGCATGAGGCGGTATAAGGTTTATTTACATTAAAGATTTTAGGTTGCGTTTCTCAGGGACATACTCTATAAAATGCGCCACTTTCAACCACCCGAATCATATGGGTGATCAATTAAACTGTTTATAACGAACGAAGGGGTACTACCATGGCTGATTTTGACCAGGAACTTGATGCAAGCGGCTTGAACTGTCCGCTACCAATATTACGTGCCAAGAAGGCGATCGCTGGTCTGGAGGCCGGTCAGGTACTGCGTATCATCGCAACAGATCCAGGATCTGTTAAAGATTTCGAAGCATTTGCCAAGCAGACTGACAATGAACTGATGGAATCAGGTGAAGAAGACGGAAAATTTGTCTTCATGATGAAAAAGGCCTAAGTGGCCAATTTCCTTAACTGAGGACGACTCAAATGGAACAAAAGAAATTTGCGATCATCGCAACCAAAGGTACTCTGGATTGGGGGTACCCTCCGTTTATTCTGGCTTCCACGGCCGCTGCATTAGGCTATGAAGTGGAGATTTTCTTTACTTTTTATGGCCTTCAATTACTCAAGAAAAAAATGGACGTGAAAGTCAGTCCATTGGGTAATCCTGGTATGCCGATGCCAGCAGGCATGGACAAATGGCTGCCTGTTGTTGTTCAGGCCTTACCTGGTATGGAAGGAATGATGACCACCATGATGAAGAAAAAGATGAAGGATAAGGGTTTTGCCAGTCTTGAAGAGCTGCGTGAGTTGTCGGTTGAAGCTGATGTCAAAATAGTTGCATGCCAGATGACTGTCGATTTATTTGATATGAATCCCGATGATTTTATCGAAGGTGTAGAATTTGGTGGAGCAGCGACATTCTTTGAATTTGCTGGAGATGCTGATATCACGATGTATATCTAGCGCCATTGAAAATATGTTGTAAAAAAACCACACCTGGTAATCAGGTGTGGTTTTTTATGTCCGAATGTTTCCAATAGATGTGATCTATGTTAACTTCACGTCCGCATAAATGCTGTGGATTATTCATGTTTTTTAGCATTTTTTGTAAAAAATGGTGGAATTTATCACTAATTAGGTATAAATTCCGCAGTAATTAATCATAAAGTTTACGTAACTGACTGAATTAGGGTTAATTTTACTTTTATTTCAGCCAAGAATAGAGAGGAAGGAAGAAGTATGTTGTTATTTCGCGACGTGTTGGCAACTGGATTGGCTGCACTATTAATAAGCGGCACCGCTGTGGCTGGTGTCCCAAAAGATTTACCTTACCCCACAAGTGATAACCTGACGGCAGATCAAATCGCAGATCAGGTTTATTTCGTTAACCATTTTTATGCCAACAAGAATTACTCTATTCAGAAAAAAGGTCGCACAGTTACGGTTCTCCTCAATAGAACTAAAGGTAGCAAGGCCAAGATCATTACACTTACTCGTTATCTGAATAATGATTACAGCGCAGATGATTCTATCAAAGCACAAGATATGGCCCAGTTCCATTCGGGTAAATTGAAAGGCACGGGCATGCTGGTAACAGACTATAAGGATGATGCCAAAAGCCAATCCTACGCAATCTGGTTGCCCCAGCTACGTAAAATTCGCCGTTTTGCACAACCAGGTCATGATGATTCCTGGGGTGGCTCAGATTTTACCTTCGGCGATGTGACATTACGTAAACCGATGCATGAAACACATGAATTGCTGGGTAAAGAAAACTTTAGAATTGCTGGGTGTGATGGAAAATGTTAAAAAGAGTAAATACACCAAGAAGCTACACCCAGCAAAATGCTTCGAGAACCAGGAAGTCTACAAGCTAAAAAGCACAACTAAATTCAATAGCTGGTGGTATGACTACCGTGTGAGCTATATCGACACGGAAACTTTCGCAGACTACCGTACTGAATACTTCAAAGGTGACAAGATGGTTAAAGTCATCGACCGTGATTGGGGTAGTTTTGGTACGGATGATAAGCGTAACCAGTACTGGAGATACTGGTATGGAAAAACGCTGGATACAGGCCATGAGACATGGGCCGTCATACCTGATGAAGTTAGCTTTAGTAATTCTGATCTGAAGCGAAGCTTCTGGTCTGAGGCGACACTGCGTAAGATTAAGAGATAAATTTAACTAAATAATAGACCTAACATTAAATATTAGAAGATTGATTGACAGACCCTAACCGTGGCAGGGGAAAAACTATGTATAGAGCAAAGAAAGTAAATCTAGCAATGGCGGTGACAATGGCCCTGGGCGCCAGCGCTGCTAATGCAGAGATTGAAATTAGCGGCCATTTAAAGAATGAAACCGCATTCTTTACAGATAGTGGGCAGTTGATCGGTGAAGAAAAAACACAATACGATAAAAGCGATAGCCATAGTGACACATTGAAGTTTGAAAACTCTGCCCGTCTTTTCGTTAATGGTGAGCTTGGTGAAGAGTCTTCCTGGCACCTGGATTTAAATCTAATCTATGACACTGAAGGTGTGGAAAGTGAGTTTAAAGGCCATGAAAACTACACTCAACACGACTGGCTGAAAGAGGCTTATATTGATACGCGTTGGGGTAATACCGACATCCGAATCGGTAAACAGCAGGTGGTTTGGGGAACTGCTGACGGTATTAAATTGCTCGATATCATCAACCCGACTGATTATCGTGAATTCAGTCAGAACACGATGGAAGATTCTCGTATTCCAATCTGGATGATCAACACGGATACGCTGATTGGTGAATCAGGCAGCCTGCAGTTTATTATTGCAGAGCATGAAGAGAACAAGATTCCTGGTCTGGATAAAGATGGGGATAAAGGTCATCCGTATACTGTTCAGGGCGTGGATACGATCACTGGTGAAGTCAATGGCTTTCTGAATGTTGCGCCAGCTTTATCTAGTGTGGCGAGTTCATTTACTGGGGCCGCAGCTGGTGGTGCATTTGCTGGCTTTGGTATCGCCGGCGCAAATGGCTTGGCGGATACTTCAGGTGGTGGTACTGGAGCCTTTACAGTAGATTTTTATGCGAGATCAAACTGGACTGTGAATCCTGCTTTTGCACATGGTCTTGTAGGGCCGGGTGCAGCAGCAGCGGGCCCTACCTCTGTGCTTGTGGTGACACCAGATGGCGCTACAGCCAATAATGGTTCTGTACTACTTAATTTCGTGGCACAGCAAGGCTTAGGTGGTCTGACCCTGACCAATGACCCTAAAGCCAACTACAGTGTGACTAACTTGATGAATCAGGATGCCGATCAGAACTGGTCATTTGGGTACACCTACTACGACTAGCACGGTTACATGGAATTCTGCTGCGCCTACATCTGCATTTGAATACATGCCGATGGCAACGTTCTATACGTTTAACTCGTTTGGCGGAAATGATTTTCTTGGTGGTCCAGGAACTGTGCCTTCAGCAACGACTACATACGTAAGAGATTATCCTGATGATGATGAAGCAAACTTTGGTGTACGCTATAAAGATAGCACTGAATCAGGTATAAACTGGTCAGTAAATTATTTTTACAACTACGATAGTAATCCTTCAGTAGATGTAAGTTGGCATGATGCAACAACAGGCGCTGAGCTTCAGACTCAATTATGGACATTTGGCGGCCAAATTACTCGAGATACGGTAGACACCAACTTGGGTGACGCAACCTTTTTGCCAACAACCGTTCTACTTTACAATCCGTCAACAAATAGTTACTACGGTGCATTTGATCCGAGTGCAGACCCTGCAGGTCTTCTGGGTGTAGGTGCTGTTGGCGCAGGTTACAGCGGTACCAACGGGGTTAACTTACGATTTACTGAAACACTAAATAGAACTCATAATATTGGTGGTGCTTTTGACATGGCCATTGATAGGTTTGATGTACCATTGGTGTTACGTGTAGAGGCTCTCTACAAGACAGATGAGATGCATCCTGTTATCGATAGGAAACTGTTAGCAATTGGTGATCTTGAGGGTGCACTGACGTCAGAAGAACACGATATGTTCAAGTACGTGATTGGCTTGGATGCTACGGTTATGACTAACCTCCTGATTAGTGGACAGTTTATCCAGTTCCGTAATCTGGACTATGTAGATAGAGATGCCACATGTAATACTTCTGCCCCTGGCTTCGGCTTTGTAGGTACAACAATCGATTGTTCTAAATACACAGCTGATGCGCCTACTATGTCTTTGACAAATGGTATGCAAAAGGCAGAGGAAAATAAGGAATTTATCTCTTTATTCTTGACCAAACCTTTTGGTTCAGAGCAGCAAGGTCGTTGGCAAAACCTTACTATCTTTGAAGATACTGGCGGTTATTGGAACCGTTTTGATGTTGAGTATGCCTTCACCGATCAGTGGGTTGGTTCTGCCGAGTTGAATACTTACTGGGGTGATGACGACTCCTGGTTTGGTCAACTAGATGAAACATCTAATATTCAAGTTGGTGTGAAGTACATCTTTGAATAAAAGCAGTAAAACATTATAAGCTGTACCGAGGCAGTGTTAACGTGTAGTTAACACTGCCTTTTTAGTTATAGATGCCTGTACTCAATCAGGTATAATAATTAGTCTGCGATAGAGCAGGCATATAATAAAGACCAAAGCGCGGACTACCACCATCGTCTTGATCTAAACTAATAATTCTGGAGAGATTGGAGCGTCTAATGTCAGGTAAAAAAACAATCGCACGTCGCTACGCTGAGCTAACGATGTCTTTACGTTGGCCTATTTTGCTGGGTGTATTAGCGCTTAGTGCCTACTTTGCTATCTTTATTAAAGATCTGGATATGCGTAATGATCCAGATACATTGCTCCCACCCAGTAACAAGTATGTTGCGACCAACCTCTATGCTGAAAATAATTTTGGTATGGGCAACATCATGGTACTGGGATTTATGGTAAAGGAAGGCGATATCTACCAGGACTGGTTTATCAACATGGTGCAGGATGCGCACCGTAAGCTGGAGAAATTACCTCATTCAAGACCTGCCAATGCAATTTCTCTGGCGGCCCAGAAAATTAAGTACATGAGTGCCGATGAAAATGGCCTCATATTTAAACGACTCATCCCAACTTCTGGTATCAGTAGCGATCCAGATGAAGCTAAAGCGCAACTTGAGTTTCTAAAAGAGGGGATGGAAGATAATCCTGTTTTGTCGCCCATGTTGGTCTACATGGAAGACGCGAATGGCAATAAATGTCCGCCAAATGAATATGCCGGCTGTACAGCCAAAGGTACTTTCATAATTGCCGACTATACAGACGACGTGAAAGCGATGTACCTGCCCTGGGTCACGCAATTGCTTGAAACACTTGAGCCATATGAGCAAGAAAAACGTATTGAGTTACTGGTGGCAGGCGAGCCGTACTTCCTGGCTTACATGTTGTATGACCTTGCACAGAAATGGTGGTTATTCCTGATTTCATTGCTGATCGTGTTAGTGATTCTGTGGATGGAATTCCGCAATTGGCGCGGTGCTGTTTTTCCATTACTCGGCGTGGGTGCCACCATTTGTTTGACACTGGGGCTGATGGGCATCTCACAGTTCAAACTGACGACCATGATGGTGCTGACACCCATGCTATTGCTAGCCATTGGTATCGGTCACTCTGTACAGATTACTCGACGATTTTTGCATGAGCGGGCTAAGAGCGATTCAGATAAAGAAGCGGGTATTATCGCGATTGAACATACGATTGTGCCAGCAACACTAGCAATTATTACCGATGTACTTGGTTTTGCTACGTTAGCACTGGTAGATATCTCTTTCTATAAGGCCTATGCCTATTTTGGTATGTTTGGAATGGCGACCTTGTTGGTAACAACGACGACGATGATTCCCCTGTTGTTGGTCACATATCCATTCAAGATGTCCCATGTGGAAGGCCATGGTGAGGAAGATGTTGGTGGCTGGGAGTGTAAAGTTGGTCACGGGCTAGCAAAGTTGCTGGGGGCCTGGTAAACTGATACCAATTGGTATCATCGTTGCCGTCCTTGTTGTATCAACCTATTTCACCAAGATATATGCGCCTACTGAAGATAGTGTGATGCCGGGTGTGGAAGTTGGTGTTAACTTTCCAAGGGCTGCATTTAAAGAAAGCTCCATTACGATTACAGACATTGTGGCGCTTAATAATATTATGCCTGGTGTCATATCAGTATCCATTCCGGTCAGAGGCAAAATACCGAACAAGCCAGAATGTACCTGGGAAGACGGCGAAGATCGTTCCAAATGTAATGATGAGGATGAAGATGGGCCTCAGGGTATCTTTAATAATGATGCCGTACTTGCCGATATGGAAGAGTTTGAGAACTGGTTAAGGGACCACCCTTCAATTGGCTATACAGGTTCTTATGCGCAGTACATTCGTCTCGTCAATATGTTGTTGATTTCTGAGCCAGGCGAAAAACCTGACCCTGCGAATCTATTTATACCGACAACGGAGGCACTACAAAAAATAGATCCAGAAGATGATCGTTCCGGTCTGGAGATTGTGCGGTTATATAATGGTCTGTTAGAAGCAATGACCAGTGAAGGTGATATGGACTCATTTGTATCAGCTGACTGGAATTCAGGTGTAATACTTGGATTCATTAATACAATGGATCCAGTTAAGACGCACCAGGTTGTGATGGACATCCAGGAATATATTGAACAGCACAGGAATGATGAAGGCTTCAAGCACGTATATTTTGGTCTGCGTTGTGGCCCAGTTGGTCAGGCGGGTCTCGATTGTGATAGCAATGAACTCTCGATGAAAGATAGTGAGAGTTATCAAAGAGAGGGCGTCGGTGGCTTCCTTGGCGCGACTGAGGCTTCAAGGGATGCCGGTGTAGATAACTTCATACAGGGTCCAATGCAAACTGCGCTGGCCATTTTTATCGTTGCGGCATTGATTTTTAGATCGATTCCGATGGCAGGTATGCTACTGGTTATCTTGCTGACAACGCTGTATGCACAGTATGGCCTCGGTGGTTATTTTACTACTGTGAAAAACTGGTCAGGTGTACTGGCGTTTCACACACAGGTATCGCTGAGTATCGCCATGGGTCTCGGTGTTGACTACGGTATTTATGTAATCTCGAGACTGCGGGAAGAAATGCAGGCCACTGGCCGTAACTGGGATCAGGCACTTAAAAATACGCTATCAGGTACGGGTTCGGCGGTAATCGTTTCCGTGATAGTACTGCTGGGTAGCTTTATTCCGCTGGTGTCAACAGAGTTAGCCAATACCTGGGCACTAGGTGTTTATATTGGTCTGGCACTGGTAATCGATGTGTTCCTTGCATTGATGATGTTGCCATTGGCATTGAAGTGGCTTAAACCAAAATATGTATTTGAGCCACCGGAAGAGGAATAAAATAATAAAGCGTTATCAATTAAGCCCCGGGTAATCCGGGGTTTTTTTTGCAAAGCATTTTAACTGTGCGTCTTTTTCGCCATGGTGGCGTTAAAATCTGGTTCTAAATACTCATGTACTACATGTACACTCCGTTTTATCGCAAGCTTTTGCCTTGCCCTGACGAAAAATCCACTACAGTAAAGATGCTTTTTTTAAGGCATTATATTGATATTAGGTAAATCTAATATATAATTAACTTTTGGTGCATAAATTCTATTAAGGGATAATACGAACACACAGGAATTTGTGTTCTATTGAATACTCAGGATCCATAATCATGTCAGATCGTCGATTACAGGTTTTTCATACAGTAGCCAAGCTGCTGAGTTTTACCAAGGCTGCTGAGCGCTTACATATGACGCAGCCAGCCGTTACCTTTCAGGTTAGGCAATTAGAAGAACAGTTTAATACCCGGTTGTTCGATCGTACGCACAATCGAATAAGTTTGACAGATGCAGGGCAGGTTATTTACGAGCATGCCGTCAAAATATTTGAATTATATTCTCAGATGGAAAATGCTGTTCGGGAGATTACTGGGGAAATAAGCGGCACGCTAACACTTGGAGCCAGTACCACGATTGCGGAATATATGTTGCCAGCATTGCTGGGTAACTTCCGCTCAGAGTATCCCGATATCAATATTCAGCTAAAGGTTTCAAATACTGATGGCATTGTGTACATGATTGAGAATAATGAGATTGACCTCGGTGTCGTCGAGGCGCCTGTACATAACAAGAACCTGATTGTTGATGAGTGTAGAGAAGATAAACTGGTGTGCGTTGTACCGGTTAACCACCCTTTAGCCAATAACGAGACGATTAATCTCCAGGACATTATCGATTATCCATATATTTGTCGTGAGGAAGGGTCTGGTACCAGGGAAGTCATAAATGAGTATCTGGATCAACATTCAGTTCCGGAAAGCTCGCTCAAGTTATCTATGGAATTAGGTAGCCCTGAAGCTATTAAAGGTGCTGTCGAAGCAGGAATGGGTATATCTATTGTGTCCAGTGCGACAATTGGGAAAGAGCTGGAGCTAGACACACTCAAGGCGGTAGATCTGGACCCTCCGTTGACCCGCCCATTTTCATTTGTGTATAAGAAACAAAAGTTCCGAGTACAGGCAATGGAAGAGTTGCTTGAATTTGCTCAACAGTATTGTAAGGAACACCAGGAAGGACCGCTATAATTTTTCATAGCTTATTGTTCTGGCTTTACAGACAGTGAAGAAATCTGAAAAAGTATTAATGACCCTTTTTACTTCAATGAGTGAAGCGGGTCAGGACTCACTGATTGAATACGCGGAATTTCTTGCAGATCGTTACCCAGTAGAAGAGTTACCATCTACTCCGCTTGACATCGCTCGTCCTGATAAAGAAAGTGTTGTTGCGGCAATCAAACGTTTATCGACTACCTATGCTATGTTGGATAAGCAGGCGCTTTTGCATGAAACATCAACATTTATGATGCAGCATGTGATGCAAGGCCGTGATGCGGTTGAAGTCATTGATGATATGGAAGTGTATTTTAAGCAGCAATATGAACAGTTTTATTTGAGACAGGATAGTGATACAGACACTTAAGAACTGGTTTGAAAAACATTTTTCTGACCCGCAAGCGGTCATTTTGTTATTCACGCTGTTTGCTATTTTTGCCATTATTATTGTCATGGGCAATATGCTGGCACCTGTCCTGGCCAGTATTGTGATTGCCTATTTGCTTGAGGGCATGGTCAGGCGCCTGGAGCAGTGGGGTATAGCCAGGCTTATCTCAGTGGTTATCGTTTTTTTACTATTTGTGATGTTCGTCGTTCTGGTTGTATTTTTACTTTTGCCTCAGCTTTACAATCAGACCAAAGAGCTTGTTGGGGAGTTACCTTTGATGCTCTCTCAGGCACAAACGGCATTATTAACGTTACCTGCGAAATATCCCGAGTTTTTTACAGAAGCGCAAATCACAGAAATGACAGCCGGTCTACGAGAGGATATGACTGATCTGGGCCGGTCCGTTTTAACCTGGTCATTATCTTCCGTGGTTGGCGCGATCACACTTCTTGTTTATCTGATACTTGTCCCACTTCTTGTGTTCTTCTTCATGAAAGACAAGAAGCTAATTGTTAAATGGTTAGTTGGCTATCTACCTGATAACAAATCTTTGCTGGCAGAGGTATGGAGTGATGTCGACCGGCAAATTGGTAATTATGTCCGGGGAAAATTCATTGAAATTCTTATTATCTGGATGGTCTGTCTAATTACCTTTATCTGGTTTGGGCTCAACTTTGCCATGTTATTGGCAGTGCTAGTGGGTTTGTCTGTGATTATTCCCTATATCGGTGCTTCGGTTGTGACAATTCCAGTAGCTGCGGTTGCTTATTTTCAATGGGGCCTGAGCAGTGATTTTTACTGGGTTGTGGCGGCTTACCTGGTTATTCAGGCACTGGATGGAAATGCGCTGGTACCTTTGCTATTTTCGGAGGTAGTGAATTTACATCCCATCGCCATCATTGTGGCGATACTGGTTTTTGGTGGGCTATGGGGTTTTTGGGGAGTCTTCTTTGCCATTCCATTGGCAACACTGGTTCAGGCAGTGCTCAAGGCGTGGCCTGATGCGCTGGTTACAGATAGCTGACCTTATACGTATCCCTTAGGTTTTTACCGGTTCCAGGACCGCATCCAGGTTGATTTCGTCACAAAATCCAAAAAATTCCTCACGCAATGTATTCAGGTGAAGGCCTCCAGGCACTGCAATGGCCATATGTACGGCAAACATTGGGGTGCCAGTATGGGGAGCTGAATATCGATTGGTGTTTAATTCTTCGATGTTGATATTTCGGTTGGCAAAAAACTCAGCTAGTTGATGAACGATTCCGGGTGAATCTACGCAGACTGCATCAACACCATAAGGGACGGCATCAGATTTTACCTGTCGTTCTTCAGTTCGTCGGGTAGTAATGGATAAATTTTCATTTTCAGCCATGCTATTCAGGCTGTCTTCCAATTTGGCGATCGTATCCCAACTGCCTGAAACCAGAGTCAAGATAGCAAAGTCCTCACCTAATACCGTCATTCGGCTATCGACCAGGTTGCCCTTGGCGTCCAGTATGACCTTGGTTAATTGATCCACCAGGCCCGGCCGATCTTTGCCGACGCAGGTGATGACAAGCAGTTGTTGTTTCATGGAAAATGCGATTTACGAAGGGCTGGCTAGTTTACCTAAAACCAGTACGCCATCAAGGTGATAATTTA
>Ga0126335_1002335_pt1 | contig 11305 bp, 5 predicted proteins | sample OlaspJWI45metaG_FD_108409 | JGI IMG/M metagenome (GOLD analysis project Ga0126335, IMG submission 108409) | Marine gutless worms symbiont microbial communities from Oahu, Hawaii - Olavius sp. 1 OAHU.JWI-45 metaG | ecosystem: Host-associated > Annelida > Digestive system > Unclassified | place...
ATGGTGGTTCCACGACATCGGCTATCCACTCTTGGACGCCGAGCTTTCGCTGTGCACGGCCCCATGGTCTGGAACTCTTTCCCGTATGATCTCCGTGCACGGCAGGACTATGAGTCCTTTAGACAGGGCCTGAAAACCTGGCTATTCTCCAGTTACTAGCGTGCTCAGCGCATTAGAGACCTTGTGATAATAGCGCTATACAAATCTACACTTTACCTTACCTTACCTTACCTAGCAACTTCATTTTCTGTGCGGAGATACATCTTTAAAATATCTAGGACTAGGTCAACTTCGAGTTTCAAGGTTATGGGGTTAAATGTCAAGTTCAGGGCCGTGCCTCTATCGGACACAGCCACCAAAGGTTCCAGGTATACAGTGTAATAGACCATCAATAGTACAACAGTATGCAGAACAGAGTAACATAGCATTGAAGAAAACTTGACACATCAGTGATTGTATTGCTAGTCTCTAGTGTGTGGGTAGGAAATGGCAAGTGGGCCGTAAACCACTCAAGTTTTGAACACTTTAACGGAAGCAACAAACTGTGCAAGGACCTATAGGGGCTTTGAGGTACATTGAACTAACACTGTCTGCTCGGCGACTCAAACACTCTGTCAGTGGTTAAATTCGTATTTGTCTCCTTTCTTCGTTGAGTGGATTAGAAATAACACGGCCTTTAAATCGGCGGCGTACCACCCACGTTGTGTGGCTTCTGTGCTGCTGTGATTTTGACCTTGACATGATGACCTTGATATGCAAATTTAAGGTGTAGCGTATAATTTTGGAGGACGTAGGCCTACTCGTGCGTCAAAGTGAACTTGCTGTCTCAAGGTTATAGAAGTTATCGACAGTCATGCACACAAACATACGAACTAACAGACAAAATTAGTGACCGAGCGCAGAAGGGTAACGGTCGTTTCCCGGATAGTAACCTTCCCGGATGGGTTTCTTCCCGCAAAAACGTTACCTGGAAAGACGGTTCCCGGACGAGACGTTTTCCGGGTGGCAGTTGACGCCGAAGCCTTACAAAAAGACATTTCTTTATTGTTTAAGTGACTTCAAACAAACGCAAAATAGGCCAAGTTCTAGAGATGTGAAGGAGCTGAGATTGATACTCTGGCACGTGAGTCGGTGCACGCGTGTAACCGTAGCACTGCTGGTGCTGGTTAACAAAGTCCTTTGACAACTGTCGGATGTTTGAGTTGCTGTTGTGTTATCAGACGTAAAGTCCACTGAGTCCGCCATTGTGATTTGCAATTATGCTTAGCGAGTAGCAATTATTCTAAACAATTGCCCTTTGAGGAAATAAAACGTCTTTTCTTGAACAAGTGTTACTAGCTTAATACGCATTCACAAAGTCTTAATATGTATGTAGGCCTACTTAAATAAACTTTAGCGTCAACTACCATCAAACTTACCATCCGGGAAACGTCTCGTCCGGGAAAAAATCCATCCGGGGAAGTTACTGTCCGGAAAACGACTGCAAACCGCACAGAACAACGCTGCTATATCAGTCACTGACTCACCGTGATACCGCCAGCTAGCACAGATGGTGCAGCAGTCGCACTCAGAGCCAGATTCAGATATTCGGGGGCCCTTAGCTTTCCCGTACACTGACCCGACCCTGCAGCGACCCTGCGGCTTTGCAGGTGGGCAGACAAAGTCTGCAATCATAAACTGATGTCCTACTTTGACACGCTACTCGATGTAGCCTACGGACCCGTGTCCGTAGTTTCGCAGTATAAGTTGGTGTTTGGCTGAGAGCTACTGAAACGGATACCAGGAAGGACTTTTCTTTTTCTCCCACTTTTTGGTTAGTAGGAGGTACAAATTTGGGGACCCTCTGAGTTTTTGGGGCCTAGGATTACAGTCCCTTCAGGGCAGTGGTTAAAGCAGGCTTGGACGTGACACTCACGTTATCTTTAGCTTCGATGATAGACGGGTTTGTGGCGGCCAGCAGTCGGACTATGTCTGCGTGATTGTGCACGGCGGCATGGTGTAGAGCCACGCGACCGTCCTGCAGCAGTACATCAATGCAACTCAGTAACTGGTTACAATTGTTCACACACCGCAGCTAAGCAGCCTTACGCGACTTTTCCATATTGACGCTGCGTTAGCAGTAGTAGTAGTAGTAGTAGTAGACGAGCTGTAACGCATCATATGTCGATGCAGGCATCGAATCGCAGGCGCGGACAGTTTAGTTGATATTAACAGGATTGTTTAAACAATTCAGTTTTTAGTTTTCTTTTGAATGTTGCCAAGAATTCGGGATTTAGTCATAGTCATCGCACACACCGGCTCGCACTCGCTCGCTCACTAAAGCTCGAGCCTGCCACTGGCAACACAACGCAGCGTAAATGTGGACACGGTCTGAGTCAGACGCGTGTGAGCCTGCAACTGTACGAACACTCAACTCTGCGCAGTAAAAACGGAAAGAAACTAGCGTATGCCTTCGCCTCTGCCCACTTTACTACACCGGTTGGTACAAATTAATTATCAACATATTGCTCATTGCATTTGATACAACACGGCAAACAGTCAACTATGTACGGACAGACACGTGAACATATGATGACTATAGCGACGAAACATGAAACTTTATATAATAATCCGCCACATTGCGCACAGGAATAAAAGCGAGCGAAACATAATGAAGTAAATTCGACCTCGGCTAGTACATCAAGTGTTATGAAGACGCCAGAGCCAACAGTATGTAGTGCACTAAACACGACATTGTCATTAGCGTCCGATCGGTCGCAGCACATCTCTGGCTGCCTTCAAACATTCACTATTCAGTGTTTTTATTAACATTGTCTTTAATTACTTTTTAGTCTGCGCGCCTTGAAGTGTCCTTGAAGTAGTTTTTTTTATCTACGACACTTTAATATTGACTATTTTACATTGAATTACATTACATTACAGCGTCGTCAACAAGAGGCCAAAGTAATTTGGCGAAAACTGCTCGAACCCGCACGGAGATCGTGAATCACGAGGTCATTGAATGTTCGCCCCACACTGGACGTCGATTAGTTCAACCGTTTTTGCAGGGCGCAGGCGCTTGATAGACAAACTGACAGCACATCACGCTACGGGGGAATCGGTCGCATTTTACGCATTCGATGCGGCCTCAATTACTGCAGCAAGTGAGAACGCATCATCATACACACAAGTAGATTGTAGAGTTTACCGTGTCTGCAGTAAGAGGCGTTCCTTCACTCAGCAGCTTCTGAACTTTGACCTTTTGACCTCTGACCACCGCCCCTCTCAGCGACTCAGCCAAGTGTAGCCGCCAGCCTCCGTGACCTTGACCTCCTTGCATCTCCATCTGACCTACACCAGATATCATGGCACTAGAACACAGTACCACCGCAAGCGACTGTAACTCTGCATTGTACCCTGCAGAAAATACTGAAATTCCAGCTAGAATTCCACTTCAGAACTATTCAGGAAATTGTTCTACTTTTGCGGACTGATAGCATTGATAACATTTGCACTGAAATTGTACTTCCTTAGGTTTTCTCTGCCTTGAACGGATGACCTTGATATACGAACGTGACCTTACTTCACGGAGATAACAGACGTGTAGACCAGTCAATCAATTAACTTTGTCCATTCGTCCACGTGCAGTCATCTGTATATGGGGTGGGCGGGGGTTGGTGATGGAGAGATCTGGGTGGCAGGGGTTAAATGGGGGAGGAGAGTGGGGAAGGAGTTGAGGAGAGTGGATGGCGGGTGGTCCGACTTGGAGGGCAGAGCAGCTGGAACAGAATATAATAAAATAAATAAAAATACCTAAAAACCTAAAACATCTGGGATACCTAAAACATAACCTGCATTCCAAAATAAACTTTACATTCCTTATAAAATCGTACATACAGTACATACTGATACTCGCAGAAGAACAGTCAACAGAGTATCATAAAAGCAACAATCAAAGGACAAAACTGACAACAAATAGACCTACCACTTTATGTTACACAAATAATTGAGCATACAAACTGACTTCTTCATACAGGAATATTTTTAATAGTACGTGAAAACTTAAAATTTTAAGTAGTTATTATAAAATCACACACAAAGTAGGCTAACATGGGAGGCTGTAGGTTATGACTCGGAGACAGACGTGTAATACGGCGGTTGCCAATGCGTCATAGCTGAATTTGCAGGACTCGACAATAACGGACTGCAGCGACAAACACAGTAAATATCTACTTACCGAACCTGTTGTTATTGTATTCGTGCTTGAAATAGGCCTGATTATATTTCGCACATGTGTCACTTGTTGTTCATTTCATCATCTGCATTCCAGTCCGTCCCTAGTAGGCCTACATTTTAATACTCTCGTTGTGCTACGTTCTAGGCAGCATATAGGTCCAGCAGATTAAGTGTTTGTTACACTGGGACCCTTACGCTGTGATTAGCCTGGAGGCGGTTGTTTACAGTGTATATTGTAACACAGTGGAGTGGTTCTGGTGGGATCGAAGCCTATCTCAGTGGCCAACTGGCTTTCTTCAGTGATCTGATGCATGCTGTTGGTTGGGTCATCTGACCTGTAAAAATCGTCCCCGAAATTATGTATAACGTGTGGAGTAGGACGTTAAGCCTCCACTCATTACTCCGTCATTTTCCAGTCTGTCGTTGTCCAGTCCTGCAAATTCCAGTCGTCCGCCAATGCCAATCGTCAATGCCAAGTGACATACCGAGTTGTCGCACTGCCAGTGCAACTCGTCTCAGATGTCCAGACGACGCACCTCGGCGTCTGTCGTTGACTGACCGTGACGACGCCGCCCTTGACGGCGCCTCGCCGCCAGTTTCTCGCTGCCCGTCGCCGTGCAGGCTCGACCTCCGCTGTCCGCAGACTAGAGATGCAAATATTCATAAAATTTTCTTAATTTCGTGAAATTTATGCAGTATAATATAGCATTGTTAAGGCCTATAGATACGAAACGATGCATGGAAATACAGTGCCCTACACACCAGGACTAAATTTGTACTCATTTCAAATAAACAAACAAATGAGACAGCAATAATGCGGCTTCGAAATTAAGAATTTCATTAAATTTATGAAAGTTTCGAAATTAACGAAGGGGTCCCAAAATTTACAAAATTACAGACAAAACCACAGACATAACGACCGGATTGCATATTGCCTTCGTCGCCGATATAGGCGAGAGGAGGTATATAAGATTTCTACCGGCGACGGAGCTGTGACGGGCGAGGTTTCGCTCAGAGGCAGCTCGTCGACGAGTCGACGTGTGTCTGTTGTTCGTCTGTACATGTCCCACATCGATGCAGTGATGTAAGTGACTGCCTGAAACCAACACCGTCAGCTGCATCAACTAATAGATGATGTGTATTCCTCCGCCTGCATCCAGGCCGCCCGTAAAATAGAAAATTAACAACAAACTGATATAAGTCGACAGCATACAATTACTATTGTCCTTGTATAAAAGTTCGAATTGGATTGGTTTCCTCAGTCAAACTTTTGTCATTAGCTTGTGACCACAGCTTCGCCAATTCTCGTGCGCCCCCATTTTTAACCATTATTTCGTAATTACCCAATCCAACTCATTGTCAGCCCTGGCAATAACAGGAAATTAAACGGTGTCCAAGGGCAAAACCTGCGTGCTGCCGTGACCTTGATTTGACATTAGTCCCATGACCTTCACCTCAATTCTCGATGTTGACATAGACAGTAAAGATATCTGAAGATGTAGCTCTACACCACAAATGAAGTTGTTGGTTTAACAATTTAACATGGAGCTGAAACTGAAAAATACGAAAATAGCTCTTAGGGTCAAAGGTCAAGGTTAAATCACCAACTTTGAACCACTTCTAGCGTTCACCATGAGGCATATTCCTACCAAGTTACATCAATTTGTGATAATTGAGATTTTGTGCAGACAGACAGACACGCACACAGACACCGCCAAAAACAAGCTGTTGGCAGCATAGCAGCACAGCGAGACTGCTAGCTCACGAACTACCTGACACCACAGTATTTAACAAACATGTGGCGAAAGTAATTTAGCAAAGGCCGCATCGAACTCCCTCCCTCTTGCAATGGGGAATGAGGACCCCCATCTGATACAATCATTCTTCCCCAGGAGTCTCAACCAACGAACAAGACGTCGATCTGCTTAGCCGTTCTTGCACAGCGCGCCCGCATGACAGACAGACTAATAGACGCCTGATGAGGCCAATGTTAAAACTGTTTGGTTCCGCAGATCGTTTGTTGCGTCGATTAATTTAGATCACAGAGTCATATAGACTTGTTTATTTTTACTGCTACTAGAAGCGCCGGCCGGCGGTTATTTCTGCGTAGTCATGTACAGTTCTATGAACATTGACCGTGACGACGAACCCGTGGAACTGGACAGGTGGAACTTCGAGTCGCCAACAACACGACAACACCGAGATGTCTGCTGTGGTTCTAGCAGACGTGAAGTTCTGTTGATGAGTGATATATGACAGCGGTGCTTGCTGGATGACAACGAGTGAAGTGTCGTACGACAGTCGTCGATGCCAGCTGCCATTGTATAACCTGCGTCTCTGCTCTGTGATGCACACAGTTAGCTAACTTACAGCATCTATATTACAAAAGAGGACTTGCTTTCTTCTACGCAAAAAGTCGGCGCACGTGCCCGGAGGAGGCCGTTCTGTTGTCCTTGTGATGGTGTAGGCACGGCTCGTAATAATTGGAGACTGCTGTGTCCGAGCGGAGCACAAACCTGCGCACAACCGCGATCTTGGTCACGTGACTTTGAAACTCAAACTTGACCTAAATATCCTGAAGATGTACGTCCACACCAAAACGGAGCTGCTATAAGGCCTAGACTGAAAGGTTCGTAAATGACTTTCAACTTTCAATGTCAAACATAAAGGTCAAATTTTATCTAAATTTATCAACTTCTAGCGCTCACCCTATGGTCAGTATCAGGTTACATAGACCCCGCCAACACATTGACCATGGACATAATGTTCTTCAAGTTCGACCATATTCAAGACATTTTGACGATGTACGTGCAAAACAAAAATAAAGTTTCTAGGTCAATCCGCTCAAAGTTAAAAAATCTGGCATAAAAATACGAAAATCACTCAAGGTCAAAGTTCAAGGCCAAACATCACCAACTTTCAATCACTTCTAGGGTACAGCATGGGACATATTCCTAAAGTTAACTGACGAGTAATTTTTGATATTTTGCGTAGACAGACAGACAGACAGACAGACACCGCCTGAGCAATACCTGCTTCCCAGCATGTCTGGCTCGCAGGTATAACGACTACAATATTGCTGAATTTACTGAACACAATTAACAATATTCCAACATCAACTGCTAGAAACTACATGCCCACCTAACTGAAAACGACTAGAATTAGATTGCAGTTTCACAGATTAGCTAAACAATTCGCTGCCAGTTGAATAATCGAGCCACCTGTGATGTTGCGTCAACTCTGTGCTGACCGAAGTCATCACTGCAAGGTGGCAGTCGCTTGTACGGACTGCGTGTGTAGTGGCGAATGATGACTGGCGAAAGGTCACGTAACGACGCACCTGCACGATCCTCACCTCCGTCCAACAGATTAGTGATCATCTCTATTCACCAGCGATCGGCCGACAAACACAAACAAGCGCCTAAACTACTGTAGTAACTGCCGCATCGAAGTTGTGCCATCTTGCGAATGAAAAAGAACAGTCGACAACGTGACAGACAGACTGACAAACGTCCACGCTACGAGATCATCAATCGCAACGGTCAGCCCATGTTTGGCTATCGATCGCAATGGTCAGCCCATCTCTGGCTGTCTTCAAACGTTTACTGAAAACTCACTTTTATATTCAGTGTTTTTATTAACATTGTCTTTAATTACTCTTTAGTCCGCGCGCCTTGGCATTGTAAAGTGTCCTTGAAATAGTTTTTTGTTATCTAAGACACTTTAATATTGACTATTTTACATTACATTTCATGTATTCGTAGCAGCATAAAAACAAAAAAACGGAATAACTTTTTATGTAAACAAACTAAAGTGAACGATGCCACAAGACTCAAAACGAGTCATCAGTTATGAACATTAAATTCCTTGTTCATATTCAGATATCGGTCTGAAATAAGCTACGAGATTAGTTTCTGAGATACATACCCTGAAAGCGAAGCACACAATGTACTTCTGTTAACACTAATTAACAAGGGGCTTAGAAAAAACAATCTCTTGACCGCAGCTTGTAGAGAGTGCAAGCAAACACGTCGTTACGTTCGTTCATACGATTCTGTGGCTGACAGAAGATCGAATGATCTCTACGTCGGCGACGCTGAAAGATATAGGGTCCAGCAGGGGATGACATCCGGTAGAAGATGATGTAATGAGAGCATCACTCAGCATGTGACAGGGCTCAGCTTCAGTTGCCAGACTGTCGCCGCTGCACTCGACCTGCAGCTGGCAAGACAGTGAAGTCACTGAAGCGTCATAGACGATGTTTGTTTGTTTGTTCTGTTCAGACAGATGAAGCGACATGCCGCCTTCCTTCACCCAACAAAGCCACGCTTAGCGTTTAGTTCAACGTATAGCTTAACCGTTGCTCTGCCACGTCAGTTTAATGGCGGCACACTTTGTTCATATAGGCACACACGATGACACGCGGAACATGTCACTTTATATACAGTTGTTGGACCGGTAGGCACGGCAGGCAACGCAGTAGCGCTGCACTGTTGTAATGCCCATTCAAAAATCAATAGGAAATTTCGACCCCCGCAGAATCGCGACACCTCAAAGTTTCATTCTGAAATTTGGCACACGTGATTATGTCAGGGACATCACCCCGCAGGCAAATTTTGGAGCAGATCGGCTCGGTAGGGGTTTTTCCGCAAATACGTGAAATATAAACACTTTTGTGACTTTATAGGCTACTGTCCTTATCTTTCTCTCGATCCTCTCCACAGGTCAAACCGTGGCTTTGGCGCACACGCTTAATAGCTCAAACGACGTGTTTCCGGGCAAGGAAATGCCTTTTAAGGGTTAGAATGACGGGTGACGCCATTTTGGGGGAAATAATGCTTCAAAATCTCCAAATTTCGCGTGAATAGGCAATTTCGAGCCAAATTGGCGATATGGTAAAATCACAATATCTCAGTCGCATTAAAGCCGATCATGATGCCATTTGTGCACACATTGAGGATTAGTGGCTCTAACCGAAAATATGCAAATTTGGTCAAACGGGGTCAAGGGGCGGGATCACGTGGCTTACTCTTGAATTTCTGGACCATTATCTCCGGAACGGCTGAAGCTAGAGACTTCAAATTTTGGTAGCCGTAGACGACTGCCCTAACCAAAAATGTGGTAGAAAAACTGCAAATATTAATGTACGAAAACTGTTTTTTATAATAACTGTGTAGTGGCCACTATTAAATGACGAATCTAAAACAGCAAAAATCAATTTCATCACCTCAAGAGCCATGGACACAATAAGAACTGTGTATTATGTCCATGGCAAGTGTGGGGATAAAGTTAATTTGTGCTGTTTTAAATGTGTCATTTAACAGTGAATATTACAGCTATAATAAAACAACAGTTTTTGTACATTAATAATTTCTATATCTAAATAATTGCCATATTGTATTTATTCAATACCGATACTATCATATTTTTTCGATTTAATTTTGACAGCTAAACAAGTTTTACATACGAGTAGAGATGAATGACTTTTCCCAGATTTTTTTGTCAAAGGAGCAGAACTGATATCTTGGGTGTGCGGACATATGCTCACCGGAGAAATGCTCACGTTTGCGTATGCATATAACCAGACACAATCAACAGACGTATTCACACATGTAGAATCGAATGCAAAACTGCACGAAAATTGTATTTTTTTATTTTATATAAAATTATTTATTTTTGGTTGTTTGTTATTGTTCTTCTTCCGTCTTTTTTATTATTTAATGACAATTTCAATAATGTATCCATAATAGCTAAGCAGAATAAAGGTGAACGCATAAACACATATACTTATACTTATAATGTAATGTCACAACATTGTCATGTATGTCAGAATGTCAACATTATTCAAATCGAATGCAGTGGCCCACAGCAATGAGAAACTCCTCCAGCGTTCTGCGATCCTCCATGAAGTCTTGGCAGTGTCCGGAGTCGTTTCTGAAGCTGTTTCTGACCTCTACGCTGACGCTTCTTAGGCAGTTGCCCTCTGGCATGCTGCGTTATCTGCGTAATCCTTGCGCAGAGCTTCCACGGCAGTCCAGAAGGAAGGGTGGTGATGAAATAACTCGTAATTGCGCCGGCGTCGACGACGACTTGAACATAATTATCTGAGTCGTGTTCCACCTGACCAGCGCCGAGACGCAGTCGGTGCGTGTAAAGTCAACTCAGTGAACATTCCACATAACGTCAGCAGTACAAGACAGCGATGGCAAGACCGTGCTTTGTACTATAGTGCATCGTGCGGTAAAAGTAGTCAGATAACGTCTATATTCATATTGACAAATTTCCCGTGCAAAAATCAAATCTTGTGAGCATTTGTCCGATTTTTATTTAGTGGTGTGAGCATTTGTCCAGTGAGCAATTGTCCTGTGAGCATTTGTCTGCTGAGCATTTCTCCAGTGAGTATACGTCCGTAAATCGATATCTTGCAATGTACCAAACTGAGGTCCAAGAAGCTGGATTTGGTCGAGTAGAAAGGGCGTTACCTGCTCGAAAAGTCGTACATGTTCGGTGTGCAGGGTGCGCTGTCAAAATTTAGGCCTGTTTAACTAAAAAATAAATGCTGCTTTAAAGGATGTTTAACAAAAATAAAAAACGAGGTAATAAATCAGTCTGTAATAAGTAACTAAGTCGGATAAATCGTATTCAGTACATGCAAATTAATGCATTTTGTTTTTATTTTCATTCAGATTTGCATCACATTTGAACTATCAGTTATTTCACCAGGTAGTGCAGCAACGTATTTAAGGTGGGGTGAAATGTATTACATGACTCGCGTTGAAAATTTCTTTTTTTCAAACAGTGAAAGAATTTGGCAAATCGGTTATGGTTTGGCAAAATTAGAGGCAAAATGTGACCGGTTATCACTTTTGGACCACTGTTACTCGCCTTCCGTTGGCTGGGTGTCGGCGAGCAAGTATCGGTTTCACCCGCTAATTGGCTAATAATGAAGCGCCCGTCAGTGGGTCCAGGGAGCCGTCTTTGGCTGAAAGTGTTCTTCAATCAATGCCAGCGAACAACCAATGCTAATTTCATAACTTAGGCCTACAGTATAGGCGCAGGCGTGCTGTTCTGAAACTGAGCTCTCGAAGTC
>Ga0126335_1002336_pt1 | contig 11301 bp, 10 predicted proteins | sample OlaspJWI45metaG_FD_108409 | JGI IMG/M metagenome (GOLD analysis project Ga0126335, IMG submission 108409) | Marine gutless worms symbiont microbial communities from Oahu, Hawaii - Olavius sp. 1 OAHU.JWI-45 metaG | ecosystem: Host-associated > Annelida > Digestive system > Unclassified | place...
AAATGAACCTGGACAGGTACAAGAAAACTATAATAATGGCGGGCCTGATCCGGTCTGGTCCCAAACCACTAGCTAGAGTGCTAGCGGATGCTCATGTTAGGCATGCACAGTGTTCTGCAGCCACAAGACACTTACATAAATACAAATATGTAGGCATTGTGTGATGTGTGTTTTCTATTTTCTGTATTTTCAAGTTCCAAATACATTTAGTATTTTGCTTTTTGTTTTTGTTGGTTATTTTTTAGAATCTAGACTTTAGCTGCAACAGAACTATATTGCTAAGTGCCAAAATGCTGCTTTTGGACTTGGGTCGAGAAAAAATGGACCGGGACAGGTCCAATCCAGTCCAGTCCAAAACCTGTTTGCACCTTTACTATCTCTATTTTTTTACTGGTTTTAGGTGTTGACTGTTAGAATTAGTGTTGCAGTGATATTCTGCAACTGTTAACAGAGAGCTGCGCGTGAATAGTATTAATGTTAGCATACCATGATGTAGTTACACTGTCAGGTTGTTTGGTAGTTTTGGCAGCAGTGCATGTCAAAGAAAGACAGCATAATTGTCTTTTTGTAATTTGTATGAAGGGAATGAACCTGTGACTACCCACAGGAGGTTGTGCTTCAGGCATCGACTGTTTATGTTTATCACCTGATTTTCTGCTTGTCTTTTCTGGAGTAAAAAGGGAACATTAACACAGCTGCTCTAGTTACTATAGTGTGGTGCAATACTCTTGTTGCATGATGTTCTAGGCGGCTTATAGGTTTAGCAAACTGGGTTTTTGTCACACTGGCACCCTTACGCTGGGATTAGCCTAGGGGCGGTTGCCTACGGTTCATATTATAACATGGTGGAGTGGTTCTGGTGGGATTGAAGCCTATCTCAGTGGCCAACTGGCTTCCTTCAGTGCTTTGACATTGTTGGTTGGGTTATATGACCTGTAAAAATTGTCCCCGAAATGACCTATAAAGTGTCGAGTGGGATGTTAAGCCTCTACTCACTCATTGTGCTTGTCTTGGTAGTAAATGATGTGTTGCTCTGTGGTCTGCTGTGTCGACAGGTATGTCTATTACTGTATGAAGTACATTAACAATCTGTTATCATTTGGCATCAAACCTATCATGGTGTTTGATGGCTGTCGGCTGCCGTCAAAACAGGAAGTGGAAAAGACACGCAGAGAGTATGTTAGTCTTTAGATCCTCGGTTTTAACTTTGAACATTCGATATTTGAAGTTCGTTTTACATCTCTATAGAAAATCAATTGGACTTGTGTTAAAATCTCTCATGGAAATGTGCTGGAAATGAAATGTATGACAATCATCGTGCTTCACATATTTGTATAATTTGCAGCCGTCGTGCATTGAACCGCAAGAAAGCAGCTCAGTTACTGCTGGAAGGGAAACGTTCAGAGGCACGTGACTGTCTGGCTCAGTGCATTGACATCACTCCGCAGATGGCTCTTGAGCTTATCAATGTCAGTTAATTGTTTTGACAAATAGTATTGCTTTTTACAACACATACTGTGTTTGCTGATTTGACTCAGTTCAGCATCAGCTTCATTTCTGATTTGAGATTGTAGTTGCTTTGCAATATTCAGAATATAGACGACATGAATACAATTTTGGTGTCATTAGTCATTTGTTAAAATGGAGCAATAGAATTGGGGTAAATGTTGGACCCCTGTTGGTGCTTATAGATCCCTTAGAATTTGTAAAGCTGAAAAATACTCTTTGGATCATCGCTAACATATCAGTTTCTGTTATTCCAAAAATCTTGCAATATCATTTGCAACATTTGTTGTGATTTTTTGTAATGAATTAACCAGAGACAAAAATGTACAAACAGATTTAAAGAAATTGTTCTTGTATCATTCCTTTTACCTATCATGTCGGAATAGGGGTCGACTTATATCTGTGATGCTTATAGGCGAGTATCTATGGTATTTTCAGTGTCAACATTTTTCTTGGTATTTTGACATTTAAGTTAACCATAAGTGAGAGATGGAAAACAGCATTCCCTTACATCTTGTCTCATTTCAACCACTGTTGTTACTTTCACTTTGACCTGTTGACAGACACTCTCCCAGTACATTCAGTTGAAAGTCCAGTAGGCCTACTCATTCAGCTTAGACATCAACTATGATGAGACAACAGCAATTTAAACAAAATGTTCCATTACAGTTGGCAATTATGAGCTGAACTGCTGAACGAGGCTGCTAAACTGTTGCATTATTTGATGGAAAATGACTACAAAACACATGGTAATAAAGTTATAATTGAACAGTGGATCTCGTCTGACTTGCGAGGCTAGCTGCAGAAAATATAATGAAGAAAGAGGACTGTGGGCTGTATGGGCTATTGCAAGCTAGCCGTGCTTAATGTTTATTATGAAATGTGAAAACGTGTGGATCTGTAGAATGTATATATCTGTAGGCTTGTCGTGAGAAGGGTGTAGACTGTATTGTTGCTCCATATGAGGCTGACGCTCAGCTAGCATACCTGAATAAATGTGGAATTGCTCAGCTCGTCATCACAGAAGATTCGGATCTCGTACTGTTTGGATGTGATCGAGTGCGTATGTCACTTTTTGATTGTTGACTTTAATCTTTCAGAGCTGATGTTGGCAACTGAAAACATTGCTGTTTCGGTGTTAACAGATGTTGAGGGCCAGCCGATTGTCAGTATGTTGAAATTGTATGTATTTGTTGTGGCTGCTGCCAGATAATTTCGCATCGAATGTGTAAATGGTTTTGTTTTGTCGGAATAAACTGTGTGAAAGTATTGTGTCATAATGTTATATTAAATTATTAGCTGGCCCACCACAATGTGGGGGCCAGCTATAGTAATGGCCCACGTTGTCCGTCCATCTCTCTCTCTCTCTGTCACATGCGAATATCCCCGAAACTTAGCGAGATAGACATATGGTTTCAGGGAAACTTGAATAGGAATCTGGGCTTCCCGATTCAGAATCTGCCATCAGATTCGTGATCGGAAGTATGGTTCTGCCATTTTGGGTGTTTCCAGGTCGCGTCCTCTAGTAAACCATACCGTAAAGACAGCCAGCTATCGTCACGTCCCATAACAGACGATACCTTGTTTTTGAAAAGAATAAAAACGTTATATCCTAATATTTTGCAAAAAGAGCATACAAAAACTTTACTATTAGAAAAATTCGTCCATTAAAAGTCCATATAATCATTAACAGTCAGCAACTGATTATTCAGGTCGTAAACAAGCATACTGTATGGTTTACTTTGGCCTATGATCTTTCATTAACCATGTGATGGTGACGATGACACAGATAATGTTCAAGATGGACATCAGCGGTAATGGTACCCTGATTGAACAGTGGCACATCAACAAAGCTATGGGTCTTCACCCCGACGCATACACATTTGACAAGTTCCGCTATGCCTGTATACTGTCGGGCTGTGACTATGTCGCTAGTCTGCCAGGCATTGGGCTCGCCAAGGCTACAAAGGTGTTCCGGCTTAGTCGCCAGACTGACATTGCTACGGTAACTGTCTTAGCAGTAGCAAAGTTACTCACTAGTATTGCTCCGTATCTCTGAAGTGAAAACTGAATTGTGTCTAAGAGGGGCCTTGTTTAGTAAGTAAACTCCAGTTGTTGTGTTTTTAGTCCTATACATAGCCATTAACTGTTGCTGTTTTAACTGTTGTGGGAAGTCTTGAGTCTCATTGAGAAGTGCTGTTCTGTATTTATACACTGATGGGATGGTTGCTGCATTTGTTCATTTGTCCTTATTCTATTCTTTATAGGCACTGCAGGCATTAGGCTACATATGTAGGTACACACAGTGTCTGTGAGTCTCTTTGTCACTATTTCCTGAAATTGCAGTGATGACAAGAAATTCACACCGTGCTATAAGCTTATGGAGGTAATATAGGACTGAAGTGTTGTGTATGCAAGTGGGCACTTGATGGCGGAGGCATAACTTCTTGTAAGCGTCGTTTAAATGCGTTCTTGTTTGTAAGGCATTGCCAAAAATGAGTTTGTGAACATGCATCCTCTGTTGTTGCAGTTAATCAAGAAGATGCCATCTCTGCTGAAGATGCCAGGACTCCCAGTCACTGTGGATTATGTGGACGCATTCTTCCGAGCCAACAACTCATTCCTCTATCAGCTCGTATTCGATCCACTGAATCGTCGACTGGTCCCACTTAATCCATATCCTGATGATATTGATCCTGCAGAACTGCACTATGCTGGGCCGTATCCTTTTTGTTACCACCAGACAGGCGGATGTTTTCAGTTTATTAAGTTTAATAAATGAGTTTGTAGCATGACCAATTTGTTGTTTTCCTCTTTTTCAAGTTTTGTTGCCTCTGTATTTAGACGTCTTGCTCGGGCGGACAAGAATTCAAGTGCTTGGAGAACTGGAGACAACCAAGTCAGTGGGTCTTGTGGTACACCGGGATGAACATCCATGACAATCTAACTTAACTACCAAATAAATGTCATGTAGCTGACAGAAGCATGATAGACTAGCAGTCTAGCACACTCACCAGCGGTGGAGAACATTTTCATAGTGTGTTGTAATAAGTGTCTCATGGACAACATTGAATAAGTCAGCACAATGAGCTGTGAAGCCATTCTTATTATGTAGCATCCTAGATAACTTCTTACTTACAATGATAATAACATTGAGCCATTTTCCTAAGAGAATTCTGAGTAACTCTGGAATGCAAACTATTTGGAGCTTCATTTTTTCTTGAATATTGTTGAATATTGCTTGTTATGTTGTGGACTGTAATGTACTGTTGTTCTTAAACTAGAGAACAGATACATAAGTGATGAGAAGGCATTACAGATTGCACTCGGCAACGTCAATGTGAACACTGGTGAACGTCTTGCAGACTTTGACCCTGACACTGCCATACAGGTCACCATCTTACTCACTCTACAGCTTGCCTCATAATGCAGCAACTTAAGGGGATCCATGTTGTGTGCATGTATGCCATGCTAGTCTTTGTGTTTTAATGCTTTTTTCTCTTTCCTTTTTCTTTGTCGTGTAGGTTTTTGTTTTGTATCCTTGTATATGTGTCTGTTTCCTGTGTTTGTCTTATGGGCCATGTTGCCTGCTATAAATAAAGATTGATTTATTGATTGAATAAATTGTCCCTTTCACTGATTTTGTCATTCATTCAGACAGCATCTATGTACGTGTGTGTTAACCAGGGTGTTGGAAGTCATAACCACTAGACGTAGAGACTTGTCATCTTGCATGAAAAACCTATGGATTAACTTATATCACAAACCAAAAACTAGTTAACCGACTTTATGTTTTTGTAGGTTATCGTGAATTAATGTGCACAACCACAGGGGTCTTACTGGCCACATTCTGTGGGTAGCAGAAACAGTGTACTGCAAGATGGCGACCACCATAGAAACCTATAACTACCGGAACAATATTTTGGATCAGGTTTTGCCATGCTGTAAAAAACTGACAAATTTTTGGTTATAGTTTAGAAAACACTATTAACTCTAAATGCAACCAGTGCTAAACGACCTGTGATTGGTCTGTGTGAGCTCCATGGTCGTGGCTTGCCCTAGGCAGGCGCCATCTTGTCGTACTTTGTTTCTGGGGTACACTGATGTCTATGTAGAAATCGGCCCATAATGCATCTGGATAAATAAACATTCTTTTGTCTATGTGCACAACGGCTACTAGGCCACTTCACTGTGTTGGCATTTGTCATGTTGTCTTACTAGCCCGTTGAGCCCATGGATTGCTTGTTAAGGTAAACTTTGCAGTTCTTATTACATGCATGCAACAAGTTTGCATCGCATAGATTGAATGGATATTGGACAGTATGTGTGTCAGTGATGGCACTATTGTTGCAAAAAAATAGGACCTAATAATTACATGTGATCAATTTTTATTGGGATTTCTGTGCCTTGTTTTCAGCTTGTTTTAATAAGCCGTTGCTGTACTGATATGCTTATAGACTATTGATTAGTTTATTATCTGTGCTGTTGCATTATTAGAGTAGACCCATTTCGTTTCCTGGTCAGATGTCTCAAAAAGTGATTAAACTAGGTTTTTTGTAGTAAGCTGTGTTGTCTTTGACTTTTTATGCCGAGTTATTTGTGTCAAATTTTTGGAGTTTTTGATGCATATTTTCTTTTGCTAAGTCTTAGTTTTGTCAGTACCAGTACAACTGACTGACTGCCAAGGCATCTCGGAAATGTTTAAGAATTATTTAAGTCACTTTCTGCTGTGAGTTTTTGGATTAATGAATTTGACATTTTGTAAAATTTACTGTTGACAAGTTTAAGTGTACTGAAAGCACATGTGAGTGATTGTAAACTTTGATTAAGAAATTCAACACATCCTGTTCTGGATGACATTGACAGCTAAGGTCAGCAGGATGGAACGTGTCAACGGATGTGCCGCCTCACTTGAGAAGTATTTGGAGTCGCCTTTACCAGCCGCTTGCAGAGCCATTCAAATCGACTTGTGACCTTCAGCCCATTGAGAGGCCAAGTACGAGGGGTCGAGAGGTTGTGGTGAAATTGTCAGGGTTGAAGCTGACTGGCGTGAAACGACAAAGATCAGGTGTGATGTGCGATCCAGTGTGGTGTGCGGTTAACACAGTGTAGAAATAACAAGAACATTTTGCATTATGCCTTCTTGTTCTGTTGTGTCTTTGAAATAATCTTACAAAAGCTTGACTTGGTGGCTCAGTGGTCTAGAGGTCTACACCATGTTAGTTTTAGTGCTTTCTGGGCTAACTGACTGACAACTCACAAGGTCTAAGGTTCAACTCCCAGACTGCGCACACATTATTCCTAAGAATAAACTTATAGAAAGCAACAGCAAACTTTGTTCTGTTACAAACATACTTTTTGTATGGCAGTTTGTTGCGGTTCTGGCAGCTGTTAAACCAGCTGTGAACAGACAATTAAGATAGAAGATTGTTGTGATGTTGAAAATATGACATCTACTTATGTATGGTGTGTGCAGATGACACAGTGCCACCAGTTGAAGAAATTGTCAGCATGTACAGCAAACCACTGCCGACTGACAGAAGTGCTGTAACGGACAGCACTAGTGACAACGTCAGTAACGCTGACGATGTCAGAGAATTAATTCCGTCAAAGAAACGACGTCGACGATGTTTGTCCGAGTGTGACATTAACGGTGACATACAGAATTATGAAATGACACACAATGATGACGATGGGGCAGTAGTGACGGATGGAGGGGCTACAGATGCAGTGCCAACATGCAGCACTATACCAGTGATACCACAGTCATCTCAGAAACAGTTCAACAAAGAGAATTATGCTGCAGCGATGTCAAATAGTAGTGCCACTGCCGCTAATAGTGATGGTGATACATTAAAGTCGCCATCACCAGTGTTTAAATCTCCACCACAAAGACGCAACGTGTTTGCGCAGAGCCGAGATGGCAGTATAGCTGTCCATCGACAGCGGTTTAATGTCAATGCCACCAAAGACAAGATTGCGAGTCCTGAACCTGCTGTTGAAGTCCGCAGCAGGTCAATTACCACTGTTCATGCCGTTGTGTGTCTTATCTATATATGTAAGGTGCTGTGTGTGTATGTTTGTCTATATGTCTGTCTGTTTGTCCGCTTATAACTCAGGAACAGGTAGGACGATTTTCCAGTTTTTTAGCATAGCTCCAGGCACCCCAGGGATGGTTTTAGGTGCAAAAAAGTTGGGGTGTTGGTCTTGGGTAGGGGACCATAGTTAATAAGTATAGGCCCGTATAAGCTATGCTATAGTGTGGTTACTAGATCACTTGACTGAGCTGGCAGGTGTGGGATCTCCATGGACGTATTTCCCCATCACGCGCACTAAACAAGTTTGTCTATTTTTGTTCATGTTGGTGCCGACGGGCCAGCACACATGCTACACATGGGTATGGAAAGCGGGGGCCTTGGGTGGGCGAAAAGCTGGACAGGGCTGTCCATGTAATGCCCGACAGAGCGGGCAGAATGGCTGGTTATAGATACCATACATTGTTGTTATTTCTCAGTTTAGTGCACATCTGATTGCCCGATGTGATGTAGAATAGGCCCACTGCATTTTCTGCCCAGCTGGTGTAAAAGACACTTACACAGGCTTTAGTTGTATTAGCTTTTGTTTGCATAAGTTTGATTGGGTTTTGCACTAGGTGTATGATTGGCTGTGAAGATTGTTTCCAAAGTTACCAATAATGGGTCGAGTCGAATGTTATACGCAATTACTACAGCTGTTGTTTTTATTATAGGAGTAGTAGTAGTGCTGTAGATATTATTGCGGTCTGGTTAACATGTACTGTATGGTATGTTTGTACACTAGTACAATACATACACTTGCTGGTATGTATTGTAGGTTTTTTGTGCCAAAATCTGCACGTCGTGAGTCTGAGTTCTTTAAAGAGCTAAAAAAACAGGATCTCTGTGAGCGGGAAGTTGAGAGCCGAGACCATGCTGATGATGATACTGATTGTAATAGTGATGAGAGCTGTGAAGAACGAGAGAAAGACGATGGACATGATACAGTTGTCACTCAGCTTTGTGATTATGACGACATACAGCAGTTGACGCCACAGCATTTAACTGATGACGAGCCACATCCTACTATCCCAAATACTACCACTGCCATTGCTACTGCTGCTGATGCTGTCACTGCTTCTACATCACTGCAGTCATGTATGTTCCTTTTGCAATTATGTGAATAATTCTATATAGATAACGTGCTGAAATGCTTTAAGTTATCTATAGTATGATGGTGCACTGACGACGCATAATTTACCAAATCTGTACTCGTGGATATGCATGACCAATATGGCTGATACAGTCCATGTGGAAGGTCATTTCACAGTCATAGGCCAGCTGCTGAGAAACTATTGTTGCTGAATTCGTTGTATTGCAGCTGTCTGTGTCTTCATGTGTTCGTGCTTGTGTGTCTGATGCAGGTCTGTCATCATCCAGTGACACCAACCATCATCACCCTGACAAGTTGCAGCATTGGTTTTCATTGTTCCGTGTCAAATCTAGTCATCAAGACATTGCATCACGACAGTTACCAGTTCACACGGCAGCCGTGAGTCAACCATTCAAACCTGTAGGTCACAATCCATACAGTGGTACTTTGTTGGAGAGTTCTGTCTCATTTTCTCACAACTCTTTGCCATTGCACCGTGTATCCTCGGAACTTCTACCGCCTGCTTCACCTGCGTCACCGTTCACGGTCTCACCCAAGACCAGTTCCTCAGAAAGTCCACTACTTGTCGAGCGTACGACACAGGATTGTTTGGCGTGGAAATGTGTGTCATCAGAGTGTCCTTTGCCATCAATGAGTGGTGTTTCTGATGAGTCGGGGAGCGAGGAAGACCCTGCTCTAGAGTCCAAGCACCACTCCACCAACACACTCCATGATTGCAGTGATGAGAAAGACACAGCAGTTAATTGCTGTCGAGCGCCGGTCGCTAAGTTATCGTCAGCAGCTCGCATATCTCTGGCTCTGTCAAAGTCAAAAGTGCCGCAGAGTGACACAGATATTGAACATAGAGATGTATCATCGCAGCGCTGTAATATAGCTCCTACGACAAGGATAGCTATGGCCGTTGCGGCACAAACCACAAAGCTTGGTCGCCGACTTTCAGCCTTGATGCACAACAACAGGCTGCGCCAGCACTCGTCATCTGGTAGGCCAGTCTTTTCTGGCTGTATTTGTTATTATTGTGTTTTTGGATCATTTTTTGCAACAGATAAACATAAAATGATAAAATGAGATTATGTTTGTTTGAAAAAAATAAACATAATCTAATCTTTTTATTCTGTTGAGCACATGAAACACTAGCACAGCGCGACAGCTTAGGCTGTATGGACTTTTGTGTGAACACAAACTTTCCTACTGATTTACATCACCGTTTATTCACTGAATGCCATTATGTGTGATTGTGACAGCATTGTCATCACAGCAGCAGACACCAAGCAGCAGCAGCAAGTGTCGTGCATCAGGTCTGTCAAAACTGAAATGCAACAGCAGTTCATCACAGTCTAAGGTCCAGTCTGATGGCATTGGACAGAAGGATATTTCTGCCTACTTCCGTAACTCGTTTGCTTTCCAGAAACGGTATTTGTTCAGTGTTCTACATTTATTGTAGTTCCATTTGGTGTCACAGATGAGTGTCAGTTTCGCTTGACGTTGTGCTAATATGTGCTCTTGATTTGCTGCTGAAGCGCCTTATATATACATAGATATCGAATTCATGAGATGCAGACTATTGTTACCGATGATTGCAGTGTTTGTCAGTCTGTCTGTCACACAGCTTCATGCAACTTTGGTGTGCAAAATGGCTGAAAAGATTGAGGTCCTGCTTAGGGTTAAGACTCTTGGGGGCCCAAGGGAGTCCTGATCCCCCATGGCTAGGGGGAGGGGAAGCGCATTAGATGCAGCCTTTGCCAAATTACTTTGGCCTATTGTTATTGCTGTTATTAACTTATGTGTGTTGACGTCTGTGTTGAAGGTCCAGCGACGTGGTCAATGTGTGAAATGTGACTCGGCTACAGCGGTTCTCCGTCGTCACACATGCTTCTTCCTGCGGTGTCACATTGTTCAAGTTTTGTGTGCAGCTGTTTGCTGTCCTGCAAAACCTGGAAAAGTCCTGAAGTACACGGAGGGTAGGGAAAATGTCTGGAATTTAGGAAGTGTCAAGGATATGTGTAAGTCTTAAAGGGAAAATTAGGAGATTATAGGCTTAGCCATTTACTCCTTGGTGATGGTGCTTAATAGAACAGTACAATTGGTGTATACTGTGTATATGAAAATTTGAGACCTCTAAACATTTTGCAGTTACAGCTGCAAATCTGCACCGAATTTGGGTAAACTTTTACATGCACAATTCGGCAATATTTGTTGCCTGTGTTAAATTATGTAGGAATTTCTTATTCACTTAGTGATTTTCATTCCTTTACAAAGTGCCGTCATAAATGTCGGTTTACTACGTGGCTCACATACATTACTTGCTGATATTATGTCACTTGTGTTGTAAAGCAAACAAAATCTGGTGAGATGAAAACTGACTATATAGTTGAAATACAAATGATAAGGTGTTGGTAGGCTGATGTTATTTCCCCAAAAATCTGCTGTCTTCTGTTACCAGGTTTGCGGTGTGCAGACTCAGACTTAATCCAGCATTTCACAGAAGAAAGAGACTTGTTTTCTGGAAGTTCTGCCATTAACTTTTTAGTGCTAACTGCCATCATAGCAGGGCCGTAGCAGCTGTAGTTTTATTGGTCTGGCAAAATCCCTCCCTTCCCCTTCCCC
>Ga0126335_1002337_pt1 | contig 11299 bp, 9 predicted proteins | sample OlaspJWI45metaG_FD_108409 | JGI IMG/M metagenome (GOLD analysis project Ga0126335, IMG submission 108409) | Marine gutless worms symbiont microbial communities from Oahu, Hawaii - Olavius sp. 1 OAHU.JWI-45 metaG | ecosystem: Host-associated > Annelida > Digestive system > Unclassified | place...
CGCCAGCCGGCTGGCGGTGCTGCGGATCGAGGCCGAGAGCGTGGAGATGACCGAACTGCGCATTCTCTCATCGCTGCAGAGCGGCCAGCGCACCGGCCCGGAATCGTCGCTGCTGAAATCCCGCGGGACCGAGGTGGGTCAGCAGATCGGCGAGCTGGCGATGGAGGCGGCGGGCTACTACATGCTGCCGTTCGACCGCGACGTCCTGGGTTTCGGCAGCAACGAGCCGCCGATCGGCCCCGAACACGCGATGGGGCTCGCCGGCAAGTACTTCAACCAGCGCAAGGCGTCGATCTACGGCGGCAGCAACGAGATCCAGCGCAACATCATGGCCAAGCTGATCCTGGGCATGTAGGACCCGCACGGGCGAAGCGGGCCAAAGGGGAGGGACCGCCGTGGCATTTGCCGATCCGGAGCACGTCAGTCGACTGCGCGATCTGATCGCCGCCGCCGAGCGTGTGGTGATCTTCACCGGTGCCGGCATCAGCACCGAGTCGGGCATTCCCGACTTCCGCAGTCCCGGCGGCCTGTGGAGCAAGTACCAGCCGATCGAGTTCGGCGATTTCATGGCCTCCGCCGAAATGCGTCGGGAGTCCTGGCGGCGCAAGTTCGCCATGGACGAAGTGATGCAGAAGGCTGAACCGAACCGCGGACACCGTGCCGTGGCGAAACTGGTGGCGGCCGGCAAGGCCACCAGCGTGATCACCCAGAACGTCGACGGCCTGCACCAGGCCTCAGGCGTGCCGGACGAACAGGTGATCGAGCTGCACGGTAACTCGACCTATGCCAGGTGCCTGAGCTGCGGGCAGCGCCACGAGCTGGCCGACATCCGTGCCGCCTTCCTGCCCGACGAGGTGGCGCCGGTCTGCACCGCCTGCGGCAGCGACTACGTGAAGACGGCGACGATCTCGTTCGGCCAGGCCATGCCCGAGGCCGAGATGGCCAGGGCCCAGGCCGAGACCCTGGCCTGCGACCTGTTCATCGCCATCGGTTCCTCGCTGGTGGTCTATCCGGCAGCCGGCTTTCCCATCATGGCCAAGCAGAACGGCGCCGGGCTCGGCATCCTCAATCGCGAACCGACCGACCTCGACGGTTATGCCGATGTGGTGCTCAACGGCGAGATCGGGCCCACCCTGGGCGATGCGGTCGGGGTCAACTGAACGACAAAAAAGAACCGGGAGGAAACCATGAACGATGACCGGACTCCGGTGCTGGTCGGCTGCGGCCAGATCACCCAGCGCGAGCCGGATCCCGCCGCGGCCCTGTCGCCGATGGACCTGACCGCCGCCGCGGCCCGCCAGGCCGCGGACGATGCCGGTGCCGGCGCGGCCTTGCTGCAGGCCCTGGATACGGTGCTGATGGTGCGCTCGTTTTCGGATACGAGCTGGCGCTTCACCTGTCCCTTCGGTCGCTATAGCAATCCGCCCGAGTCGCTGGCCCAACGCCTCGATGCATCGAACGCCCAACGGCTCGTTTACACCCATCCTGGCGGCAACATGCCGCAGTGGTGCATCAACAGGCTGTTCGAGATGGTCACGCGGGGCGAGGTCGCAGCGGCGCTGATCGCCGGCGGCGAGGCCCTGGCGACGCAGAAGGCGGCGCAGCGATCGGGCCTGGAACTCGACTGGAGCGAGGACCCCGGCGGGGAGCCGGAGATGTGGGGCGTCGACAGGCGCGGCTGGAACGAGATCGAGGATCGCCATCGCATGGCCGGCGCGATCTTTGCCTATCCGTTGTTCGAGAATGCCATTCGCGGTCATCTGGGCCGCTCGATCGCCGAACATCAGGCCGCCATGGGCACCCTGTTTGCCCAGTTCGCCGCGGTGGCGGCGAACAACCCGCTGGCCGACCGACGCCAGGGCTTCGCTGCGGCGGAGATCGCCGCCGTCGGGCTGGACAACCCCTACATCGGCTTTCCCTATACCAAGCTGATGAACGCCAATGCCTTCATCGACCAGGCCGCGGCACTGATCCTGACCTCGGCCGGCAAGGCCCGCGCGCTCGGGATCCCCGAGGACAAGTGGGTCTACCTGCACGGCTGTGCCGATGCCTACGATCACTGGTACATCAGCGACCGCAAGGACTTCCATTCCTCGCCGGCGATGCGCGTCGTCGCCGAAGAGACCCTGACCATGGCCGGGCTGGGCATGGACGATATCGACGCCTTCGACCTCTACAGCTGCTTTCCCTCCGCCGTCGAGATCGCCGGCCAGGAAATGGGCATCGCCCTGGACGATCCCCGTGGCCTGACGGTCACCGGCGGCTTGGCCTATTTCGGCGGGCCGGGCAACAACTACGTCACCCATTCCATCGCCGAGATGATGAACCGGGTGCGGGCGCGGCCGGGCAGCAAGGGCATGGTCACCGCCAACGGCAACTATGTGACCAAGCAGTCCGCCGGGATCTACAGCACCGAGCCACCGGCGGCGGCCTTCGCGCCCAAGGACCCGGCCAGCTATCAGGTGGGGATCGATGCCGACAAGGGACCGTTAGTGACCGAGACGGCGGACGGCACGGCGCGGATCGAGACCTACACGGTGATGCACGACCGCAAGGGGCCCGCGTTCGCGATCCTGTTCGGGCGCCTCGACGACGGCAGCCGCTTCATCGCCAATACGCCTGACGATCCGGCGCTGCTGGCGGACATGGTCGCGGGCGACTACCTCGGCGCGGCCGGCCGGGTCCGCCACGTGGACGGGCTGAACGTGTTCACGCCTGACTGACAGGCGCCAGCGTCGGCGGCGGTGTGGCGTCGGCAGCGGCTACTGATCCATGGCGTCGCGCAGGCTCTTGGGCCGCATGTCGGTCCAGTTGGCGTCGACGTACGCAAGGCACGCCTCCTTGCTGCCCGGCTCCCCAACCGCGCGCCAGCCGTCGGGGATCTCCTTGCCCGCCGGCCAGATGGAATACTGTTCCTCGTGGTTCATCAGAACCCGGAACAGATCGCCGTCGATGGTAATGTCGTCGACACGCTCGTCTGCCATCGCCTCCGCCCTCCTGAGCGCACGGGTGAGCCTCCGCTGCGCGCTTGTGCGGGTGAAATACACCACAGGTGGGTGCCACGATAAAGTTTCAGCCAGTTAATCTGCGCTGTCCACGCGCCGCTCGTGGCGTGTGCAACGGCACAGGCGCCGGATGACACGCCGGATGCGAACCAATTCCCAGACGGCGCGCTAGAACTGCAAGGCAATCTTGCCGAAATGTCCGCCTGACGGCATGGCCTCCAGGGCAGGGCGCAGGTCAGTGAAGCCGTAGATCTTCTCGTCGACCGGCGGGTGCGTCCCGTGCAGGGACATCGCCGCGCACATGCGTTCCATCATTTCGCGGCTGCCGACGGTAACGCCCTGCAGCCGCATGTTCTGCATCACCACAAGGGCGACGTTGAAGTCGCTGCTCGGGCCGGCCAGGACACCGATCATCGCCAGGGTGCCGCCGACCCGGGTGGCGCGCACGGATTCCTTCAGCGTGCCGGCGCCGCCGACCTCGACCACCAGGTCGACGCCGCGCTCGCCGGTGATGGCCCGTGCCGCCTTGCCCCATTCCGGCTGGCTGCGATAGTTGATCATATGATCGGCGCCGAGCGCGGCGGCGCGTTCAAGCTTGGCGTCGCTCGACGACGTCGCGATCACTTCCGCGCCCATCATCTTGGCGAACAACAGGGCATACAGCGAGACGCCGCCGGTACCCTGGACGAGGACGACATCGCCCGGCTGGATGTTGCCCTGCTCGACGACGGCACTCCAGGCGGTGAGGCCGGCACAAGGCAGGGTCGCCGCCTCCAAGTCGCTCAGATGGGCGGGCGCGATGGTGACGCCGTCGGCGTCGAGCAGCATTCGCTCCTGCATCACGCCGTCGAGCGGGCCACCCAGCGGCCGCGAGAATTTCTCGGCACTTGGTGGTCCGGCGAGCCAGCTCTGGAAGAAGTTGGGGCAGACGCGGTCGCCTGGCCGGACCCGGCTGACGCCGTCGCCGACGTCGACCACGGTGCCGACACCATCAGAGATCGGAATCAACGGCAGGTGCCCGCCGCGCGAACCGTAGCCACCCTGCACGGCCAGGAAGTCGCGGTAGTTCAGGCTCGCCGCCCGCATCTCCAGCACCACCTGTCCCGGGCCGGCTTGCGGGTCCGGCCGTTCGCCCGGCTGAATGTGGTCAAAGCCCCAGCTGTCGCGCAATTCCAGCACGCGCATGACGTCGTCTCCTCAGCTTCTTTTTGTTGACTGGCGCCGGTGTTGCCGGCGGTCTCAGCAGACTTTGCAGTTGGTGCGTGCCTCGGCAACCAGCTCCACCATCCGCTCGTAATTGATCGCGCCCGGGACCAGGGTGTCGCCAATGACCATCGTCGGCGTGCCGCGGATGCCCATGGCCTGAGCCAGCCGCAGGTTGGCCTCGATCGTCGCGTTGACCTCGGATGACGCCATGTCAATCCGCAGTCGCTCGACGTCGAGGCCGACGTGGGCGGCGGCAGCCATCACCAGGTCCTCGCTCAGGCCCTGGCGATAGGACATCAGAGCGTTGTGGAACTCGAGATACTTGCCCTGCTGGCGCGAGGCGAGCGCGGCCTTCGCCGCGAAGGTCGAAACCGGTCCCAGGATCGGGAACTCCTTGAACACGAAGCGGACGCCGGGTTCCTCGGCGAGCAGGCGCTGGACGCTGGGCAGGATGCGCTTGCAGTAGCCGCACTGGTAGTCGAAGAACTCGATCAGCGGTACATCGCCATCCGGATTGACGACAAAGTCGCCCTCTGCCTCGAACAGGTCGGCCTTGTTTTCCGCGATCCGTCGCTCGGCCTGATCGCGCGCCGCGGCCTTCTGCTTCGCCTCCAGCCGTTCCATCACCTCCAGCAGCAGCTCCGGGTTGGCCAGGAGGTAGTCGCGAATGATCTGCTCGACTTCCGCCTTTTCCCCGTCGTCCAGGGCGCTTTGCGCGGTCGCCGGCGGCGTGCCCGCGACAACGAGGATCAGGGCGGCCGCGGTGGCACCCAGGCAGCGCTTCAACATGCGCAATCTCCCAAAGTCGTCCAATTGCCGCGGATCATGCGCGGCCACTGTGGCGGTGGCAAGGCGGGCCCGTTCACGTCGACGTGCGCACCCGGCGCACGGCGTCGATCCAGGCGTCATAGAGCTGGTGCCGTCGTGCCGCATCCATGCCGGGCGCGAACGCCTTTTCCCGCCGCCAGTGCGTCGCCAGCTCGTCCAAAGAACCGTAGAGGCCGACCCCGAGTCCGGCCAGATAGGCCGCACCAAGGGCCGTCGTCTCGGTTACGGCCGGTCGCTCGACCGCGACATCCAGCACGTCGGCCAGGAACTGCATCAACCAGTCGTTGCCGACCATCCCGCCATCCACCCGCAACGTGGCAATCGGCGCGCCTGCGTCTGCTTCCATCGCCAAGAGGAGATCACGGGTCTGGTAGCAGACCGCCTCCAGTGCGGCCCTGACGATATGGGCTATGCCGGTGTCCCGGGTCAGGCCGAGAATGGCGCCGCGTGCTTCGGCGTCCCAGTAGGGTGCGCCAAGACCGGTGAACGCCGGCACCAGATAGACCCCGCCGGTGGAGTCGACGTCCCGCGCCAGGGCCTCGGACTGCGGCGCTTGCTCGATCAGATTGAGGCCATCGCGCAGCCATTGCACGGCGGCCCCGGCGACGAAGATGCTGCCTTCCAGGGCATAGGTGACGGTGCCGTCGACCCGGTACGCGACGGTGGTCAACAGGCGGTTGGTCGACTGCACGGCCTGGTTGCCCGTGTTCATCACCACGAAGCAGCCGGTGCCATAGGTGGATTTGCTCATGCCCGGCTCGAAGCAGCCTTGACCGACCGTGGCGGCCTGCTGATCGCCGGCGATGCCGGCAATGGGGACGGCCCGGCCGAACAGGGCTGGATCGGTTTCGCCGACGATGCCGCTGCTGTCGCAGACCTCGGGCAACAGGCTTTTGGGCACCCGCAGCAACGAGCACAGCTCGTCGTCCCAGTCCTGGCGGTGGATATCGAACAGCAGCGTTCGCGATGCGTTGGTGGCGTCGGTTGCGTGGGTCCGCCCGCCGGTGAGCTGCCACAACAGCCAGCTGTCGATGGTACCGAAAGCAAGTTCGCCACGCTCCGCCGCGGCGCGGGCACCGTCGGTATGGTCGAGCAGCCAGGCGATCTTGGTGCCGGAGAAATACGGGTCGAGCAGCAGGCCGGTCTTGGCCTGCACCAGCGCGCCGGCATTGTCGCGGCGCAGGGCCTCGCACTGGGCCGCGGTGCGGCGATCCTGCCAGACGATGGCATTGGCGATCGGACGGCCACTGGCGCGTTCCCAGACGACCGTGGTTTCGCGCTGGTTGGCGATACCGATGGCGGCGACGTCGGCAGCGGTGACGCCGGCCTCGGCGAGGGCGGCCCGCGCCACGGCCAGGGAGTCCTGCCAGATCAGCGTCGGATCATGTTCCACCCAGCCGGACTGCGGGAAGATCTGTGGCAGTTCACGCTGTGCCGTGGCCAGGGTGGCGCCGGATCCATCGAACAGGATCGCCCGACTCGAGGTCGTGCCCTGGTCTATGGCCAGCAGATGGCCGCTCATGACCCGGCCTGCCGGCCGCTGGCGCTGGCGCGCCGGGCGTTCATCTGTCTCTGCCCTTGATCTGCGCCTCTGCTGCCCGCTTGATGTCCTGCGCGTGCAGCTGGCTGGGGCTGCCGGCTGGCAGCAGTTCCTCGGCTCGCGATGCCTGCACCACGGCGTCCCGCATCCGGCCGATCAGGACGTAGCGCTCGGCCGTTGCCAGTGACGCCATGCCGATGTCGCCTTGGCGCCCGTAGGCCATCGCCAGCCAGCGCCAGACCGATGGCTCGCGCGGGGTGAGGCGGCTGGCCAGGCTCAGGTTGTCGATGGCGCCGTCGACGTACTGATCGCTGCGGGCGCTGACCTGGGCCTGGCCCAGCCCGACCCTGAGCAGCGACGCGCCCGGCAGCAGTTCGACGGCGCGGGCGTAGGGGGCAACAGCATCGTCGGGGCGACCGCTTTCCAACAGCACCTGGCCCTTGAGCTCGTGGAAATAGGGGTCGTCGGGCAATTCGGCGATCAGTGTGTCGATGATGGCGACGGCCTGCTCGCTGCGTTGCTGTCGGTGGTGGGCCACGGCGCGGGCATAGCGGGCCGGAATGCTGACGTCGCTCGACGGATACCGCTTGTAGGTCTGCGCCGGGCTCTTCAGGAAGCCCCACAGCTTGGCATGGATGCGCGCATGGGCGGCGAGCATGGCCGGTGTGTCAGGAACGTCACTGTAGGGCGAGCGTTCGACGTGGGCCCGCACCGTCTCGATGCGTTCCCGGGTCAACGGATGGGTGCGTACATAAGGATCCTGGCTGGCGGTCAGAAGCGCCTCCTGATCCCCCAGCTTCTCGAAGAACTCGAGCAAGCCGCGTGCCGACTGACCGGTGTCATCGAGATAGTTGAACGCGGCCTGGTCCGCCGTCGCCTCCTGAATCCGGGTGTATTTCAGCAGCGTGCGCTGACTCACCTGGACGCCGCCGGAGGTGATCGCCTGGCCGGCGCCGGGGGCGCCTGCCACGGCCGCCGCCGCGCCCAGCACGAAGGCGAGGATGTTCTGGGCGCTGGCCCCGCGCAGGGCATCCTGCAGGCGGGCCAGGTGGCCGCCGGAGATATGGCCCGTTTCGTGGGCGATCACGCCAACAAGCTGGTTCGGCGTATCCGCCGCCATGATGAGGCCGGTATTGACGAAGATGTTCTGGCCGCCGGCGACGAAGGCGTTCAACGAGGGGTCGTTGACGAGGTAAACATGTACCGACGAAGGCTCCAGGCCCGCCCTGGCGAACAGTGGTGTGCCGAGCGCGCGGATGTTATTTTCTATCTCCGCGTCGCGAATAATCGATACCGCATGCGCCTCCGCCAACGGCGTGCCCACAAGCAGCAGCGTCGCGGCGATCAGGCTGGAAAAGTGCCGAAAAATGTTCTGCAAGCGTTTCGCCTCAGCGTCCTCCCCGAAAGCTAGGTTTCGCCCTTTGTCCCGTCAATGCCTGGTCGGCCTGCTGGCCGGCGTCGTGCTGGCAGCATGCGGCGGCCCGAAGCCGCAGGTCGGTGAACTGGGCGCCGTCAGCGGTTTCATCGGCGGCGTGGCCGCCGAAGAACCCAATGCCGCCCTGGTCGCACGGGACGTTTTGTCCTCTGGCGGCACCGCCGCGGACGCCGCCGTCGCGGCCTTCTTTACCATGGCCGTGACCTATCCTGTCGGCGCCAGCCTGGGCAGTGGCGGCGTCTGCGTCTACTACGATGCCACCACCAACACGGCGGAGACGCTGTCCTTCCTGCCGGGACGGGCCGCCGCTGGCGGGCGCATTGCGGTGCCGGGCTCGGTCCGCGGCATGGCGCTGCTGCACAGCCGCTATGGGCGTCTGAGATGGGCGCAGCTGATCTCTCCGGCCGAGACCCTGGCCAGGTTCGGCTTCCCCGTGAGCCGGGCCCTGGCGGTGCGCGTTGCGGCGGCGCAGAACCGTCTGGCGGCGGACCCGAGGATGGCTTCGCTGCTATTGACGGCCGACGGCGAGCCGGTGATCGAAGGTGCGACACTGGTGCAGGTGCAACTGGCTGCCGCGCTCTCGCGGTTACGCGGGCGCGGCGTCGGCGATCTCTATGGCGGCGAACTGGGCCGCTGGCTGGTCGACGAAGCCAAGACCGAAGGCGGGCGGATCGAACTCGACGACCTGCGTCGATACCGACCGCTCTGGCTGGAACCCGAGAACCGCGAAGTCGGCAACGAGCTGTTGCATCATCCGCCTGCGGGAGCCGGCGGCGAGCTGATCTATGCCCTGACCGGGGCGATGGCCAGACAGGACCCGGCGGCGGCGACGGCCTCGGTGTTCGGACCATCGGTGCGGCCGCGCCCCGAGGGCGGAGAGGCCGCGCTCGTGGCCGCGGATCCCAGCGGTTCTGCCGTGTCGTGCGTGTTTACCATGAACGGGGCTTTCGGCGCCGGGCGGGCTGCGCCGACCAGCGGTATCCTGTTGGCGGCGGCCGCGGCGCCCGGCGAACTGCAGCTGGCGCCGATGGTGGCGGCGAACCGCAACACGGCGCAGGCGTTCTTCGCCATCGCCGGTAGTGGCGGTCCGGCCGGTCTCGCCGCGGCCGCCCAGGTGACCATGGATACCCTGACCGGGCGGCTGGGTCTGGAGGACGCGATCAACCGGCCCAGGACCTTCGTCTTCTCCGGTGGCCAGGGCCGGCTGTCCGAGCGTGTGGCGGGGACAGGCGGCACGGCGTCGCTGACGCTGGGGCGGGTCCAGGTGTTCAACTGCCCGGACGGACTGAAACGAGCGCCCGGGCTTTGCGGGTTCGCCACGGACCCGCGTGGCCATGGCCTCACCGCCGGAGAGGTTTTCTGACATGAGCCTGAAAGTCGGCCGTCGTGCCGCGGTACCGCCGTTCATCGTCATGGACGTGATGAAAGCCGCGGCCGAACGGGCCGCGGCCGGCCGCGATGTGCTGCACATGGAAGTGGGGCAACCGTCGACCGGAGCGCCGTCCAAAGTGATCGAGGCAGCCAAGGCGGCGCTCGACAGCGACGTGCTGGGCTACACCCTGGCGCTGGGCATCGAGCCGTTGCGCCAGCGCATCGCCAGCCACTATCACGACTACTACGGGATCGAGATCCCGGCCGAGCGGGTCGCCGTGACCACGGGCTCGTCCGGTGCGTTCCTTGTCACCTTCCTTGCCGCATTCGATCCCGGCGACAAGGTGGCGATCCTGAGGCCGGGCTATCCCTGCTACCGGAACATCCTCGGCGCCCTGGAGATCGAGGTGGTCGAGATCCCGGTCAGAGCGGAGAGCCGCTTTCAACCCACCATCGAGGCGATCGAGCGCGCCGGGGGCGCAAGCCTGGACGGCTTGCTGATCGCCTCGCCTGCCAATCCGACCGGCACGATGCTGCACCCCGAAGAACTGCAGGCGATCCTGCGCTATTGCAACGATCACGGCATTCGCTTCATTTCCGACGAGATCTATCACGGCATCACCTATGGCAGCCAGGCGGTCACGGCGGCTGCATTCGATCCCAATGCCCTGGTGATCAACAGCTTCTCCAAGTACTTCTCGATGACGGGCTGGCGCCTTGGCTGGGTTGTCCTGCCGGAAGACATGGTCCGTCCGGTCGAGCGCCTGACCCAGAACCTGTTCATCTCGCCGCCGACACTGGCACAGCATGCCGCCGTCGCGGCGTTCGACTGCCGCGACGAACTCGACGGCAATGTGGCGCGCTATGCCCGCAATCGTGAACTTCTGCTGCGCGAGCTGCCGGCGGCCGGATTCGACCGGCTGGCACCGGCGGAAGGCGCGTTCTACATCTACGCCGACGTCCGCGAACTGACCAACGACGCCGTCAGCTTCTGCGCTCAGATGCTCGCCGACACCGGCGTTGCCGCCACGCCCGGCAACGACTTCGATCCCGTCGATGGTGCGTCTTACGTCCGCTTCTCTTTCGCCGGTGCGACGGATGACATGGCCGAGGCCTGCCGGCGGCTGTCGGCCTGGCTCGCACGATAAAGAAGGGCAGGAGTGACGCGCAGCCGGCGAAATCGGATGCGCCTGTGCGAGCTTATCCGCTGCCGATCCTGGAGACGTCGAACGGCGTCGTCTGATAGAGCTGGTTGATCCAGTTGCCGAACAGCAGGTGGGCGTGGCTGCGCCAGCGGTTCTCAGGCTGGCGATCCGAATCGTCGTCCGGGAAGTAGTTGTGCGGCGTGGCGATCGGCTTTTGGGCCGCAACGTCGCGGAAGTACTCCTCGCTGAGCGAGCTGGAGTCGTATTCGATATGGTTGAACATATGCAGCGACCGGTGTTCCGGATCGTCCAGAAGGCACAACCCCGCTTCGTCTGAGTCCATGAGGATGGTGAGCCCGCTGTCGGCGGGAATGTCCTCGCGCCGCACCTCGGTCCAGCGCGACACCGGAATCGAGAAGTCGTCGGAGAAGCCACGCAGATAGGCTGACGTGGGGGCCAGGTTCCGGTGGCGGAAGACGCCGAACGCCTTCTCGCTCAGCTGGTACTTGGGCATGCCGTGGAAGTGATGGACCGCGGCCTGGGCACCCCAGCAGATGTTGAAGCAGCTGTGGACATGGGTCTGAGTCCAGTCGAATACGCGACGCAGCTCGTCCCAGTAGGTCACCTGCTCGAACGGCAGCGTCTCCACCGGCGCGCCGGTGACCAGGAAGCCGTCGAACCGCTCCGATCTGATGTCCTCCCAGTCGCGATAGAAGGAAATCATGTGCTCGCCAGGCGTGTTGCGCGGCACGTGGCTGGTCATCTTGAC